>ERZ795058.5698-NODE-5698-length-11133-cov-5.489258_pt1 | contig 11133 bp, 8 predicted proteins | sample MGYA00375142_ERZ795058 | MGnify/ENA primary metagenome ERZ795058 (study PRJEB30187, sample SAMN05720210) | activated sludge metagenome | isolation source: anaerobic digester from wastewater treatment plant | place: Japan | collected 2015-04-20 ...
CATGGGTCTTCTCCTTGTTTGAGCCGAATTCCGCGACGCCCCGGCCCCCTCTCGCGGCCTTCCGGTCGACGGATGCACACGGTTCCCAACCTACCCCACCCCGCCCCTCAATTCAACGCCTTTCGGGTCCCCAACCCCCTCGCCTCGTCCCTCGTCCTCGGCTCTCGAAAACCCGTCCACCCCGTCCATCCCCCGTCACACCTCCGCCTCGCCGATCCCTTTCACCATCCGCACATGCGGGCCCACGGAGGGAATCTCGAACGGTCCCGAGACGACGCGCCACCCCTGTTTCTCGTAAAAACCGACCGCCGGCCGGCGGGCATTGCACCACAGCAACCGCACCCGCGTCCCCCCGGGCCCGGCCCGTTCCTCAACCAGCAGCGCTCCGGCCCGCGCCAGCAGCCGCGCGCCGACGCCCCGCCCGCGCCAGTCGGCGGCGACGGCCATGCCGCGGACCTGCCACGCCGGCGCCCCTTCCCACTCGCTCAGCATGGCCGACAGGCACCCGACGCACGTCCCCCGCCGGAACGCGCCGAAATGGCGCGTGGTCGGGTCGCGATCACCGGGAAACTCCCGCTCGCGACCCGTTCCACGAATCAATTCATGTTCGCGCAACTCGAGAATCTCGCCGAGGTCGGCCGGGCGGAATTCGATGGCGTCGAGCGCATCGGCGGTCATCGCATTCCACCCGGCCCCGCGCCTCAGCGGTAGGTCGTCCAGGATCCGCCGACCGCATTGCTCGCCAGATCCGGATAGAAGAACAACGGCTGCCCGCCCGCCTTGTTGGCCGAGACTTCCTGCGTGGTGTAGAAGCCGCCGTTGGGATTGAACGCCACCGCCTCCCCATCGTCCTCGGTCATCGTGCTGACGACGCACGGCTGGTACGTGAAGCCCGTGATGACCTCCTGCATCGTTTTGCCCGCGGGGATGGTGAACGTGAAGATCTCCGTGCTCGTGCGCACCGCGAATTGCGACCCGTCCTGATTGACGGCGCCGCCCGTGACCTGATTGTCGAAGTACAGCGTGTCGATCAGCTCAAGCGTCGCCTGCTGATTGTGCGTGTGCGGCGCCGCCGCCTTCCACACCCGCGACTTGCCGTCCCCCTTCTTCACGATGATGTAGAAGTCGAGCGTCGTCGGATCAAGCAGGAACGCCTCGGCATTGTCCGGCGCATCGGGGAACACCAGCGGGAAGTTCTCGAAGCTGGCGATGTTCCGCATCAGCGGCGGCGCCTGGCTGGAGCTGACCGCCGGTTCCTCGACGCGGTAGATGTTGATCTGCGCGCGCGTCTCGGCGTTGTCGCCGATGTCGGCAATGTAGAGATACGTCTTCTGCGCATCCGGGCCGGGACCGACCGCGAGGTCCTCCCAGTCGCCCGGCGCCAGGCCCGTGATCGTGAACGTCCCCAGGTGCGCCCCGGTGGTCGAAATTGCGTAAAGGTTGGGCGCCGCGCCGTCGTCGTCGTGCGTCCACAGCACCCCCGGGTTTTTCGTGCTGGCCGCCAGTCCCGAGGGGTCTTCCAGGTCCTGCACGTCGATCGTCCCGACCATCATCGGGTTCAGGAAGTTGGTGCAGGGCGGATCGTCGGTGATCGTCATGCCGGCAATAAAGCCGCCGTCGATCGCGTGCGCCTCGGCGTCATCCTGGTCGAATTCCTGCGACTGTAGAATCATGCCGACATGGCGGGCGAGGATCACGTCGGCGTCCTTAATGTCAAAATTGACGAACCCGGCCGAACCGCTTATCTCGATATGCAGCCGGATCGCGTTCTTGAAATTGCCCAGCGGCGTAACCACCTGGTCCATCACCTCGATATAAGTGATGGTCGACTGGATCGTGGCGTTGATCGGTCCCAGCGCCGTCTGAACCGTCCCGGCCCCCGTATCCATGACGACCTCGCCGATTTCCATGTCGCGCCCGCCGATTTTGATCGGGTCGGTCAGAATGATCGTCTGTGCGGGGAACGTGCCGCCGCCGTCGGCGACGCCGTTATGAAATCCGGCGAAATACAGGTCCCCGTTGGAGTCAAAATACCAGAAGTCTTCATCGTCCATCCGCGAGTCGCCCGGATCGTCGACGTCGGTGTAAATTCGCGTCGCTTCGTGACCGCCGGTCACCGTGATCGTCTCGGGCAGCACTTCCCACGCAAAGTCGTCGTCGGTCGAAGCGCCGTTGATCGCCGTGTAATGCCAGCGGCTTCCCTGCGTCAGGATGAAGTAATCCTCCAGGTCGAACGTCTCTTGCGCCCAGGAGGCGGGGGCGAACGCCGGCAGCTGCGCCAGCGTCAGCAGTAAGTGTAAAAAGCGAATCTTTTCAGTTGAGGCAGACATGGGACTTCCTTTCCTGTCTGTCCGGGGTGTCCGGTGACGAGTCGTGACGGCCGGGTCTGGCCGCCCTCGATTACATGACTAGCATCTCAGTTTAATTATGCGGGTTTCCCGCTGCAACTATAAGATCAGCCCCTCCCCCCACGAATCATCGCCCGCGATGCCTGTTCAGGACATCAGGATGATCCTCTCTCATCACCTGCGCAGGGAGCCGCCCTCCGGCCGGGCACTCCGGCCGGCAATTGATCCCCCACGGCGGAACACTTGCATTTTGCCCCCCCTTTCTGTCCACAATAGGGCGTCATGCATTCGTCGCTGGACCCAGCCCGCTCCCGGCCATGAGCACCGCCGCCGCCCATCCCCCCTCCTCTTCGGGCGCAGTGCGTCGCGACGCCCTGCTGCTCATCGTCGACGACCGCGAGGATAACCGCGTGACGATCGCCGAGGCCTTCGAGCGCCAGGGCTACGCCGTGCTGACCGCCGCCGGCGGCCAGGAGGCCCTCCGCCAGATCGCCGAGCATGCCCCGGACCTCGTCATCTGCGACCTGAAAATGCCCGATATGGACGGCCTGGAAGTCCTCAGGACGGCGCGCGCCGCCCAGAATCCCCCTGAAATCATCCTGCTCACCGCCTACGGCACTGTCGAAACGGCCGTCGATGCCCTCAAGCTGGGAGCCTTCAATTACCTGACCAAGCCGGTCAACCTGAAGGATTTGCGCGCGCAGGCCGAAAAGGCGCTCGAGCACCGCCAGCTGCGCCGCGACGTCGGACGCTATCGGCGCCAGGCCGAGGCCGCCGCCCATAACGGCTGGCCCGAGCAGTTCGTCTTCGAAAGCCCGGCCATGCGCCGCCTCATGGAAATGGTCCGGCGCCTCGCGCCGACCCAGTCCAACGTCCTGATCGACGGCGAAAGCGGCGTCGGCAAGGAAGTCGTCGCCCAGGCCCTCCACAATCTCGGGCCCGATCCCGCCGCCCGCCCGTTCATCGTCGTCCATTGCGCCGCTTTGCCCGAGTCGCTCCTCGAAGCCGAACTGTTCGGCCACGAGAAGGGCGCTTTCACCGGCGCCGAGAAGCAGACCCTCGGCCGGCTGGAACTGGCCGACGGCGGCACCCTCTTCCTCGACGAGATCGGCGAAGTCCCCCTGGCGATGCAGGTCAAGCTGCTCCGCGTCCTGGAGCAGCGCGAGCTGATGCGCGTCGGCGGCCGCCGCGTCATCCGCGTCAACTTCCGCCTGCTGGCGGCCACCAATCGCAATCTGGAGGAGGAGGTTGCCGCCGGCCGCTTCCGCGAGGACCTCTTCTACCGCCTCAACGTCGTGCGCTTGCGCGTCCCGCCGTTGCGCGAGCGGCGCGACGACATCCTGCCGCTGCTGCGCCATTTCCTGACCCGCTTCGCCGCCGAGGGCGGCCAGCCGCAGCCCCGGCTGACGCCCGAGGTCGAGCGTCGCCTGGTCGCCTACCCTTGGCCGGGCAACGTGCGCGAGCTGCGCAATCTGGCCGAGCGGCTCTCGATCTTCGCCGCGGGGCGCGAACTGCGGGCCGACGATCTCCCCTTCGAGATTGCCAACCCCTTCGCCGCCGGGCGGATCGTGGCCGGCCGCGGATTGGGACCGGGCAGCGCCGTCGCGACGGACATGCTCGACCTGCAGCAGATCGAGCGGATCACGATCGAGCGCGCCCTCGCCCGCTTCGGCGGCAATCGTTCCGCCGCCGCCGAGGCGCTCGGCATCAGCCGGCGCACGCTCCAGCGCAAACTGAAGGAATACCAGATGGCCGCGCAGGAGGATGAGGACGACTCCACCGACGAGAATGGCGATTGAAACAATGAGGCCCTGTCTCTTACGTCCCTTATGTCCCTCCCATCACACGAATTTTCATCCGTTGAATAAGGGAATGACGCGAATTTTTTGAATTTTTCTATTAGGATTTGTTTCGGATTCCGGAATTCGATTTTCGAATTTCCCCACCAGGACAAGGGACCGAACTCCTCACCAAGGACGCGCACCCCGATGATGAATCACCCGTGGCATGACGTTCCGCTTGGCGCGGAATCGATCGACAACATGCAGGCCGTCGTCGAAATCCCCAAGGGGAGCAAGGTCAAATACGAACTGGACAAAACGACCGGCCTCCTGCGCGTCGACCGCGTCCTCTATTCCTCGGTCACCTACCCCGCCAACTACGGGTTCCTGCCCCAGACGCTCGGCGACGATCACGACCCGCTGGACGTCCTCGTTCTGATGCAGGAGCCCGTCATTTCGCTCTCGATCCTCCGCGTCAAGCCGATCGGCATGATGACGATGATCGACCAGGGCGAGAACGACGAAAAAATCATCAGCGTCCACCTGGACGACCCGGAGTATCGCGACTACGATCACATCCGCCAACTGCCCCCCCATCGGCTGATGGAACTGCGCATGTTCTTCGAGGACTACAAGAAACTGGAGCACAAGGAAGTGCGCGTGCGCGACTTCTTCGGCCCCGACGACGCCCGCCGCGTCGTGGCGCATTGCGCCCGCCAGTATCAGGAGCAGGTCGCCCCCACCCGCGGCGTCGCGTGAGGTTCAGGGGCTCCGGTCACAGCCGCCCGGCCGCCCACAGAATCCCCCGGCGCAGAACCTCGCGGAAATTGGGATCCACCCACGTCTGGTTGTCGTGACCCGATTGCAGGCAGAACACCCGCGCCTGCCCATGTTCCCGCGTCCAGCCGATCGTCCGCATGCTGTTTTCCTGGTCCAGCGTCAGCAGCACCGTGTTCCCGTCGGCCGGGTCGGCGTCGGCCATCGTATAGGTCTCGTCGATCATCTCCCAATCCTGGATGCCGGCGGTGATTGGATGCTCGACCTCCTCGACGTGTACTTTCACCTGCTGATCGTGAAAGTATCCGAACTTGCGGTCGGCGATCCCCATCACGTCGGTCCAGCCGGGCCACTCCGGATACGAGAGCAGGGCATGATGCATCACAACGATCCCCTGGTCGCTCGTGCCCAGGTGCTCCAGACCCTCCTTGTAGTCGCCTTCCGGCGTTTCCATGATCATATTGTAGAACAGGACGACGTCGTAACCGTCGCGTTCCTCCGCCGGCGCGGTCAGGAAATCGCGCTCGTTCACGATCGTCGCCTCAACCCCGGCCAGTGAGTCGAACAGGATCTCGAAGGCGGGCTCATCATAGCCGTGGCCGCCGGTCAGGACCGCGACCGTCACCGTGGTCGGCGCTTCCGCCACGGCCGGAATTTCCTCGGCCCCGACCCTCGCGCCCAAAGCCGCGATGAGCATCAGGCCCGCCGTCATCACGCGCGTCCCGCATGCCGCCAGTGCCTTCATTGTGTCTCCCCTTTCGTGTCATTCGTGATCCGCAATTACTTCTTGATCCGCCTTTCAGATGCTCCACGGTTCGCGCATCGCGCGCGAGCACAACCGTTGCGCCTCCGGATCATTGACGATCTCTTCCTTCACCGGATCCCAGACGACTTTACGGCCGAGCTGCATCGAGATGGCCCCCAGCGAGCAGAGCGTCGTCGAGCGATGCGCGACTTCCACCGGCGCGCACGTCCGCAGCCCCCGCCGCACGCACTCGATGAAATCCGGGATCGGTTCCCCCCCGGGCCGGCAGAGCTGGACCTTGTCCCGGTGGCCGATCTTCACGTTCAACAGCGACTTGGGTTCCGCTTCCACCTGCGAACGCCAGATGAAGATCGAACCTTCCGTTCCCTCGATCCGGATCCCCATATTGTGCCTGACCGGGTCGCTCCAGTTGCGCTCCGGATACCAGTTCGGCGTGTCGGTCCAGTTCCACGTGATGCCGTTGGGGAACTTGAAGTTCATGTTCCACTCATACGGGGTGTCGAACAGCCCGTCGGTCGCGAACGTCCCGCGCGCGTCGACCTCGATCAGCCCCGTCGGCTCGTCCATCCCGCTGGCCTGTTGCCCGCTGTCGGCGTGATGGACGCCCCACCCCGCGATGTAACCCATCGAGTAATCCGAGATGAAGTACCAGTCGTGCGACTTGATCCGCCGCCCGGTGAACGGCGACCACGGCGCCGGCCCGACCCACATCTCCCAGTCCAGCCCGTCCGGCACCGGCTCGATCGGCTGGGGCGGGCACGTCTGCCCCCGCGGGCTGCCGATCTTCAACTGCTTCACCTCGCCGATATACCCATTGAGCGCCAGTTCGCACCCGAACAGCATCGCCAGGTCGTGGCGCTGCTGCGTTCCGTGCTGAAACACGACGTTGTGCCGCCGCACCGCCTCGACGACCGCCTGCCCTTCGGCGATCGTCCGCGTCAGCGGCTTCTGGCAATAGATGTGCTTGCCCGCGCGCGCCGCGGCGATCGTCACCAGCGCGTGCCAGTGATCGGGCGTCGCGATGTAGACCGCGTCGATCTCCGGCCGCGCGATCACCTCGCGAAAATCGTTGTAGGTCCGGCAGTCCTGATTCTGCAGAAACGCGTCGACCTTCGCCTTGGCTGCGTCGCGCCGCTCGCGCTGCACGTCGCACACCGCCACGAGCTGGACATCCTTGTGCTGCAGGAACATGTCCCAGGCAAAGCCCAGGCCAATCGACGCCATCACCACCCGATTGCTCGGCGCGGTGTGGCCGTTCAGCCCGAGTGCCGAGCCGGGAATAATGTAGGGCGCGGCCGCCGCGGCAAGCGCCCGGCCCAGAAATCCGCGCCGCGTCAGCTTCTTTCCACCCGTCTTGCCTTGCTTCATTTTGCCTGCCTCATCCATCGGTTCTTCTCAAACCATGTTGTGACTTCGCGAGGTTTGCGGCCCCGCCCGCCGCGCCGGCTCTTTCGTGCCCCGCTCCCCACCCTGCTATTCCTCCTGGTGGTGCAGCAGCCAGTTGGTCCACTGGTGGTGATCCGGGTTCTTTGATCGCTCCAGCACCAGGTTCAGCAGCCGGTCGACCTCCTCCCGATGTTCCTTGCGCAACGGTCCCGCGACGCCGATCACCGCCGCGCTCGCCTCCTCCACCACGTCGGGGTCGTCCATGTAATCCGACAGCACTGCCAGCGTCGGCTCGATCGCCAGCTCGCCCAGCGCCGAAATCACCCGGCGCTTCTCCTCCGCATTGACGGCCAGCTCGATCGCCGGCCGCAACTGCTCCAGTTTCTCTTCCCGCGTCGCGTCGCTCCCGCGCACCAGTTGGATGTAACTGCGCAGCGCAAGGATGCGCCAGACCGGCTTTTCCCCTTCGCGCGCGATCCGCAGCAGGTCCGGCGCGGCCTCCACCGTCGGCCACTCGGTCAGCGTCCGCACCGCTCCGTCCTTGAGGGCCGGGTCGGACTCCCCGACCGCCGCCCGGACCGCCTCCAGCGCCTCCCCCGTGCCGAGCAGCGCCAGGCTGTGCAGCAGCGCAACCCGGGCCGCGACCGGCGCCTCGCTCAGGCTCGACAGCAGCGTCGGCAGCGCCGCTTCCCGCTCGCGGCGCACGATCGCCTGGAGCGCTTCCCGGACCGGTTTCGGCGCTTCGTTCCCCTCCGCGCGCTGCAGGTGCTCGATCACCACCGGCAACTGCTCCAGCGTCCCCATCGTCGCCAGCGCCTCCCATCCCGCGGCGCGGACTGCGTTGTTCTCGGCATCCAGATAGTCCGTGATTGTGCCCAAGCTGTCGACTTCCCGGCGGGCGGCCAGCGCGGCGATGATCTCCGCCTGTGCTCCCGGGTCCGCCGCGGGCAGCATCGCGACCAACTGCGCGCCCGTCGCTTCGGCCGGCAGTAACTCCAGGCTCGTGCGCGCGGCGTCGCGTTCAGCTTCCACCTCCGACTGCGCCGCCCGGATCAGCTCGGCCAGATCCGTCTCGTCGCCGACAAACCCCAGCGCGCGGATCGCCGCCAGCCGCAACTCCGCCGCGTCGCTCCGCACGGCCCCGCGCGCGAAGTCCCGCGCTTCCGTTCCCAACTGGCTGCGGAGCGTGTCGAGCAGAATCACCTGGCTCGCGCGCGGCAAGTCGCTCAGCATCGCGCTGAAGTGGCGCACGGCTGCCGGGTCGTCCGCATCGGCGATCGTCTCCGCCGCCACGCGCATCAGCCGCGCGTCTTCGCCCGCGAGCGCCTCCGCCAGGTGCTCGCGCGCGTGCTCCGGCTCCGCGTCCACCAGCCCGCGCAGGCAGGCCGCCCGCCACCGCTCGCCCCCCTCCAGGGCCAGCACCTCGCGGTACAGCGCGGCGGCTTCTTCGTTCAGCCCGGCCCGCTGCATGCGCCGCGCCGCGATCAGCCGGGCATCGGTGATCGCGTCGCGCAGCTCGGCCGGGGCCTCGGCCTGCAACTCGCCCAGCGCGCGCGCGCTTTCGGCCGTCCCGATCATGCCCAGCGCCCGGATCGCCGTCAGCACCGTCTCGGAGGACGCCGCATCGTCACGCGCCCATTGGGTCAGCGGCGCCGTGGCCCCCGCGACGCCGCGATTGCCGATCGAACCGATCGTCCCGCGCAACAGGTCGCCATCGGTTGTCTCCAGCGCCCCAATCAGCGCTGCGTCCACCACGGGGTCCGGAATCCGTTCCAGTGCCAGCCGCGCCGGATGCGCAAGCTCGCGGACACCCAGCAGCGACGCGAGCGCCGCCACCGACCGGCCGCTCCCGATCAGACTGAGCCGTTCGCAGGCGAACTTCTTCGCCGCCTGCGGCGCGTCGCCCCCCAGCACCGCCATCAGCCGCGTCTCCAGCTCGGCGCGCGCGGCCTCATCCCCCCGCGATTGCGCGATCGCCGCATCGATCACCGTCAGCGGTTCACGCGTCGCCTCCCAGGAATAACCGGCCAGCGCCGCGAATGCCGCATCGAGCTCTTCCGCTCCCGCCGGCGGATCGGCGGTTGCTCCGGCGCCCAGCATCGCGGTCCACGCCGCCATGGCGAACAGCAGCGCCCGAGCCCATCCGCCCGCCGGCATCGTTCCTCTCACCTTGCAACCCATCATCCAAACCTCACTCTTAAAATCGTCCCTCGTCTCTCGTCCCTCGTCTTCGTAATCGCCCCCAAAGGCTCACCCAAAACTCGGCTCTTCTCTCTCGCCCCGCTCTCGAAACCCCTGCTCCCCGGCGAGGCACCCCCCTGCGCCCCGCCGACCGCCCTGCCGTGCAATTCGTGTTTTTCGTGATCCCGTATCCCGTACAAAAATTCCCCATCCGACAACGATCCGCCGCCGTGTGCGATCCTCCAATTCCTGTTTTGAACTTTCAAGCGGTTCGTGGGTCACGGATCCAGCCGACGTTCCAGGCAATTCCTGATAAAAAAATCAGCATCACCACCCGCTCGTTGCCCCTGCGCCCCCTTGTCTCCCGACCCGCGCTTCCGGATAATGGACCAGCGCCCGCCATCGCGCGCCCCATCCCGCACAGTCGTTCGCTTCATGAACCCACCCGATCCGCCGGCCAACCCGCCTCACCCCTCCCCGGAGGCCCCCCGCCCCACCCGGCCGGCCCCCTCCCGCGGCCATCGTTTCGGCTGGCGCGCCCGGACCGCCCTGCTCCTCGGCGCGATCGCTCTGCCCGTCCTCCTCGTCGAATTCGGTCTGCGCGTCGTGGGCTACTCCCACCCGCTCTACCCCGAAAAAGTTCAGTTCGGCTCCCCCACCCGCGCCGAAATTGACCTCTACGGCGGCTGGGACGAGGACCCGACCCGCTTCTGGCTTCCCACCGATTACCGCGCAAGACTCCAGCAGGTCGGCCGACCCGACGTCGCCTTTCTCGGCTGCTCCTGCACGATGTATGGCGATTACGACGTCCACCTGGCCCGCATGGTGGCCGACCGCCATCCCGGCCGCGGCTTCTCCTACATCAACCTGGGCGTCCTCGGCTGGACCAGCCACCAGGGCTTGCAGCAGTTCAAACAGGACGTCATCCCCCTCCAGCCCAAAGTCGCCACCGTCTACTTCGGCTGGAACGACCATTGGATCGGCTTCGGCGTCGAGGACAAGGAGGTCGCCCGCCTGAACGAATCCCTCCTCTTCAAGCTGCGCAACGTCCGGCTGCTTCAGCTCGCGCGCGACGCCTTCATCAAACTGCGCAAGGATCCCGACGCCGGGTACCCGTTGCGCGTCTCACTGGCGGATTATCGCGCTAACCTGCGCGAGATGGCGCGTCTGGCCCGCGAGCACGACATCCAGCTCGTGCTCATGACCGCGCCCGATGGGTTCGTGCCCGGCGAGGAGCAGCGTTACGCCCATCTGGTCCCCGGCTTCGTCGCTTCGACGGAGAAGCTGCGCAACCTGATCCCGCTGCACGAGGCGTATGTCGAAGCCGTGCGCGACGTCGCGCGCGAGGAGCCCGGCGTGATCCTCTGCGACCTCGCCGCCGAGTTCGACCAGCGCTTCTCTCAAGAGGAAATTTCCGAGCGCCTGTTCACGCCCGACGCGATTCACCTCAAGAGCGTCGGCTGCCAGGCGATCGCCGAGATCCTGCTCGAATGTCTGGAACAGCACGGCCTGCTGGAGGAAATCCTGCGCCCGGCCGCGGAGGTCACTCAGCTCCCCGGCCGCGGCGTGCCATAACGATCAGGATCGGGATCGCGATCGACTCCTGCCCGCCCGCATCCCACAAAAACGCCGGCCGCGCCACGAGCCACCCTGCGGCCTCGTCAGCGCGAATCTCTTATTTCTTGTTTGAAAAAGGAGTTAACGAAACGTCGACGGGAAGGCCTACTCGGCGGCGGCGCCGCCCTCACACAGCCCCAGCACCCGGTTGCGTTCGGTGTCCGACAGATGATCGAACGTGCTGAGCGCTTTCTTCATCTTGTGCATGCTCAGCGAGCGCAGCGCGTCGTTCATCAGCAGGTAAAGCGGATCCTCCGGTCCCATCGACAGCACCACG
>ERZ795058.5707-NODE-5707-length-11123-cov-5.552584_pt1 | contig 11123 bp, 13 predicted proteins | sample MGYA00375142_ERZ795058 | MGnify/ENA primary metagenome ERZ795058 (study PRJEB30187, sample SAMN05720210) | activated sludge metagenome | isolation source: anaerobic digester from wastewater treatment plant | place: Japan | collected 2015-04-20 ...
AACAAATAAGAAAGAGAATGTTCGTATTTGACGATATCGTCACCCTCGACAACAGATCGATACAGAGAGTGACAAGAGAGGTTGAAAACAACGATTGGGCTTTGGCTCTTAAAAATGCAAGTGAAGAAGTCAGAAAAGCAATTTACAGCAATATGTCAAAACGTCTTGCCGAAATGATCAGGGAGGACATGGATTATATGGGTCCTGTAAGGCTTAGAGATGTCGAAGAAGCGCAGCAAAAGATAGTAAATATAATAAGAAAACTGGAGGATGCAGGAGAAATTGTAATTTCCAGGGGCGGAGGGGATGAAATTATTGTCTAAGATATATAAATCTGCTTGTATTTCAATAGGCACTCCAAAGCATATTTTAAATGTATTTCAAAATGAAGAAAAACCAAAACCCGGCGAAGACGCAATAATAGAACAGGAACCCGACTCATTGAACCCGGAAGGGGATGCAGATACAATAATTGAGGACGCAAAGCAAATGTATCTGAAAATTATCGAAGAAGCAAATTTTGAAGCATTAAAAATAGTTGATACTGCTAATGATGAAGCTCAAAAACTTATGGCGGCATCAAAGGAGGAAGGATATAAAGAAGGTTTTGAAAATGGGTACCTTGAAGGGAAAAAAGAAGCCAAATCAATAATAGATGAAGCTTCGGACATACGGGAATTTCTTGATCGCAGACGGGAAAGCCTGTATAAAGAAGCAGAAGAAAACATTCTGACGATAGTTTTGAACATAGCAGAGAAAATTATCGGCGAAGAGATTACACACAATAAAGAAGCACTTCTTTCCATAATTAATAGCGCTTTGCAAAAATGCGCCTTTAAGAAAAACCTTATCTTGAGACTCTCCCCAGAGGACGTCGATTTTGCCATAAAAAACAAAGACAGGATATGTATGATGGTCGAAGGACTGTCTGATATTGATATAGTGTCTGATTTGTCGCTTGCCGAAGGGAGCTGTATTGTAGAAACCCCCTCCGGCGATATTAATTCAAGCGTTGAAATTCAAATGGAGGAAATAAAGAAAATATTTGCATACTTGCTGAGAAATGAGTGACAATCATGAATAATATTGATTATGGAAAATATAAAAACGCTTTGGCATCAGGTGATTTGATCAAATATACAGGCCGTGTATCTCAGGTTGTCGGGTTAACCATAGAATCTTATGGACCGGCTGTAAATTTAGGAGAACTGTGCAACATATATCCCTCCAAGGGAGATATACCGATAAAAGCAGAAGTTGTAGGCTTCAAGGACAACATAGTATGCCTGATGCCTTTGGGAAATATGAACGGCGTAGGACCGGGCAGCAGAATCGAAGCCACAGGGGAAAACCTGACAGTAAGGGTATCGGAGAGTATGCTTGGGAGGGTATTGGACGGTTTAGGTGAAGTAATGGACGGAAAGGGCTATATAGACAGCAACACCTTTTATCCTGTAGAAAATAAGCCTCCAGACCCAATTACCAGGAGTATGATATCCGATATACTCCCTGTAGGAATTAAAGCTATTGATGGTCTTCTTACCATAGGAAAAGGCCAGAGGATTGGGATATTTTCAGGCAGCGGCGTTGGGAAAAGCACATTAATGGGAATGATTGCAAGGAACACCAAGGCGGATGTCAATGTAATAGGCCTGGTCGGGGAGCGAGGAAGAGAGGTAAGGGAGTTTATAGAAAATGACCTTCAGGAGGAAGGTCTTTCGCGTTCGGTGGTAGTGGTTGCGACATCTGATCAGCCTGCTCTTATAAGACTCAAGGCCGCACAGCTTGCAACATCGGTAGCTGAGTTTTTCAGAGACCAGGGGAAAGATGTAATGCTTATGATGGATTCCCTTACACGTTTCGCAATGGCTCAAAGGGAAATAGGCCTTGCCCTGGGGGAACCCCCGGTATCAAGAGGCTATACCCCCTCGGTGTTTGCGATTATGCCTAAGCTTCTGGAAAGGTCGGGAACCTCGGAAAAAGGCACAATAACAGGCTTATATACTGTACTTGTTGATGGGGATGACATGAATGAACCTGTCACGGACACAGTAAGGGGCATACTTGATGGACATATAGTATTATCAAGGAATTTAGCCAACAGGAATCATTACCCAGCAATTGACGTATTATCAAGTGTCAGCAGGGTTATGCCGAATATTATTGATGAGGAGCATAAAAACAGTGCCAACGAATTAAAGAGTATTCTATCAGTATACAAAGATGCGGAGGATCTTATTAATATAGGTGCTTATGTGGGGGGCAGCAATGAAAGTATTGACAGAGCGATTGACAGGATAGATGCAATAAACTGTTTTCTCAAGCAGGATGTAAAAGAAAAGTTTGAAATCGAGCAGATATTAGACACCATGAAAAGTATAGTTTCATAGGAGAAGCATATGACTGTATATAAGTTCAGGCTGCAAAAATTATTGGATTATAAAGCAAGCATTGAAGAGAAAAAAAAGAATGAGTTAGGTATTGCAATTAAAAGGCTTGAGAAAGAAAAGCACAGGCTTGCCGAACAAAAGCAAAGCCTGAATGAAATGAATGTTACATTTAAGAAAGAGACAGCTAAAGGGTTGGCAGTAAATAAACTAAAGATATTGTTGAATTATATCGATTATTATAAAAGGGGAATAAAACAACAGAAAATCAGAGTAAAATTGGCGGAAGATTATCTTTCCATATGCAGGGAAGAGCTTATAAAGGCAACCCAAGAGAAAAAGATGATGGAGAAGCTGAAAGAAATAGACTTTAATAAATATTTGTATGATGAACAAAAAAAAGATGAAAAGCTGATTGATGACCTTATTTGCTTTAAGGAAAGCAACAATGCATAGGGGGAAATGCTTATGACTCAGCCATCAGAAAAAGACACAAAGCAGAATGCTTCCAAGAAGAAATCCGCAGGAAACAATGCCAATGCCGATTCAAAGGGCAGCAAAAAGAAAAAGAAAAAAAGCAATACCATTATACTTATTTTAATAATATTAATATTGGGTTCCATAGTAACCTTCGGCGCAATATTCATGTTCAATTTTGCGGGACTCAAAGCGGGGACTTCCAAGTGGGCAAGCAATATACCGATCCTGGGGAAAGTATTGAAGCCGCTGATAGAGAATAAGAGCTCCGAGCAGGTTGCATGGGAAGAAATAGAATTGGGAAAGGCAAACAATGCAATAAAGCTGAAGGAAATAAATGATCAAAAGAAAGAGCTTGATCAAAGGGCTAAAAATATTGAAGACAAGGAAAAAGAGATTGCCCTGAAAGAGCAGCAGATAGATGAAATTCTTCTTAAGCTGAGTGACAAGCTTATTAGTGTACAAGAGCAGGTTCAGTACCTTGAAAAAGTTGATAATACAAAAGCCATGCTGATAATTATGAGCATGGATGATAAGGCATCGGCAGTTCAGGTTCTTAGGAACATGAAGAAAGATAAGGCCGCTGCCATTTTGGCATTGATGGATCCGCTGCAGGCAGCCCAGTTATTGGAGGATCTTGCAGAGCCGCAAACCGTGAAAGATATAAAACCATAAGCAAAAAAGCGGTATTGCCGCTTTTGTAGAAGATTGTGTAACAATCTTCCATATATTACTGATGAAAGGAGGTGAAAAAGTGGTACTGTGTATTGATTTAGCAGCGTCATTTAAAACCGTCAGGCAGGATTGCCATAATAAGACAGCCGGCTTCCCCGACAATTTGAAAGACAACAAATATAATTTCAAAGACATCCTAAGGAACACCGAAGAAAAAATCAGCAAAAGTAATCCGAAATCAGACAGAAATAAGGCCTTAAAAAATGAACCGGCCTGTGATTTCGCAGCAGGTTTCAGGGTAAAAGACAGGAAAAACAATAGACCGGCAGAAAAAGGCAAGGAGAAGGAAACGGATGATAAGGGTATGGAGATTAATAAGGGTATTACGATTGAGGAAGTAATGTATATGCTTCAAAGAATGTCAAATATGCCGGATACAGAGGCTTTATCCTTGGATGATCGGATAATCTTATTTGAAGGCATCGAAGAATCTCTGAAAGGGCTTGCAGGGATTCAGAATGAAAGCGCAGCTAAGGAAGAACCGGATATTCATGTAGAATTTGAAGTGCTTATGTCGGCACTGGAAGAATTACAGGAGGCACCGGATACAATAGAAATTCCGGACGCAGAAGGAGCAGATGCTGATTTTATTGAAGATTTTAAGGCCATATTAGGGAAAATATCAGCAAGAAACGAAACAGCTTCAAAAGAGCCGACTAATGACAGCATTTTTAAGCAGCAAATGGATTGGGCTGATGTCAATACTGAAGAATTGTTTACGGGCAGCACTGAAGCAGATGGCAGCAATGATAAAGGCACTCCAATGCAGGGTTCCGATGAAAACCTTCATTTAACAGCGGATAAAAATATGACAGCAATTCCGCCGGAAAAACAGGGAGATATACCAAAAACCGAAGCCCTTAGACCTGATGCAAAGTCTGTCATGGACTCAAGCAACGAAGCAGGGGAGAATGAAATAAAAAGCATTGCGGGCACCAAGGCCGGGAAAGAGACTGCTGCAGTAAAGGAAGCCGAAGACGGCCAAAGCCGGCATAAGGAAGCCGGGGACAATACGAAATCTGGCGGAGAAATCAATAAGGCAGCTGATGCAGCAAAGAATAAGCCGGTTAATGCAGAAATAACCGCCTTTAATCACAAAGAAGCAGTGTTGGAAAGTAAGCCGGAAGTATTACAGAATCAAGCTCCGGCAGCCAAGGACCAATCGGTTGTCAAGGGCGGAATAGTAAACCAGATAGTAAAAAAAGCAGAGATAGTAGTAAATGGCTCACAGCAAGAAATAAGGATGCAATTGGAGCCCGAAAACCTGGGAAAGCTGACGTTGAAAGTTGCAGTTGAAAGAGGCCTGGTTACTGCGAAATTTGTTGCAGAAAGCCATGAAGTAAAGCAGATAATAGAATCCAGCTTCAACGAGCTTAGGGACATGCTTAATGAAAAAGGTTTGGCAATACAGAACCTGAGTGTTTCTGTAGGACAAAACAAAAATGAATACTATAACGGCAGTAATCAAGGACAATTCAAGGGAAAGGCAAAGCTGAACGTCAGAAGCATGAGCCAAGGCAGTTATTACGGTTATCCCGACGGTTCAGAGGCTTTTACAGGCAAAGCCAATCCATACAGTATGCACACTGGTGAATTTGATCACAGGGCATAGGAGGTGAAAATATGGCAATAAGCGAAATTAGCGGGCAATATTCCACATACAGCAGTAAAGTCAAGCCTAAGGAGTTTAACAGCAGCCTTGACAAGGATGCTTTCCTGAAAATACTTGTAACGCAGCTGAAATACCAGAATCCCCTTGAACCTACCAATGATAATGAGTTTATAGGACAGATGGCACAGTTCAGCACCCTTGAACAGTCTCAGAATACAAACAAGGCAATAAAGGTGAACTCGGCAAGCAACCTGGTAAACAAGCTGGTAAAGGTGAACTACAAAGCTGATGATCTAAAAGAAACCAAAGAGTTCATAGGCCTGGTCGAAAAGATAGTAGTCAAGAACAATGAAGTATACCTGGCAGTGGATTCGTTGGGCACAAAATACGAAGTGAAATTTGACGATGTCAGGGAAGTAACTGAGCTTGAGAACTCCGTAGAGCAGATATACCTTATGAATCAGACCATGAGAAGTACCGCCGCCTTCAATCTGATAGGAAAAAGCATAAAAGGAACCTATGAAAAGGAGGAAATGGTGGACGGGGTCAAAAGATTCAAAAGGGTGGAGATTGAAGGAACAGTAGAAAAAGTCAGAAAGGATGGCACATCCATATACCTGACAGTTGACGGAAAGGAAATATATCTGGAAGATGTGACGGAAGTCAACTAAACATTTAAGGGGTGATTCAAGTGAGCATGATTTTTAACAATAAACCCATAATTCCAATCGGCAAACCGATGTCGCCAACAAAGCCGGAGAAAAACAGGAACATAGATAAGGGTGCAGACTTTGACTTTGTATTCCAGCAGGAACTTGCCAGACAATCCGGGGTAAAATTCTCCAGACACGCAATAGAAAGGCTTCAGGTAAGAAATATTTCGCTCACAAAGGATGACCTGGGTAAGATAAGCGAGGCCGTTAATAAAGCGGCGGAGAAGGGTGTAAAAGAAACGCTGATAATAATGGGAAACTCAGCCTTCATAGCAAATGTGAAGAATAAGATGATTATAACAGCTGCTACTGAAGAAAATCTTAAGAACAATGTATTCACAAACATTGATGGTGCAGTAATAATATAAGCCGGACCTTGTTAAGGAGGCTTAGCCTTTCGGAATGACAGAAGAAAGGCACACAAAACTTAAAGGAGGTCATTAATTATGATGAGATCCATGTTTTCCGGAGTATCCGGGCTAAGGGCACACCAGCTCAAGATGGATACTATCGGCAATAACATAGCGAATGTAAATACTGTAGGTTACAAATCACAGAGGGCAACCTTCCAGGAGGTGTTCAACCAGACTTTGAGAGGGGCAGGCTCTCCCCAGGCAGGCAAGGGGGGCACCAATCCGCAGCAGGTGGGACTCGGCATATCACTGTCATCCATTGATACTTTCCATATTAGGGGTGCGGTACAAAGGACGGACAACCTTACGGACCTGGCTATAAATGGGGACGGATTCTTCATACTTTCCAACTCAGAAGACGGACTGAGCCGTTCATACACAAGAGCAGGGAATTTCTCGCTGGATGACGACGGCAACCTGGTTGCCGCAAACGGCTACAGGGTATTGGGATATATGGTAGACCCGGATACCAACGTTTTGAAAAGTCAGCTGGAAGGGGTAGTGATATCAAAGGCGGAGATGGTTGCAGCAAAAGAAACATCATATTCAAATTTCGAAGGAAACCTGGATAACAATATAGCACAAATGACGAATGAAACGCTGCCGGCATTTACGGCAGCTGCTGCCGGTCCGCCGCCCGTTCCCGAGTCCTTTAGTATTCCGTTAGGTGCAAAATTCTGGGAAACAACGGCAACAGTATATGATTCCCTTGGAGGCAAGCATACGCTGAAATATACTTTTGTTCGGGGCATTGCGGCAGACGGAACGCTCACTCCCATTGATCCCGACACTGATTTAAGCAACAATTGGGGCGTGTTCATACAGAATCAGGATACCAAAAAATACTTTACCAACCTAGGGGTTGAGGGCGCAGGGACAAATCTGGAAAGCATTTTAGTTAAGCTGGAATTTGGTCCAAACGGGTTGCTGGATTTGGCAAAAAGTATAAACGGTACTGGAATTATTAAGCTTACAGTCAGCCCTAAAAATGGATCAGCCGAAACAAAGATAGATGTCAACTTTTCAAAGATTACGCAGTTTGCCAACGAATCAAATGCAGCGGTAACCAGCACCGACGGATATCCTCAGGGTTCCCTGGATACCTTCAGCATAGGCCCCACGGGTGAAATAAGCGGCATATTCACAAACGGAATGAATAAGATAATCGGGCAGATTGCCTTAGCAGTGTTCAAGAACCCTGCCGGACTTGAGAAGACCGCAGAGAACATGTTCCAGGTAACCCCAAACTCAGGGGATCCAATAATCGGACTTCCGGGCTACAGCGGACTGGGATCTCTTAACTCCGGCACACTGGAAATGTCCAATGTAGACATATCAAATGAATTTGCGGAAATGATAAGTACTCAGAGGGGCTTTCAGGCCAATTCAAGGATAATAACAACCTCGGATGAAATGCTTCAGGAACTGGTAAACCTTAAAAGATAATTGAAATAATCCCTGGGCCTTGTGCCCAGGGATTTAAACAAAGAAGGGAAGTGTTATTATGATAAAGGTTACAAGGCTCAACGGCGCTCCTTATTACTTGAACTGCGAGCATATTGAAACCATTGAGAATACTCCCGATACCGTCATTACGCTGAGGGACGGGAAAAAATTGTTGGTTTCTGAAAGTTCGGAAGAGATAATTGAAAAAATTATCGAATATAAAAAGAGGATTTTCGACCTTTCATCGCTAATTAATAAGGATAACTTCTAAAGTGAGGTGCAAATAATTGGATTTATCGTCTGTTATTGGGTTAATTGCCGGAATTGTCGTAGTAGTTGTGACAATAATGATTAGTGGGAGTCTGGCAGGTTATGTTGACATACCGTCAATCATATGCACATTTGGCGGAGCAATCGCAATGACGGTTATGGCGTTTCCCGCAAATAAGCTGAGGGAAGGTTTTGCAGCTGTTAAATATGTTTTCTTATATACGGAAACCAATGCTGAAGACATAATAAAATCAATAATAGGCCTTGCAAACATAGCCAGGAAGGAAGGATTGCTTGCTTTGGAAGAGGCTGCCCAGGAGCTTAAAGATGACTTTCTGCAGAAAGGAATACTTCTGATAGTAGACGGTACTGATCCTGAGCTGGTTAGGAATATATTGGAAACAGAGCTTGCTTTTATTGAAGATAGACATAAGAGCAATCAGGGAGTTTATGAATATTTGGGTTCCATTGGACCGGGTTTTGGCATGCTGGGAACCTTGATTGGGCTGATAAATATGCTTGCCAACCTTTCGGACCCGTCAACTGTAGGACCAAACATGGCAGTTGCAATTGTTACTACATTTTACGGTTCGATTATACAAAATATGTTTTGTAATCCTGTAATAAACAAACTGAAACTTAGGAGTTCCCAGGAATCTCTCTTAAAAGAAGTAATGCTGGAAGGGATGCTGTCGATACAAGCCGGCGAAAACCCGAGAATAATAGAAGAAAAACTTAAAGCATTCATGTCGCCAAGGCTTAGGAATAATTTAGATACATCGAAAGAGCCAAAAGAGGGTGAAGAATAAATATGGGCAGAAAACGGAAGGAAGAAGAGCCTCCGGCTGGGGCACCTGCCTGGATGGCTACATACTCGGATATGATGACGCTGCTTTTATGCTTTTTTGTGCTGCTGTTTTCATTTGCTACCCTTGATGTGCAGAAATTTCAGGCTATTGCACATTCAATGAGCGGTTCTTTGGGTGTGTTGGATTCAGGTATCACAGTAAATTTAGAACCCTTGGTTACAAGTTTTCCCAGCGATTCCCCAGTTGAAGAGGCTGAGGAGTTCAGAATTATTTATGAGCAGATGAGCGAATACATAAAAGAAAACAACCTGGAGGCCAGTATTACATTGAGGCTTGACGAACGGGGACTTTTGGTTACATTTTTGGATGACGTTCTGTTTGATTCGGGCAAAGCTGATTTGAAGCCAAAGGCCCGGGAAATTATCAATAAAGTTGCTGAAATAATCAGAAGAAACAACAAAAATGTCAGGGTAGAGGGACATACAGATAATGTACCCATTAATACCTTCAGATTCCCGTCAAATTGGGAACTTTCCACTACCAGGGCGGTTAATGTGGTAAAGTATCTGATTGAAGAAAACGGTATAGAGGCAAAGCGAATGTCCGCTTCGGGTTACTCAGACCAGCATCCGGTTGATGATAACAATACAAAGGAAGGTCGACAAAAAAACAGAAGAGTCGACATGGTAATTCTAAGAGATGAAAAGAACGGTACCGGGAAATAGCCATTTTTTTGCATATTTTTAGGAGGGAGACTTAATGAAAAGAAATATTATTCTTATAGCAGTCATTATTTTTTTACTTTTAGTGATAATTTCAGGTATAATAATATATATGATTTTTAATACACCGAAAGAAAAAAAAGAAGAACCTATAAAAATCGACAAAAAACTTATGATGGTATCTGTAGGGGATTCTTTTGTGAATAATGTCAAAGATAGTAAAAAGATATGTAAGTTGACGATTAAATTAGAAATCAGCAAAGACGTAGCAGAGTTGGTTACTTACAGGGAGCCTGAGATCAGAGACAGGATAAACGCACTGGTCAGGGGAAAATCTGAAGCCGATCTTGAAGGAAGAGAAGGACAGGAAAAACTTCAGAAAGAAATAGTTGCTCTAATACAAAAAATAATTAATTCAAAAGGAATAAAAGATGTCTACTTCGATGAATTTATTGTGCAATAGGGAAGGAGGTGTCGCAGTGTGTCGGAGATTCTTTCACAAAATGAAATAGATGCACTACTTAACGCTTTGAATTCCGGTGAAATAAATGTATCGGAGATAAAAGAAGAAAAAGAGGAAAGGAAGGTAAAGGAATACAACTTCAAAATACCCAATAAGTTTTCAAAGGACCATACAAGGACTCTTCAGATTATGCATGAGAACTTTTCGAGGCTTTTGCAGACTTATCTGTCGGGTTATTTAAGGGCTTTGGTACAAATTGAAGTAATTTCAGTGGACCAGCTTACATATAATGAATTTACCAATTCAATGCCAAATCCATCGGTACTTGGCGTTGTTGACTTCTCTCCTCTAAACGGATCAATTATAATTGAAATGACACCATCAATTTCATTTGCTATGATTGAAAGAATCCTCGGAGGTACGGGACATGCCTTTGAAAGATTAAGAGGTTTTACTGAAATAGAGATTACACTTTTAGAAAAAATTATTGAACAGATAATAGGTTTTTTCAGAGACCCATGGAAAAATGTCATTGAACTGAAGCCGAGGCTCAGGAAAATCGAGACAAACCCGCAGTTTACTCAGATAATGTCTCCCAATGAAACTGTTGCACTTATAACATTAAATACAAGGGTTGGAAATATCGAAGGAATGATACATATTTGCATACCCCATTTGGTTATTGAACCTATTATTCCCAAACTAAGCACTAAGTTTTGGTTCTCAGGTATAAACAAGGAAATAACCGGCAGCGATCTTAAGCTAATAGAAAAGAAAATTCAGAGTACGCAACTTCCCATAAAAGTTTTATTGGGAAGCAACGACATAAAGATCAGAGATTTTTTGGAACTCAATATCGGAGATGTAATACCGCTAAAGACTTCTGTGAATGAAGATCTAAAGGTTTATATCGGTAATTTGAGGAAGTTTGGCGGCAAACCGGGATTGAAAAAAAACAGAGTGTCAATAAGAATAACTACTGTAGAGAAGAAAGGAGATGATTACTATGAGTGAAATGCTGTCACAGGAAGAGATAGACGCCCTTCTTAGGGGGGACAGCGAATCATCTTCTCAGG
>ERZ795058.5711-NODE-5711-length-11119-cov-6.298717_pt1 | contig 11119 bp, 10 predicted proteins | sample MGYA00375142_ERZ795058 | MGnify/ENA primary metagenome ERZ795058 (study PRJEB30187, sample SAMN05720210) | activated sludge metagenome | isolation source: anaerobic digester from wastewater treatment plant | place: Japan | collected 2015-04-20 ...
TGACCCTCAAGTCCGGCAACTTCGGCACCGACGACTTTTTTTCCAAAGCCTTTACAGTGCTCGCATGACCGAATCGATAGCCCGAGAAGAGATCTGCCGCGTCGGCAAGAGCCTGTTCGATCGCGGCTATGTGCACGCCACGGCGGGCAACATCAGCGTGCGCCTCGACGATTCAGCCGGCGGCGGCTTCCTGATCACGCCGACCGACGCCTGCCTGGGCTTTCTCGACCCCGCGCGCCTGGCCCGCGTCGATGCCAACGGGCAGCAGACCGGCGGCGACCGCGCCAGCAAGACCCTCGCGCTGCACCGCCAGATCTATGCGGCAGCCACCGCGTTCGACCCCTCCACCCGCTGCGTCATCCATACCCACAGCACGCACTGCGTCGCGCTGACCCTGCGCCCCGGCGCGGACGACGCCGGGGCCGAACTGCTGCCCGCCGTCACGCCCTACTTCGTCATGAAGGTCGGGCACGTGCCGCTCATCCCCTACCGCCGACCCGGCGACCCGGTGGCGGCCGGCCTGGTGGCGCAAACCATCACGCGCTATGGCCGGCAAGGCATGCCCATCCGCGCGGTGATGCTCAGTCGGCTGGGCCCCAACGTCTGGCACGACAGTCTCGCCGCCGCCATGGCCACGCTGGAAGAGCTGGAGGAGACGGCGAAGCTGGTGCATCTGAGCCCCACGCCGCCCGAGCCGCTGACCGAAAGCCAGATCAACGACCTGCGCCAGACCTTTGGCGCCCGCTGGTAGGCCATCTGAGGCCGAACAACCTCAATTCAGAGGAAAAATAGCACCAGCCCAGCGTGCTTTGGTCATTGTCTGCTATTGTTTTGTGAGACAACCGAAAGTGCCCATGCCCCGTTTTGCCGCCAACCTGTCCATGATGTACCCCGATCTGCCCTTCCTCGACCGGTTCGAGGCGGCGGCGAAAGACGGTTTCACCGCCGTGGAGTACCTGTTTCCCTACGCGTTTGCCAAGGAGGAACTCGTCGAACGCCTGCAGGCCAACAACCTGCAGCAGGTGCTGTTCAACGCGCCGCCCGGCGGCACCGACGCGGCCTCCATCGACCGGGCCTGGAACGGCGGCGACAAAGGCATCACCTGCATCCCGGGGCGCGAGGATGAATTTCGTGCCGGTGTGGCGCTGGCGCTGGACTATGCGCAGGCGCTGGGCTGCCCGCGCATCCACCTGATGGCCGGCCTGCTGCCCGCGGGCGTCAGCCGCGAGGCGGCGCAGCGCACCTACGTGGCCAACCTGCGCTGGGCCGCCGCTGAGGCCGCCAGACATGGCCGCGACGTGCTGATCGAGCCGATCAACACCCGCGACATCCCCGGCTTCTTCCTGAACCGGCAAGACCAGGCGCACGCCCTCGTCGCCGAGGTGGGCGCATCCAACATCAAGGTGCAGATGGACCTGTACCACTGCCAGATCGTCGAAGGCGACGTGGCCATCAAGATTCGCCAGTACTTGCCCACCGGCCGCGTTGGCCACTTCCAGATCGCCGGCGTGCCCGAGCGCCACGAGCCCGACATCGGCGAAGTCAACTACCCCTACCTGTTCGGCGTGATCGACGAGGTGGCCGCCCAATGCGGCTGGGACGGCTGGATCGGCTGCGAGTACAAGCCCAAACGCGGCGGCCAGCCGGGCGGGACGTCCGCCGGGCTGGGCTGGTTTGGCGCGTATAGGGTACGCAGTTGATCGCTCGATGGATTGGGGCCGCCGCGCCGCTGACCGGGATCAGGGCTTCTGACGCTCGAAATAAATCTCGTAGCGCTGCTTGGCGACGGCCTGGAAATACACGCCCTTGAGGCGGTCGGTGGCCGGGTCGTAGCTGAGTTCGTAGGTCGACCCGTTGTAGCCGCCGGCCTGCAGCTCCAGGAACACCCGCAACGTCTGGCCGTCGCGCGAGGCCTGGGCCTTGGAAAAAGGCAACCCCTTGGGATTGAAATACATGGCTTCCAGCTGGCCATCGGCGCCGACGCTGCGAATCACCACGCCGTAGCCGCCGTCCGGGCGCACCCAGCGCCCCCGCAGCACGTCCAGCGCCACGGGCGCGTTTCGCACGACCGAGGGCACGCCGGCACCCCGGCTGTCCTGCGCCGAGGCCAGGCCGACGCACGTCAGCAAGGCAAGGCCGATGAAGGCAGGGAGAAGGGGGGCGGGTCTGAACAAGGTCTTCATCCCTGTATTGTCCATGAGCCGCCGCAACACCGTCAGTCCCGCCGCGTCGGGCAAACGGCCGTTCGACGATGCGCTGCGCATGGGGGTATGCTTCGATTCCCTTGTCGATCGGGCCGCGCTGCAGCCCGAGCGCGCGAAAGCCTGAGGGGCACTGGCTCTGCATCCGCATCGTTCCCGTTCACCGCATGAACAAGTTCCTCCTTCCGCTGGCTGCCTTCATCGCCCTGCTGGCGGTGTTCGCCGTTGGCCTGACCCTCAACCCGCGCGCGTTGCCCTCACCGCTCGTCGACAAGTCCGCCCCGGCTTTCAACGCACCGCTGTTGCACGATCCCGACCAGCGTTTTTCGCCCAGCGAAATGGCCGGCAAGGTCTGGCTGCTCAACGTCTGGGCCTCCTGGTGCGTGGCCTGCCGGGAAGAGCATCCGGTGCTGGTTGCCTATTCCAGGACGGACGCAGCGGTGCCGATCATCGGGCTGAACTACAAGGACAAACGCGACGATGGCCTGCTCTGGCTGGCGCGCTTTGGCAATCCCTATCAGTTGTCCGCCTTTGATGGCGATGGCCGCATCGGCATCGACTACGGTGTCTATGGGGTTCCCGAAACCTACCTGATCGACAAGACCGGCCGGATCCGCTTCAAGCAGAACGGGCCGGTCACCACCGAAGTGCTGGAAAAGACCCTGCTGCCGCTGATCAGGAGCCTGAACCCATGACCCATTCGGGCTGGTTTCGCACGCACTGTTCTGGAGCACAATCCGGTTTTGGCCCGCCCGCCCCCATGCACCGCCTGCCCCCCGTTTCTTCGATGCCGTACCGGCGCATCCTGACCGGCGTTTCGATGGCGCTGGCCTTTCTGCTGCCCGCATCGCTTCATGCAGCCGATGCCCGGGAGATCGCCAGGACGGTCTGCGCGGCCTGCCACGGGGTGGACGGCAACAGCACCGAGCCCGCCAATCCCAAGCTGGCTGGCATGGACCAGGAATACCTGATGCGCCAGCTCAAGGCCTTCGCCGAAGGCAAGCGCCGCGACGACACCATGTCGGCCATCATCGCCAGCCTCGATTCCGGCGATTTCGCGAAGCTGGCGACCTACTATGGTTCCCAGAAACCCACGCCGGGCACCGTGCGGGATCCGCAACTGGCCGCCAAGGGTCGCGCGCTTTTCGAGGATGGCAACACCGACAGCGGCGTGCCCGCCTGCGCCGGGTGCCACCAGTCCGATGGCAAGGGCAACGCGCGCTTTCCCCGTCTGGCGGGACAGCACCAGACCTATGTCCTCAAGCAACTCGCCGACTACAAGAGCGGGCGTCGCGCCACCGACCCCCTGATGACCACCGTCGGCAAGCGCCTGAGCATCGAAGAAGCCCGGGCGCTGGCCGAATACATCGCGGGGCTTTGAGAGGTAAACATGTTGTCTCGACACTTGCTGGGATTCCTGCTCGCGACGCTGGGCGGTTCGCTGGCGCTGGCCGGCACGCCGCCCGAACCGTGGAACGCGCCCTATGCGGAGAAGACCGCGGCCCTCAGCCTCAAGGGGGACATTGCCCGCGGGGCGGCGGCTTTCGAGATTTGCCAGGGCTGCCACCGCGCCGGCGCCCTGGGCCGCGCCGATGGCAGCTATCCGCGTCTCGCGGGTCAGCACGCCAACGTGCTGGTCAAACAGATGGCCGATGTGCGCTCCGGCCGGCGCAGCAATCTGAAAATGCTGCCGTTTGCCGACCACCAGGCACTGTCGGTCCAGGACATTGCCGACATCGCCGCTTACCTGCAGTCACTGCCCGTTCCGCCCACCCAGGGACAGGGGCCGGGCACCGATCTGGCACGTGGCCGCCAACTCTACGAACGTGATTGCCAGGTCTGCCACGGGAAGCAGGGCGAGGGCAAGGCGGACCAATTCTTCCCCCGGATTTCCGGCCAGCACTACGCCTACCTGCTGCGCGAAGGCAGCCTGATCCGCGACGGCAAACGGCACAACGCCCACCCGGACATGGTGCTGGCCATCGGAAAATATTCCGACGAGGACACCGCGGCCGTTTCGGACTACATCTCGCGCCTTCCCGTCGGCGGCCGCTAGCCAGAGCCGTCCAGGCGCGGCGGGTCAGTGGGGGGTTTGCGATTTCTCGGGCGGGGCCAGCCTGGCGCGCTCGCCAAGACCGGACGCCTCCATCGCCTTGCCTTCGGCGATCTTCACGGCCCGGGCGATTTCTTCGTAAAACTCGCTGTTCTTGGGCAACTTCTTCATCAACCGCCGCCAGAAGTGCAGCGACTCGGCCCACTTCTGTTGCTGATAAGCCGCCAGGCCCGCGAGTTCCAGCGCCTTCTCATCCTCGTAATCCAGCTCCAGCGCCTGCGCGACGAGCTCCATCGGCCGGCCGTCCAGACGGCCGGCCTTGAGCGCGATGGCTTCGGCCTGCTGCGACAGCATCCGGGCCTCCTTGGGCGCCAGCCGGGCCGCCTTGGCCAGGGCAAGCTCGGCTTCGTCCAGGCGCTGCAGGGCAATATAAGCGCGCCCCAGGGCATACCAGCCCTCGGCATCGTCGGGTTTGGCCTTCAGCTTGCCTTCCAGCGCCTTGACCATTGCATCGGTATCGTAGGCGGCATGGGCCTGCGTCAGCGCCTGCTCCTGAAGAATGGTGGGCGCGCCCAGATACAGGTAGAGCCCGGCGGTCAGCGCCGGCATGACGCCCAGCAATGCGAGGGTCATCCAGCGCCGCCCCGCGCGCGCCAACCCTGGGTCAGGCATCGAACCGGCCTCTTCCCCGGCCGCAACGCTTGACACGGCGATGCGCGGGGCAAGACGGTTGCGCCACAGGGGCACGAGAAGGAAAATCAGAGCGACCGAAATCAGCGCGCCCACACCGAGCCAGAGATTCATGCTTTCATCTCCCCCTGTCGACGCAGCCCCAGCGCAGCCAGCCAGCCGCCGACGAACATGAACAATGCCCCGGCCCACAGCCAGCCGACGAAGGGCTTGATGTACAACTGCACGCTCCAGGCGCCACCGGGCAGGGGTTCCCCGAGCGCCACGTAGACGTCGCCGAGAAAGCCGTAACGGATCGCTGCCTCGGTCATGGTGGTCCGGGTTGTGCGGTACATGCGCTTTTCAGGCAGCAAGGTCGCCATCGCCTTGCCGTCTCGACGGAGTTGCAGCGTGCCGCGCATGGCGGAGTAGTTCGAGGCGGGAACTTCGGTCGCACCCTCGAAGATGAATTCGTAACCCCCCAGGGACGCGCGGTCGCCCTGGCGCATCGAGACGGTGCTTTCGCTTTGATACGCCGACACCAGTCCGATGCCCACAACGCCGACGGCCAGGCCCGCGTGCGCAAAGCCCATGCCGATCGCGCTGAGAGACAGGAAACCAGCTTCGCGAGCGCGCGCCACGAGGCCGCCAAGGGTCGCCAGGATCATCCAGGCCCCCAGACCCAGACCCAGTGAGGCCTGCCACTTGAAGGCGCCGAAGGCAAAAGGCAGCAGACCCGCAACCAGCAACGCCACCAACGCCGGCCAGCGCAAGTCGCGCACGACATCGGCCATGCGGGTTTCGCGCCAGCGCAAGCGCGGCGCCACCCCCAGCAACAGCAGCACCGGAACCATCAAAGGCACGAAAACGGCATTGAAGTACGGCGGGCCGACAGAAACCTTGCCGAGATCGAACGCGTCGAGCACCAGCGGATACAGGGTGCCCAGCAAGACAGTGGCCAGCGCCACCAGCAGCAGCACGTTACCGGTCAGGATGGCCGTTTCGCGCGACACCGGCTGGAAGTCGCCCGGGGTTGCGCCGCCTTCGCCAGCGGCCTTCACCACACTCGCCCGCCGGGCAAACAGCGCCAGCGAGCCGCCGATGACGATCGCCAGGAAGATCAGGATGAACAGGCCCCGCAGCGGATCCTGGGCGAATGCGTGCACCGAAGACAGCACGCCCGAGCGCACGAGAAACGTGCCCACAAGGGACAGCGAAAACGCCCCGAGCGAGAGGAACACCGTCCAGACCTTCAAGGCCCCGCGTCGCTCGGTGACCACCAGCGAATGCACCAGCGCCGTGCCCGCGAGCCACGGCATCAGGGATGCGTTTTCAGACGGATCCCAGAACCACCATCCACCCCAGCCGAGTTCGTAGTACGCCCACCACGATCCGATCATGATGCCCAACGTCAGGAACGACCAGGCCACCAACGTCCAGGGCCGCACCCAGCGCGCCCAGACCGCGTCGAGCCGGCCTGAAATCAACGCCGCGATGGCGAACGCGAACGCCACCGAGAACCCGACATAGCCCATGTAGAGCAGCGGCGGGTGAAAGATCATCCCGGGGTCCTGCAGCAGCGGGTTCAGGTCGCGCCCGTTGGCCGGCGGCGGATGCAGGCGCATGAAGGGGTTGGACGTGAACAGGAGGTAGGCAAGAAAGCAGAAGCTGAGCAGCCCCATGACGCCGACTACGCGCGCCACCAGATCGGCCGGCAGGCGACGACTGAACAGCACGACGGCCAGTGTCCAGCCGGCCATCAGCGTGGTCCACAGGAGGAACGAGCCCTCGTGCGAGCCCCAGGCTGCGGAAAACCGGTACTCGATCGGCAGCTGACGCGAGGAATGATCGGCCACGTTCATCACGGAGAAATCATTGACCAGAAAGGACCAGATCAACGCCAGGAAGCCTGCCAGAACCAACAGCAACTGCCCGACAACGGCACCACGCGCCATCGCCATCCAGCCTCCATGGGCACGGGAGGCCCCGGCCAGCCCGAGGATGCCCTGGGCCAGCGCAAGTTGCAGGGCAACGATCAGGGCCACATGGCCCAGTTCTGGAATCATGTCTTCAGGAAGATGAACAAGAAAAAAGGGGCGCGGAATTCCGCGCCCCGGTGATCGTACTCTGGCGCAATGACTACTTCGTGGCCGTTGCAGGCCCTGGTGGCGCCGCCGGAGCCGCTGCCGCTACAGGCACGGCCGTCTTGGCGGCCATCGCGTCGGTGAGCACCTTGATCCCGGCCTGCGATTCGGCGACGGACTGGGTCAGGGACTTGCGGGCAGCTGCCGGATTATGGAACCCGACCGAGTTCTCGGCGGTCCACCATTCCCATTGCGTTTGCGCGTCGTCATGGTGCTTCTGCGCCGCCTTGATCGCCTCAGGCGCAACGCCCACCGCGCGGGCCCGTGCAAAGGTATCGATCAGCTGGGCAAGCCAGAACTCGGCCTTGGCGATCTTGCCGCGGGTGTAGTTCTGAATCGAATCGATCTGGTACTTGGCGTCCTGCTCGGTCATCTCGCCGTGGCATTTCACGCAGGTTTCCTTGAGCATGAAGCGCGGCGACTTCTGCTGGTGGTTGGTGAAGGTCTTGCCGCCCTTGTCCACCTTGCCCATGTGGCAGTCCTTGCACTGCACGCCTTCGCGCTCGTGTTTCGACATCCAGAAGGTTTCGGTCTCCGGATGCTGGATCTTGGACAGTGCCGCGCCGGTCACCGAATGCCGGAAGTCCTTGAAGTTGCCGAACTTGTCGACCATCTTCTTGTTGTAGTCGAACACGTTGGACCACTGGAACAGGTTGGTGCGCTGGTCGGCCATGGTCACCGGTTTGTCCGTGCCGTTGGGACCCGCGCCCGGCTCAAAGCCAGGGTTGCAGTTGTATTCCACATGGCACTGGGCGCACATGAGCACCGAGTCCGGCTTGGACAGCAGGCCGATGGCACGGAACCCGTCGCGGAACGTCACCTTCTTCATCGGGTTCTTTTCGCTCTTGGCCTTGTCGTAGGGATAGGTGCCTTCGCCGCGATCCACCACCGCCTGGATCAGCGCGTCACGCACGACGCGTGGCGCCGACGAGTGCGGGTCGTGGCACATGTAGCAGTTCAGCGCATGGTTGACGTCGCGGGCAAATTCGACCGGTTTGGACACACGGCTCCACTTGGCACGCGGATCCGGATCGCCCATGTACTTCCACTTCAGGATGTTGTCGAAGGACTTGCAGTTCATGCACACCGGGTTCGCGGCGGTGGCGGTTCCGGGCAGGAAGATCTTCTGGTCGCTGTTGGCCGGATCGGCATCCTTCAGCACGAGTTCCCACATGTTGGTCAGCACCGCCTTGGAATCGGTGATGTAGGTCCAGTCCTTGAGCTGGAAGCGGCCACCGTAGGAGCGGTCGACGATCAGGTGATCCAGGTTCATGAAAACGTGGCTGCGCGGCTCGTTGTGCTCACGGGTGAAACCGTGCGGCGCCATCAGCTTGTCGAACAGCGGCGACACGCCGCGGGCGGTGGCCTTCTCGATTTTGGCGCCGGACTCATGGTTGACCGTCGCGAAGGAGTTGAACTGTTCCTGGTGGCAGGTCGCGCAGGCGGCGTGGTCGGTGCGGGTGCCGATGGACTGGTTGATGCCGTCGGCCTTGCCGTTCTTCGCGAGGTGGTTCTCCGCCCCTGTGTGGCAATAGGCACAGTTCACATTGGAGTGCTTGCTGTTGAGGTGGAATTCCTTGATGTCCTTGTGGCAGCTGTAGCAGGTGGTGACGTCAACAAACTTGATCTTGGACTCGGCCGACTTCGCCAGATTGCCCTTCATCTGCTGCAGCGTGGCATCCTGTTGCTTGGCATAGGCCGGATCCGGCCCTTTGGTTTGCGCCATCGCCACGCCAAGAACGGCTGTCGCACACAGCGCAACCAACCCTCTCAACCACTTCTTTGCACCCATTTCCATGCTCCCGGAACATCGTGGGGAAATCCACGCCGGCGAGTCTATGTCGCAACGCGATGCACCAAAAGGGGGAAAACTCAACGGGATTCACCTTTCACCGGAAAATCGACAGGGTTTGATCTGGATCAACCATGCAGACCGGGCTGGATGCGCCCCGCGCAGAAGCCGGGCGACGCGCTGAACCGTTGGCGCAGGGATTCACCGGGTTCGCAAGCAACAGGCGCGAAGAGTCCTGTTTTCATAGCGTCTTACGACCTTTTGACGCTGGGATTACGGTATTTTCATCACCAATTGACGCCTGAATTCCCCCAACCGACCCTCGGACGGCTCGCCCCTTCAGTCAAGCTGCGATCACGGCCTCATAGGCCTGGCGCGTCGACGGCGCTACAGCTGCCAGCACCTGTGCGTACGACGTCTGGTGCCGCGCCAGCAAGCGCGCCGAGGCGACGGCCCGGGAACGGCAATACCAATGGCAGGTGTGCTGCATGGGAACAACTCGGCTGACAGGGTGTACGCCTTGTCCCTGGGCGTCGGACCATGGCTGTTCTCCACGGCCTCTGCAATGCCACGCGCATGGACGGCCAGCGCCTGGCGCATATCGAAGGTCGCCTTCGGCAACAGCTGGCTGGCATAGGGGAGCGCCACGGGCAGTGTGCTGACGCGGGCATCCGCCTCGCCAACCGCGGCGAACGCCGTCGCAAAACGGCTGAACTGTTCCACCAGGTCGCGCTCCTGGGCATTCAGCATGGCCCAGATGGGCGCCTGTCGCTCGGGGTCGCTCTCGCCCAGCGCGCGCAGGTAGCCCTGGGTCAGGTTTTCCATCAGCTTTTCAATCTGGAACTGCATCAGGTGGCGCCCCAGCAGCGCGACACGCCGGGCCTGATCCCGGGATTTCAGCCAGAAGGCGCCCAGGGCGATCATCATCACCAGCACAAGCATTTCCATGGCGCAGCCCAGGGTGGTTGGAACAGGCAGCAGTGTAGGGGCCGCCGCCCGCGAGCCGCCGTGCCGACACAAATCCGATGCAGCGCGTCGAGAATGCCAAAATGTGTCTGACGCCACTGTCCGATCCTCCTCCCGAATCCATGCCCTCTCCCTCTCCGGAACGCAACCTGGCGCAAGCCCTGCAGGAAGGGCGCTGCCGTGACCCCTTCAGCCACCTCGGGCCACACCAGGATGGGGCCGCCGGCGACTGGGTCATCCGAGCCTTTCTGCCGGGCGCAACCATGGTGACCGCGCTGGCCGATGCGGACGGCGCAGTGCGGGCCGAGTTGACCGACCCCGACGGAACGGGCCTGTTCATCGGCCGCCTCGCCAGCGCCACCCGCCCACGGTACCGGCTGGCTGTGGCGTTCGGTCAACAACACTACACACTGGAAGACCCGTACCGGTTCGGTCCCTGGCTGGGCGACATGGATGTCTGGCTGCTCGCCGAAGGGCAGCACCTGCGCCCCTGGCAGAAACTGGGTGCGCATCCCACCACCCTGGACGGGACGGACGGGACGGCTTTTGCCGTCTGGGCGCCGCATGCCCAGCGGGTGTCGGTGGTGGGCGACTTCAATGGCTGGGAGGGCCGGAGACACCCGATGCGCTGGCGGGTGGAATGCGGCGTGTGGGAAATCTTCCTGCCGGACGTGGCGCCCGGGGCGCTGTACAAGTTCGAGGTCATCGACGCCCACGGTCAGCACATGCTCAAGGCCGACCCTTACGCGCGTCGCAGCGAGGGGCCGCCCGGCAACGCCGCTGTGGTCTGCAGCGAGCCCACGCCGACGCAGCGCACCGCTGCCGACAGGCCCCGTGGCGATGCAGCGCCGATCGCGATCTACGAGGTGCATGCGGGTTCCTGGCGCCGACCCGGGGGCCAGATGCCGGACTGGGACTATCTGGCATCCACTCTGGTGCCGTACGCCGCCGATCTGGGCTTCACCCACATCGAGCTGCTGCCGGTCAGCGAACACCCGTTCTATGGCTCCTGGGGCTACCAGCCCACCGGCATGTACGCGCCCACCGCGCGCTACGGGTCACCCGAGGCGCTGCGGCGTTTCATCGGGGCCGCCCACGGCGCCGGCCTGAAAGTGATCCTGGACTGGGTGCCCGGCCATTTCCCGGCCGACCCGCACGCGCTGGCGAACTTCGACGGCACCGCGCTGTACGAGCATGCCGACCCGCGCGAGGGATTCCATCGCGACTGGAACACCCTGATCTACAACTTCGGCCGCAACGAGGTGCGCAACTTTCTCGTCGGCAGCGCCCTGTA
>ERZ795058.5713-NODE-5713-length-11117-cov-4.948201_pt1 | contig 11117 bp, 8 predicted proteins | sample MGYA00375142_ERZ795058 | MGnify/ENA primary metagenome ERZ795058 (study PRJEB30187, sample SAMN05720210) | activated sludge metagenome | isolation source: anaerobic digester from wastewater treatment plant | place: Japan | collected 2015-04-20 ...
TGACGGGGGTGGAGGCGCTCTATGCCGATCTGGGGCATTTCGGCCGGCGGCCGATCCGGCTGGCGTGGGGTTGCATTGCGCTGCCGGCGCTGCTGCTCAACTACTTCGGCCAGGGGGCGCACCTGCTGGCGCATCCGGAGGCCGCCGACCATATTTTCTACGCGCTGGTGCCGACCTGGGGCCGCGTTCCGATGGTCGTGCTGGCGACGGTGGCGACGATCATCGCGTCGCAGGCGGTCATTACGGGGGCGTTTTCGCTGACGCGCCAGGCGATCCAGCTCGGGCTGTTTCCACGGTTCCGCGTGATTCACACGTCGGCGCGGCGGATCGGCCAGATTTACGTTCCGCCGGTCAACTGGGCGCTGATGATCTGCACGCTGGCGCTGGTCGTGGCGTTCGGGCAGTCGAGCAAGCTGGCCGCGGCGTACGGCGTCGCGGTCAATTTGACGATGCTTGTCTCGTCGATCCTGTTTTTCGTGGTCGCGCGTTGTGTCTGGCGCTGGCGGTGGTGGGCCGCGCTGCCGGCGGCGGCGGTGTTCATCACCGTCGATCTGGCGTTTTTCACGGCGAACCTGAGCAAGGTGATGCACGGCGCCTGGTTTCCGCTGGTCGTTGCGGCGGTCGTCTTCAGCCTGATGGCGACCTGGCGGCGGGGGCGCGAGCTGCTCGGGGCGCAGATCCGGGAGCGTCTGGTGTCGTGGGATGCGTTTCGGGCGCGGCTGGCGGCCGACCCGCCGCCGCGCGTCGCGGGCAGCGCGATCTTCCTGACGGGCAATCCCGACACCGTCCCCGTAGCGCTGCTGCACAACCTGGAACACAACAAGGTGCTTCACTCGCGGATTGCGCTGCTCCACTTCGTGCCGCGCGAGACGCCGTACGTGGAGGAGAAGGATCGCGTGCGCGTGGTCGCGATGGGCGAGAATATGACGCGGATCATCGCCGACTACGGGTATATGGAGGAGCCGAGCGTCAGGCAGACGCTCGCCCGGGCCCGCGAACTGGGGGTCGATTTTGATCCCACGGCGACCAGCTTTTTTCTGGGGCGGGAGAAGCTGTCGCACGGGCCGGGCTCGCCGTTCGGCCCGGTGCGGCATCTGTTGTTCGGGTTCCTGACGTTGTTTTCGACCGATGCGGCGACGTATTTTGAAATTCCGCTCAGCCAGGTGATTGAAGTCGGCATCTCGCTGGAGCTATAGCGGACGGCGGGGAGGGCGGCTGAGAAGCCGGCGATCCGGCCACCCCTTGCAGCGGTTTGGGAGTTGGGGGCGGGGACGCAGGGTTCCGGCCTGCGGCCGTCACCCTGCGCTTTAATCCGGTCGTCCGCTGCGCGGACTGGGGCATTCGCCCCCTTCGGGGACGGGGGGTGGGGTGTCGTGGCCCCAGGTTGCGCTGCGCTGCACCTGGGGCTATCCAAATTGCACCTCTTCGAGGCGGCCTGTGGCATCCCTGCCGGGATGCGGTGAAATGGGGTGGCCGGATGACCGGTGGTGTCGCTGCGCTCGACCACCGGCTACTTGCTGGCATCCCTGCCGGGATGCGGGACAGGACTCTCACACCGGCTCAGTGGTAGTGGGTCCAGGAGCGATCGACGGCGTTCTCCTCGAGGCCGGCGTGGGCGAAGACGTAATCGGCGACATTGCGGCCCAGGTTGGCGGCCTCGGTGTTGTCGAACGTCCAGTGGACGCCGAGGTAGATGCGGCTGATGCCGTTTTCATCGGCGGCGGCGCGGAACGAATCGTAATTGCGGATGACGCCGGGCATCTCCTCGGAGGTCGCCGAGAAGCTCATCGCGTCGGTTACGTAGAAGTTGGCGAGGGCCTGATAGAGCGCGGCGCCGAAGGCGGCATGGCCCGAGGGGTAAGACGGAAAGGGGGGCGTGAAGCTGGGCCCGTCGCCGCCGGGGGCGCCCAGGGGGACCCAGTCGGGATCGCCGTCGGTGGCGGAGTTGCCGTCGTTGGCCCCCTCGCGGATGGCGGTGATCGGGCGCCAGAAATTGTAATAGTACTTGGCTTCCCAGGTGACGATGCCCGCATCGGCCATGGCGAGGTTGGCCAGGGCAAAGAGGCGGGCGTTCTGCTCGACGGTGTTGCCCAGCTCCAGGACGAGGTCGACGAGGAAGCGGTTATAGAGGATCGTGGGAGGCCCCATGCCGAAGCGGTCGTAGGCCCAGAAGATGCCGATCTCGGTCTGCTCGTCGGTGCGGGAGCTGGCGGATTCGACGCCGATGGATTTGAGCAGTTCAAAATCGGCGGCATATTGCGGGCTATCGAGGGGGGGCGGGGGCGGCGGGCGGAATTCGGGGGCGCTTTCGAGGACGAACGGGGTGACATTGCCCCAGTGGGGCCCGAGGGCCGGGGCGAAGTTGGGGAAAGTCGGCCGCCAGTGGCCCGGGTCAGTCCCCGGTTCGTAGTCGACGAGGTTTTCAGCGCCATCCTGGCTGCGGAGATCGAGGATCTGCTGGGCGACGGCGTTGCCGACGGTCACGCCGGCGTCGCGCGCCGGGCCGGCGGGGATGGCCGCCAGGGCGTCGGCCAGGGCGGCGTTGAGCTCGGCGGCCTGGGCGGGGAAGAGGGCGACGAGGACGGTCCAGGCGGCCTGGGCCATGGCGGCGTCAACGGAAGCGCCCGGTTCGGCGTCGACGTGAGCGGCATAGGGCCGGCAGAAGGGGCGGATGGCCACGAAGGCATCGAGGATCGCGACATGGACCATGGCGAAATCGCGGGTCGAGTAAGTCGGCGCGGCATGGTGCGGGTCGGCGCGGATCGCTTCGCAGGCGATCTGGTTCCAGTCCAGAACCGGATCGGCCGGGAGCCGGGAGGAGGTCGTAACGAGCAGGACGGAGAACAGGACGAGAACAGACCGAATGAGAGGCCGGGAATACAAGCGGGGATACCTCGCTGGACGGATGGATCGAAGGTGACCGAGGGGGAATGGAGAAACTCCCCTCGGGATCAAGTTGGCGGTCTTTGTCCGGGACCGTCATGGGCGGCGTTTCGGTGAGCGGCGGGAAGGGGCACCGTGAGGGGATGACGCACGCCGATGAAGGCGGAGAGGTCCGGGGGGCTGAAGGGGTATCGCCGCGGCGGGCGCGGGCTGAGCCGCGCGCCGCGATGAGCCGATCCATCGGCGCGGCGGAGGCCGCGCGCCGGCGCCGTGAGGGGCGGCGGAACGCCGCGCATGTCCTCACGGGAAAGCGAAAGTTCCGGGAGGAATTTACGCCGGAGGGATAAATGAGGTCAAGATCATCTTTTTGGCGGGGGCGGGGGGTGGTGGGGGGATGGGGGATCCGGTGGACGGGGGGGAGTTTTTTCGAGAGCCGAGGACGAGGGACGAGAGCCGAGAGCCGAATTTTGGGCGGGCCGTTGGGGGCGATTACGAGGACGAGGGACGAGAGCCGAGAGCCGAATTTTGGGCGAGTCGTTGGGGGCGATTACGAGGACGAGGGACGAAGACGAGGGACGAGAGCCGAATCAGGCGGGGGGGCGCCAGAGGGACTTGCGGCTGGCGACGCGGACACGGCGCGCCCAGCGGCCGCGCGGCGAGGGGTTGAGTTCGACATAGCCGCCGGCGGCCTGCACCAGCGCGACGCCCGCCGCCACGTCCCACAGGTAGAGATCGTCCTCGGCGTAGGCGTCGACGCGGCCGCAGGCGACGGCGGCGAGCATCCAGGCGGCCGAGCCGAGCATCCGCACCTTCTTGAAGCGCTGGATCTGGCCGATCATTTCGCGGAGGGCAGGTTCGCTGTAATCGCGATTGGTGGGGAAGCCGGTGGCGAGGATCGCCTGGCGCGGGTCGGAGACAGCCGAGACCGAAAGCGGGTGCTGGCCGCCGGCGATCTCCCAGAGGCCGGCGCCCGGCTGGGCGAGGCCGCGGAAGAGCTCATCGCGATAGAAGTCGTAAATCACGCCGAGCAGGGGGCGATCGGCCTCCATCAGGGCGATGGCGACGGTGGCCAGCGGGATGCCGCGCGCGAAGTTGAGCGTGCCGTCGAGCGGATCGACGACCCAGAATGGTCCGACGTCGGGGACGCCCTGGTCGCCGCTCTCCTCGGCGAGGATCGGCCAGGGGCTGGCGCCGCGCAGGCGGGCGAGGATGGCGGCTTCGGCGTCGCGGTCGGCCTGGGTCTTGATGTCGCGGCCCTCGGCGCTGAGGACCTGGACCGGCTGGCCGCCCAGTCGGCGGAGGATGTCGCCCGCCTCGCGCGCGGCGGCGACGGCGAGGTCGAGGGCGGCCGGGAGGTTGGGGTCAGAGAGATCGAGGGAGGTCATGGGGAACTCCGCGTTGGGGTGACCGATAATCCGGGGCGCATCCTGGCATGACTCGAATGCAGGTCAGTTTTTCAGCATCAGCCCAGGTCAGCGGATCCAAACCGGTGTCGACGCGTTGCGGTGCAACGCTCTGCCACCGCACTCCACGAGAGTTGCCTCGACGTCGCTCCCTGCTCGTTGACCAGCGAGGGCGCCGGTCTGCGGCGGCGCGGTTGCGGCGTCATCAAGGCCGGACCCTGGTGATTCCCAGGTCGGCGAGGAGGTTTTCGACCGCCTCGCGTTCCATGGCGAGCCGGCATTGGCGGGTGTAGGTCGCCACGTGCGGCGTGAGCAGGACCTGGGGGAAGCGCAGGAGGCGGCCGGCGTAGGGCTCGTTCCAGAAGGCGTCGAACCAGACGCCGCCGAGCCAGCCGGCCTCGAGGGCGTCGATCAGGGCCTCCTCGTCGACGAGTTCGCCGCGGGCGGAGTTGAGCAGGAAGACTCCGCGGCGCATGCGGTCGAATTCGGCGGAGCCGAGCAGGCAGCGATCGCCGCTGGCGTGGAGCGAGATGATCTCGGCCTCGGCCAGGCCGTCGGCCAGCGTGACGAGGCGCTCGCCGTGCAAGAGGGAATCCGGATTGAGTTCGGGATCGCAGACGAGGACCTCGGCCCCCAGGACGCGCAACAGTTCGCCGACGCGCCGGCCGATGCGGCCGTAGCCGACGAGCAGCACCCTGGCGCCGAGCAGGCCGAGTGTCACCTCCTTGGGCCATTCGCCCGTGTGCATGGCGGCGTTGATCGGAACGAGCCGGCGGCAGAGGCAGATCATCGCGCCGAGGGTCAGCTCGGCGACGGCGCGCGCGGGGGGTTCGGGGGTATTGGAGACCTTGATGCCGAGTTCGCGGGCGGCGTCCAGATCGACGTTGGTCGTGCCGATGCCGACGCGGGCGATGGCCTTGAGCCGGTGGCCGGTGGAGGCGAGGACGCGGCGGTTGAGCGGCTCGAGACCGGCCACGAGCCCGTCGCAGTCGTGCAGGTGGTGGATGATCTCGTGTTCGGTGAGTCGGCGGCCGTGGGGGTTGGGGACCACTTCGAGGCCGGCTTCCTCGAGCATGCGGCGGGGGGTGTCGTCCTCGGCGCCGAAGGTAGACGGACCGATGGCAATGCGCAGCGTCATCGTGTCGCTCGATCGGGGGGAGTGTGCGCCGGTTCCGGCGGCGACTGGTCGGCCAGGGGGCTGGCCCCGACGCGACACGGTCCGGCGCCGGCGCCGTCATCCTCGTAGATTGCATAAACCATGCGCATCACGGCCAGGGCGTCGTCGATGGTGCCGTGGCGGACGGGCTGATCGTTTTCGATGCAGTCGACGAATTCGGCCAGCTCAAGTTCCCAGGAGGGGTCGGTGTCGAAGTAGATGATTTCCTCGCGGGGTTTGCCGGTGGCGAAGCCGTCGTCGAACTGCTTGCGGGCGACGGTGATCGACTCGTCGCCGTAGCTGCGGCTGGAGGTGAGCAGCCCGTTGATGCTGAGGTAGCCTTCGGAGAGGAAAATTTCGAGGTGGAAGCGGTTCTTCCACTGGGTGGAGGAGCTGTGGAGCATGGCGATGCGGCCGTGGGGATCGCGCAGCAGGGCAAAGGCGTTGTCCTCGACGGAGATCGGCCAGTGGGCGGTGGCGACCATTGATTTGACCTCGACGAAATCGCCGCAGAAATAGCGGAAGAGGTCGAGCATGTGGATTCCCTGGTCGAGGAGGATGCCGCCGCCGGCGCGCTGGCGGTCGCTGCGCCAGGAGTGTTCGAAGCCGGGTCCGCCGCATTTGCCGTAAATGCCGCGCAGCCAGAGGATGCGGCCGAGGCGGCCGGCGTCGATGATGCGTTTGGCCTCGCGGATGCCGGCGTGATAGCGATGGTTGAAGCCGAACTTGAGTTTGAGGTCGGGGCGGGCGGCGGCGGCGCGGCGGATGGCCTCGACCTCGGCCAGGTTGCGGCCGGGGGGTTTTTCGCTGAGGACATGGCGGCCGGCGCGCAGGGCGGCGATGACGGCCGCGGCGGTGATGTCGTTGGGGGCGCAGACGACGACGGCGTCGAGCTCGGCGTCGATCAGCTCGCGCCAGTCGCGGGTGACGGTGAGGCCGGGCAGGGTGTCGGCGGCGGCGGGATCGGGATCGGCGGCGAGGACCAGCTGGGTGCGCGGGTGGCGCGCGATTTCGGCGGCGCGGATGCGCCCCATCTTGCCCAGGCCGATGATGCCGATGTGGAGCATGGGACGATCCATCAATGGTGCAACCAGCGGCCGCGCTTCTGGGTCAGCCAGGTCATCAGCACATGTTCCAGGACGGAGAACATATCCTCGACGGGGCCGTATTCGTCGGCGCCGCAGGGGAGATGGAGGTGGATCTCGGCGAGTTCGCCGAGGCGGCCGCCCGCCATGCCGGTCCAGGCCATCGTGCGCGCGCCGTGGTCGCGGGCGTACTGCATCGCGCGGACGAGGTTGGGGCTGTTGCCGCTGACCGACAGGGCGAGGACGAGATCGCCGGGGGCCATCAGCCCCATGAGCTGGCGCTCGTAGACCTGATCGAACCCGCAATCATTGGCCAGGGCGGTGACGGTCTCGATATTGTCGCTGAGGCACCAGGCGCGCAGGGGGGGGTGCGCGTCGCAGAAGGCGCCGGCGACGGCATCGTTGACGAGATGGGAGGCGACGGCCGCGCTGCCGCCATTGGCCATGGCGTAGATCGAGCGCCCCTCGCGGCAGACAGTTTCGAAGGCTTCGACGGCGCGCTGGATGGCGTCGGGGTCGACGGCGTCCATGAGCGCCGCCAGCCGCCGGAAATAGGCGCGGGCGTAATCGGCCGGCGAAGCGGACTGGGTGAACATTTGGGCGAGCGGATGCATCAGGCCTCTCCGGCGGGCGATTTGACGGCCGCGATGCGGACGTGCGAACTGAGCCGATTGCGCTGGAGGAAATGCTGGAAATCCTCGTGGGTGCGCGGTTCGCGCCGTTCGAGCAGATAGCGCACGAACGCCGGCAGGCGGACACGGGGATCGCGGGCGGCGGCCTCGCGGATCAGCTCCAGGTCGAGCTGGCCCGGCGTGCTGAGTTCGACAACCTCCAGACCGGCGAGGCCGAAAAGCAGTTCGAGGCCCTCGACCGAGAGGAGGTTCAGGTGCTCGGGAACGTAGATGTAGGGCGCCTGATCCCAGAGAACCTGCAGGTCGAAGCCGCTGATGGTGCGGGTGGTGAGGAAGATCATGCCGCCGGGGGCGAGCAGCCGGTTCAGGTCCATCAGGTATTCGAGCGGGGAGAACTGATGCTCGAGCTGCTCGAAGGAGCTGATCGCGGCGAGGGGGGCGGGCAGGGCGCCGGTGGCGGCGCCGGCCTGGCGGCAGGCGTCCTCGAGGCCGGGCAAGGGGTTGATCGTGTGGCAGGCGGCGAAGAGCCCGAGGCCGCGGACTTCCTCGAAGAGCATCGGGTAGTGCGTGCCGACGTCGGCGTAGGCGCCCGGGCCGGCGCCGCCGCATTCGTCATACAGCCGGCCGAGCCAGTTGGCGTGGGCGCGCTGGATGTGGAGGCGGCGGGCGGGACCGGTGGCCTGGGTGAAAGTCTCGGCGCGGTACCTGACGGCGCGGGAATTGCGGTAGTAGTCCTCGAGCCGCTCGGGAGCGGGTCGGCGGGCGACGAACACGCTCTGGCAACGCAGGCACTGCTCGTATTCGAAGCCGTGTTTGGTGAAGACGGGCTCGTGGGCCTCGCTGGCGCAGGCGGGGCAGTCCGACTGGATCAGGTCGGCGGGATCGTCGAAGAAGCGGGCGGCTTCGGCGATCGAGAGGCGCATGAACTCAGAGAGGATTTCCGGGGGCCGGATATCCGCTTCGCGCAGATCGTTGGTGACAACCACATGCTTCACGGGGGGTCTCGCGCGCGCCGCTCACGCGGCTGCTGGGATGCCGCAGTCCTGCTCTGGCCGGCCACAGTCAGGAACAGGCTAGTGATTCGTGAGCGATTCGTCAACTTGCGAGGGCCGATTCGCGGGTCCGGTCGCGGCGCACTCGCCATTGCAAGGGGCGGGGCGGGTGCGGCATGATAGGCGGTTTGACGAGGCGGGGCGCGGCCGAGGCAAGGCGCCCGGCCACACACGCGGAGGAAGGGCGCCATGAAAATCGTGCTGGCTTACTCGGGTGGACTCGATACCTCGGTCATCCTGAAATGGTTGCGCGAGACGTATGAGGCGGAGGTGATCGCCTTCTGCGCCGACCTGGGGCAGGAGGAGGAACTGGCCGACGTGCCGGAGAAGGCGCGCAACACCGGGGCGTCGAAGTGCTACGTGGTCGATCTGGTGGAGGAGTTCGCGGCCGATTTCATCTACCCGATGATCCAGGCCGGCGCGATCTACGAGGGGCAGTATTTTCTGGGGACGTCGATCGCGCGGCCGCTGATCGCCAAGGCGCAAGTGGAGATCGCGCGGCGCGAGGGGGCCGATGCGGTGGCCCACGGCGCCACCGGCAAGGGCAACGATCAGTGCCGGTTCGAACTGACGTATGCCGCGCTGGCGCCCGAGCTCAAGATCATTTCGCCCTGGCGCGAGTGGGACTTCAAGGGGCGCACCGACCTGATCAACTACGCGAAAGCGCACGGGATTCCGGTCGCGGCGACGGCGGCCAAGCCCTACTCGACCGACCGCAACCTGCTGCACATCTCGTTCGAGGCGGGGGTGCTGGAGGACCCCTGGGCCGAGCCGCCGGCGGAGTGCTACGTGCTGGGGACGCCGATCGAGCAGGCGCCGGACAAGCCCGACATCATCGAGCTGGAATTCGAGGCGGGCAACGCGGTGGCGCTGAAGGGGCCGGACGACGAGGCGCCGAAGCGGCTGAGTCCGGCGGCGATGCTGCGCGCGCTGAACAAGCTGGGGGGCCGGCACGGCGTGGGGCGCGTCGACATGGTAGAGAACCGCTTCGTCGGGATGAAGTCGCGCGGGGTATATGAAACCCCCGGCGGGGCGATCCTGCACCAGGCGCATCGGCAGATCGAATCGCTGACGCTGGACCGCGAGACGATGCACCTGCGCGACGCGCTGATCCCGCGCTATGCCGAGATGGTGTATTACGGCTTCTGGTATGCGCCCGAACGCGAGGCGCTGCAGGCACTGGTGACCGAGAGCCAGCGCCACGTGACGGGGACGGTGCGGCTGAAACTCTACAAGGGGAACATCATCACGCTGGGGCGCAAGTCGCCGGTGTCGCTCTACCAAACGCAGGTGGCCTCGATGGAGGACGACGCGGGGGCCTACAACCAGGCCGACGCGGGGGGGTTCATCCGGCTGAACTCGATCCGGCTGCGAGCGCGGACGAATCAGCAGACGCTGCCGCACGTCGCGCGCCAGAGCGAGATGAAGCTGGGTTAGGCGGAGCGGGCCGGAAGCCGGTTGGGGGTCGGTCGGGCGATCCGGCGATGTTCCCGTGATATGCCGGCTGCAAGGCGATTCGTCGTCGAGATGTTCTGGTCGTCCGAAGCCTTGACCCAAGGCGCGACGTTGGTAGAATGACAACCAGCCCGCGCAAGCGAGCGCGTGTAGCACAATGGTTAGTGCTTCGGCCTTCCAAGCCGAAGATACGGGTTCGATTCCCGTCACGCGCTCCACCTGACTTCTTCATCATCCCTGAAACTATTCGACTTACTAGAAGATGCCTCGATCTCGTCAGTGCGTCAAACTGGCGCGAGAAGGGACGTTTTGCATCGACTTTGTCACAAATCTGGCACAAATGGGGCGCATTAAAAACGTGCGTAAGTCGGCTTGCTGAAGGCGCTCAGCAAGCCTCTTGGCTTCGCCTCGGAAGCGTGAAAAGCGCATGAAGAGGGGCGGGAAGCGTGTTTTGTGTGTGAAAACGTCATATTCGCCTATCTAGCCTCGACTGGAATCCCCGGTCAAATAGGCGGATCTGGATTTGTTCCGGTATCCTGGGTAGATCCAAAAGGTCCGACTGGAACACGTCACGCGGCAGTGTCTTTGTCAGCTTTCGATTGTTTGTCTGCGTACCACCCGGTACCCCCCCTTGCCACGCCAGCAGATTGCTTGGAGTCCGAGGCTGTATCACAGAGCCGCCGTCCGAGCTGTGCCCAATCGGCTTTGAGTAGGTCTGCTTGTCCCTCGAACCTAGAATTAAAAAATCGCGCGTATAGCAGCGGCTCGGTGAGGTGTCTGGCGCTCTGTCCATCCCACGCGGGTGGGTGGAGCGGCGTGCGCATCAGCGGCGCCATCAACACCAGGCAACAGAAAGGTTGCTGAAATGAATGAACTCGCGTTGCGGGTTACACGATGCAAGATCGTTCCGAACCGGGACGAGGACAGCAAACTGAAGGCGGGTGCGTCACTCGTGCTCAACGACGCTTTGGCGATCCAAGCCAAGGTAGTCCAAGGGAATCGCCGACTCCTGGTCGCCATGCCCGCTCTCAGGCGGAAAGACGGGGAATTCCACGACGTGGCTTTCCCGATCGTTCGAGAGTTGCGCGAGCACATCGAACAGGTAGTGTTGGCGGAATACCAACGAGTCACATGTGTGAAGGTCTCCGGATCAACGCACGGACGGTTCTCAACGGGGCGTCAAGCCAGCAAAACGCCGGTCGGTCGGCAGACAAGCGCTGTGGGAACTGGGCGATGAAGCGGAAGCCAAACCGTAGAGGAGGATATGCGTGGATGCGAGCCGAGGAGGCGACGGCTTTGCTGGATGTGCTCAAGAATGGAGGGTCAAGGGAGGTGAGCTATCGCGGCAAACCCAGAACGTTGACGTTGGAGCCGCAACCGGAGGCTTGGGCACCCGTGTTCTTCTTGCTGCACTGTGGGGCTCGGTTGTATGAGGCATACGAGTTAAAGTG
>ERZ795058.5714-NODE-5714-length-11116-cov-5.263267_pt1 | contig 11116 bp, 10 predicted proteins | sample MGYA00375142_ERZ795058 | MGnify/ENA primary metagenome ERZ795058 (study PRJEB30187, sample SAMN05720210) | activated sludge metagenome | isolation source: anaerobic digester from wastewater treatment plant | place: Japan | collected 2015-04-20 ...
CTCGATGACCGGGACCGCGGCGCGCACCTCCGGCATCGCCTGCACGCGCTCGAGGACGTCCTCGGGAAGCCCGCCTTCGCCGGCGGCAACCTGCAGCTCCGCTTTGCCCGCGATGCGGTCGATCGTCTGGCGGAACGCGAGGAGCACCGACTCGTTGGCCGTCCGCATGCCGACGAACACGGCCACGCCCAGCACGATGCCGGCCGTCGTGAGCAGCGTCCGCAGCCGGTGCCGGCGCACGTAGGGCCACGTGATGAGGCGCAGCAGCATCATCGCCGCTCGTCCCCGACGATCCGGCCGTCGCGGAGGGTGATGGTCCGCGGGCAGATCTCCGCCACGTGGCGGTCGTGGGTGACGATGACGACGGTGGCCTGGAGGCGCTGGTGGAGGTCGCCGACGAGGGCCAGGATCTCGTCGCCGGTCGAGGAATCGAGGTTCCCCGTCGGCTCGTCGGCCAGGAGGATCGGCGGGTAGATCGCGAGGGCGCGGGCGATGGCGACGCGCTGGCGCTCGCCGCCGGACAGCTCGTCGGGCAGGTGATCGACGCGCGCGGCGAGGCGCACGAGGCCGAGCAGCTCCCGGGCGCGATCCGCAGCCTTCTTCCGGGCCCAGCCGCGCAGGTGAAGCGGCAGGGCGACGTTCTCGAGGCAGCTGAGCGTGGGCAGCAGGTTGAAGAACTGGAAGATGAAGCCGATCGTGTCGCGCCTCACTCGCGTCAGCTCGTCGTCGCGGAGGCCGTCGAGGCGCCGGCCGTCGATCTCGACCCAGCCCGAGGTCGGCCGGTCGAGAGCGCCGATGAGGTTGAGCAGCGTGGACTTGCCGGAGCCGGACGCGCCGACAACCGAGACCATTTCGCCGCGCCCAATCGACAGATCGACGCGGTCGAGGGCGATGACCGTGCGCCTGCCGTTGAAGGCCTTCGTGACGCCCGAGAGGGTGATCATGCCTGGCCCTATCCTGCCACGCGCGGGCGAACCTCGTCGAGGCGCCCGGCCGCCCCCGGGTGTAACATGGCCGAATGCCTGCCGACCCGCCTCGGCAGATTGCGCCCCTGCCGGCCGCGTGGGCGCCGGCGTGCGTTGTCCTGCCGCTCGCCACCCTGGTCTTTCAGCTGCTGACGCACCGCGGGTACGGGTTCTTCCGCGACGAGCTGTACTACCTCGCGTCGGCCGAGCATCTCGGGCTCGGGTATGTCGAGCACCCGCCGATGATCGCCCTTGTGGCCTGGCTGGTGAGATCCGCGCTCGGCGATTCGCTGTTGGCGGCGCGGCTGCTGCCGGCCGTTGCGCACGGGGCGCTCGTGGCGCTCGCCGCGATGCTCGCGCGCGAGATGGGCGGCGGGCGACGCGCGCAGTTACTCGCCGCGTTGGCGACGGCCGTGGCGCCCGCCTACGTCGGCCTGTGCGGCATCCTGTCGATGAACGCGTTCGATCTCGTGTTCTGGACCGCGCTGTGGCTCGTGGCGGCACGCGCCTTGCGCACCGGCGACACGCGCTGGTGGCTGTGGTTCGGCGTGATCGCGGGCGCCGGCCTGCAGAACAAGATCAGCGTCCTCTTCCTGGGCTTCGGGACCGTCGCCGGTCTGGCCGTCACGCGCCGGTGGCGGGTCCTGCGCTCGCGGCATCTGTGGGTTGGCGGCGCCGTCGCCGCCCTCGTCTTCCTGCCGCACCTCGTATGGCAGTGGCAGAACGGCTGGCCGACGCTCGAGTTCATCGCGAACGCCACGCGCGAGAAGAACGTGGCGCTCTCGCCTGGCGCCTTCCTCGGAGAGCAGGTCGGCACCATGGGCGCGCTGGCCGCGCCGTTGTGGATCGGCGGGCTGGCCGGCCTGCTGGCCGCGCGGCGGCTTGGCACATTCCGGCCGCTCGGCTGGGCCTATCCTGTCGTGCTCGCCGTGATGCTCGCGTCGAACTCGAAGCCGTACTACCTGACGCCCGCCTATACAGTGCTCTTCGCGGCCGGCGCGGTCCTCGTCGAAGGCATCCGCTGGTCACGGGTGCGCTCGATCGCGGCCCCGGCCCTTGCCGTGATGATTGCACTCGGCGGCGCCATGTCGCTGCCTCTCGTCAAGCCGGTGCTGTCCACGGATGCGTTCCTGCGCTACTCGGCGGCCATTGGACAGACGCCGCGCCCGGAGGAGCGCCACGAGATGGGGCGGCTGCCGCAGATGTACGCCGACATGCACGGCTGGCCGGAGCTCGCCGCGAACCTGGCGACGGTGTACCACGCCTTGCCGGCGAGAGATCGCGAGCGCGCCTGCATCTTCGTGCGGAACTACGGCGAAGCCGGGGCCGTGGACGTCCTGGGCGCGCCGCTCGGGCTGCCGAGGGCCATCTCGGGCCACAACAGCTACTTCCTCTGGGGCCCCAGGGGCTGCACGGGCGACCTCGTCATCGCGCTGGGCGCCGGCCGAGGCGACTACGAGGAGGCGTTCGCGTCGGTCGAGCAGGCCGGCGTGCACACGTGCACCGACTGCATGCCCTACGAGAACAACCTCTCCATCTGGGTCCTGCGGGGCGCGCGCGTGCCATTCGCCGCGTACTGGCCGCGCGTGAAGCGCTACATCTGAAAGGAGCGGCCGCGGCCGCCGCCTGAGCCCGGCGCAGTCACTGTCCCCGCTCGGATGCCGTTCCGTCGGCTCTCGCGCCAAGGCTCAGCAGGCGCTCGGCCAGCTCGAGAAGGTCGACGGGCCAGAACGCGCGCGGCCGCGGGTGGCGGACGGAGGGCAGGCCCGCAAGCGGCCGGCACGTCAGGACCATCTGGCGCCAGGCGTGCGGGATCGCGTCCCGGCCGTGGACGGCTCCGAGGAGCGCGCCGGCGATGGCGGCGTTCGTGTCGGTGTCGCCGCCCGCCATGACCGTCCGCACGACGCCTTCCTCGACGCTCTCCGCGTGCAGCAGCTGGTGGAAGGCGTTCTGGAGCGACACCAGCACCCAGCCCTGGCGATCCATGAAGCTGGCGGGCGGCTCGGTGGCGGCCAGGCCGACCACGCGGCGCACGTCGCGCCGGCACCTGAGGTCCTCGGCCCGCTTCATGGCGAAGGCGTAGACCTGCGCCGGCCGCTCCCCCGTCCGCACGGCGTGCGCCACTGCGACGGCGAACAGCGTCACCGCATCGCAGCACACCGGGTGCGGGTGCGTGAGCGCCGAGTCCTCGCGCGCGGCGGCGGCCAGACGCTCCGCGTCGAGCGCGTGGGCCCAGACGGCCAGCGGGCTGCAGCGCATCAGCGAGCCGTTCGCCTGGCTCTCGCGCGAAGCGGCCTGCGCGGCGGCCGCCGCCGTCTGGCCGCGCTCCACGTCTCCCGGGCCGATGGCCGCCAGCGCCTTTGCCGTCGTGCCTCCGCAATCGAAGGGGCGCGAGTGGTACCAGTGGTGGTAGGCCCTGGCCGCAGCCTCCGCGTCGAACCGCCCCGTGCTCACGATCGATCTCGCCAGCATCAGGGCGAGCTCGCTGTCGTCGGTCGGCTGGCCGGCCAGCGTGTTCCACGTGCCGCCGTCGGCCATCTTCCGGAGGCCGCCCGGGTGCCGGCGCGCCAGTTCCAGCGGGGTCTTGAACTCGACATACGCGCCGAGGGCGTCGCCGGCCACCTGCCCGAGCAGGCAGCCTTGTGCGCGGGACAGGAGGCCGGAGTCCGCGGTGGCGCCGCCCGGTTCAGGCGTCACGAGATCGTAGGGCTCGGCTGCCGGCTCCGGAGCGTCGAGCACCGCCTGCCACGCGCGCGAAGCGAGGTCGCGCACGAGAGCCGGCGCGCCGCCGAAGCAGAACCGCGCGCGGCTCGACCCGTCGGCCGAGTAGACGATTCGGCGGCCGTCCTGGTCGACGAAGTCGCCGCCCGCGCTGCCGAGGAGCGCGTGGCCGGCGGCGAAGTCCCAGGCGCCGGGGCCGTTCAGCGACACCGCCGCGTCGCCGTCGCCGGCGGCGACGAGCGCCAGGCGGTACGCGATGCTCGGCACGGCGCGCGCTCGCGCCGGCTGGATGAGCTCCAGGTTCGGCCGGGGCTTGCGGTTCATCGCGGCCGACAGCAGCACGACGTCGTAGCGGCCGAGCGCCGTCGGCCACGCCGGCCGCTCGACGGCCCGGCCGTTGCGCTCCATCGGTCCGCAGCCGTCCGCCCAGGCGAACAGATCGCCCCGGTCGTCGGGCGCGGCGAAGGCGTAGACCACGCCGAGGACCGGCACGCCGTCGCGAAGCAGGGCGATCGAAACGGCGCTGCCGCGGCGCCCTTTCAGGTAGTCGCGGGTGCCGTCGTTGGGATCGACGAGCCAGTGGTGCGCTTCGCCAGGGGCGCGCGGCTGCGCGCCGGTCTCCTCGCCGAGGTAGCCCCAGCCCGGGAACGCCGGGACCAGGGCGTGCCGGATGAGCCGCTCGGCCTCCGTGTCCGCCTCCGCGTGCGCGCCCGCGCCGCGCGGGCCGCCCGCGCGGTGGAACTCGTCGCGCAGGAGCGCGCCGGCCTTGAGCGCCGCGTCCACGGCGAGGTCGAGCGGGCGCCGGTAATCCTGGGGCACGGTGCCTCCCCGTGCGGAAAGGGCGGTGAACGCCGGCGCGATGGCGGGGCGAGCCGGATTTTACTCCCCGCCACCGGCCTTGTCGAGCGGGCCTGGCGGCGGCTGCCGGTGTTCGACGGAACCGCTTCGCGCTGATCTTGGCGGCGATGGACCGCCGCGGCGCCGGCATCCAGAAGGCCTGGGCCCGGCAAGCCAGACCCATCGGCCGGCGCCAGCCGCGGTAGAATGCCGGACAGGGAGCCCTTGGCAAATGAGCGACGACATCTCTCGCCCCGAGACCATCGCCCGCCCCGTCGTGCCCGCCCTCGAAGCGGTGCTTGGCCGCCCTTTCCGCGTCCTCGACGACGGGTTCGTGCGCGTCGTGGATTACATGGGAGACGACTCGGCTGTCGTGCAGGCGGCGCGCACGTCGTACGGCGCGGGCACGAAGCGCCGGCACGAGGACCGCGGCCTCATCCGCTACCTCATGCGCCATGCGCACACGACGCCCTTCGAGATGTGCGAGCTGAAGCTGCACGTGCGCGTGCCGATGGACGTCTGGAGGCAGTGGATCCGCCACCGCACGGCGAGCGTGAACGAGTACTCGACGCGGTACTCCGTGGCCATCGACGCGGCCCAGCGGACGGCGCCGGACGCCTGGCGGCTGCAGTCACCGGCGAACCGCCAGGGCAGCGCCGGGCTGCTGCATGCCGGGCAGGGCGCGGCGCTGTCCGAGGAGGAATCGCGGCTCCAGCACGCCGCGCGCGCCGCCTACCAGGCCCGCCTGGCTGCGGGCGTGGCCCGCGAGCAGGCGCGCAAGGACCTGCCGCTCTCCACCTACACCGAGGCCTACTGGAAGATCGACCTGCAGAACCTGCTGCACTTCCTCGACCTGCGGATGGACGCGCGCGCGCAGCAGGAGATCCGCGAGTACGCCACCGTCATCGGCGAGCAGATCGTGGCCAAGTGGGTGCCGCTCACCTGGGAGGCGTTCCTCGACTACCGGCGCGGCGGCCTCGTGCTGTCGCGGATCGAGAACGAGTTCCTCGCCGCGCTTACGTCCGGCGATCGCGCGCGCGCCATCGCCATCGCAGACGAGGGCGGCCTGCTGACGCACGCGGAAGACGGGCGCCTCAAGGCGAACCTCGAGGGTCGGGAGCTCGAGGACAAGCTGGCGCGCCTGGGCCTGCGGGCGCCGTGGACCGAGTAGCGGCGGGCCGCGCCGGCTGACGCCGCATCGCGCTGTCTCTTCGCCTCCGGCGGGTTCCCGTACGACCTCCTTCGCTCGCGGGTCAGGACTTCCACCGCATCCCGCTTCCGCGTGAACCGCGCGCGGGCTGCCCCGGCCCTCTCAGGCTCGGTGCGAGAGACAATCGGTACTTCAGCGCGAACTCCACCGCCACCGTTCTCAGCGTGTCGTCGAGCCGCCCGAAGACCCCCGCCTGGATGTCGAACGGGACGCCCCCGTGCAGCGCCTCCGCAATGGCGCCGGCGATGCACGCGATCGTGTCCGCGTCGCCGCCCAGGGCCACCGCCGAGCGGATGGCGCCTTCCACCCCTGACGCCTCGAATGCGACCGCGGCCGCCGTCGGCACCGTGCCCTGGCACGTCACGTCGAAGTGCGGCTCACGCCTCGCCTTCTCCAGGCTCGCCCGGCAGTCATAGCCAAAGCGATCCGTCAGGAAGCGATCGATCTGGGCCGCGGTGCTGCCTGTCCGGGCAAGAAAGACGGCGCTCGCCACCGCCTGCGCCCCCTTCACGCCCTCGGGGTGATTGTGGGTCGGGCTGGCTGTCCTCTCCGCCTCTGCCAGCACGCAGTCGAGACTCTCGAAGGCCCATCCCACCGCCGATACGCGCATCGCCGAGCCGTTGCCATAGCTCCCGTAGGGGCCGGCTTCGTCGTTGGACATCCACTTCTTGAACCGGCCTCCGTACCCGGCGTAGGGGTATCGACGCGCCCACTTCCGAATGGAGGAACCGTAGTCCTCACCATGGAGGATCGCGCTGGCGACGGCGATTGTGAGCACGGAGTCGTCGGTGAAGCGAGATCGGGATGAGAGGAGCGGAACGGCCTTCGCGCCCGGCCTGGTTCTCTCGTAGACCGATCCCACGACGTCGCCCGTTATAGCGCCAATCATCGGCTGCCCTCCGCGCGCCGGCCAGCCGCGCGGGCGCCGCAGGCGGCCCCGTCGCGACACCGCGGACCAACCGGCGATCGAGAACCACATGTTCTCGACACTGAACACTCCGACGCCGCGCAGAATCCCCCGGGAATCTGCATCTGTATCCAGCAAAGCCGTACTACGAGAACGATGGGCCATCGGCAGCCTGAAGCCGCACGGCAACAGGCAGGCAGCGATGGCGACATGTCAGTCGGTACGCCCCTGGCTGGACACGATGCAGCCGCAGTTCGAGCGGCGCCCGGCCGACGCCTGGGGCCAGGATGGAGTCCGGGCCGCGCACGGCGGCCCCTCAGACCGGCTTCACAGCCCGTTCTCGCGGCGCAGCCGCGTCACGCAGGCCGGGAAGCCGTCCCCTTACACCCCTCAAGTGCCGCCGTACCCGATGGTGACCTTGTCGCCCTCGACGATGACCGGGACGTCGCGGCCGCCCTTGGTGTAGCCGAGCATGCGCTGCAGGTTCGCCGCGCTCGCCTTGGCGTTGACGTACTCGACCTCGTAGCCGCGCTTCGCGTAGACCTCACGGGCCTCTGAGGTATAGGGTCAGGTGTCCTTGCCGAAGATGAGGACGTGCATCGAAGACCTCCAGGCGCTAGGGGCTCGGCGCCAGGCGCTGGTCAGACGGACGACGAGTACTGCTTCCCTTCGAACTCGGCTATGCGCGCGCGGACGGCGTCGGGCACCGGCACGGGCGCCCGCGCGCCGTAATCATACGCGACCTGGACGCTCTTCGCCGCGGCCACCAGGCGGCCGGCCGGATTGCGGATTTCGAAGGCCATCGAGAAGCTCGATCGCCCGATCCCGGTGACGCCGGCGGCGACGTCCAGCACCTCGCCGACCTCCGCCTGCGCGCGGTAGTCGATCTCGACGCGCGCCAGGATGTAGCTCACTTCGTCCGCGACGCGGTCGAGGCCCGCGGCTCGCCAGTAGGCAAAGCGCGCGACCTCCAGGTACGTGAGGTAGACGGCGTTGTTGACGTGGCCCATCATGTCGCAGTCGCGGAACCGGACCTCGATGGGGCAGTGAACGGGAAAGCGCGATTCGGTCATGACGCGGGACTCAGGACTCGGGACTCCGGGCGCTCGATCCAGCGGCCATCGACACGATAGCGACGGTCTCGGGCGCCGCCGCCAGCCGCGCCTTCCACAACGCGCGGACCGCGAGCGCCGCAGCCACGGCCATCACGGCCGACCCGCTGAAGTAGGGCATCACGACGCCGAGGCGGTCGAACGCGTAGCCGCCCCAGAGCGGCCCCGCAATGCGCGCGAGGCTGTTCAGCGACTGCACCAGCCCCATCACGCCTCCCTGGTCCTCGGCCGACGAGCACCGGGAGATCAGCGACGCCAGCGCGGGGTTGTTGAACCCCATGCCGGCCGCCATCACGGCGTTGGCCGCGACAACCACGGCCGCGGATCGGGACGTCGCGATCAAGAACAGCCCGGCCGCCACGACGGCCAGCGACACGGGCACGAGGTGGTGCTCGCCGACGAGCTTCACGGCCCTGCCGACAAGGCCTCCCTGGACGATGACCATGACGACGCCGATCAGGGCGAACACGTAGCCGATCGTCGAGGCGGTGAAGCCGTGGACGTGCTCCGAGTACAGCGCGAACGTCGTCTCGAAGGAGGCGAAGGCGGCCACAGCCAGGAACCCGATGAGCATCAGCAGCGGCAGGTGCGGCTTCGCCATCGCCGCGCGCAGCGCGTCGAGCCGGCCGGCCCGCCTGATGGCCCTGTGCTCGGGCTTCAGGGTCTCGGGCAGCAGGAAGAGCGCGGCCGTGAAGTTCGCCAGCGCGAGGCCGGAGGCGAAGAACGCGGGCGCCGAGTACCCCCAACGGCTCAGGAACCCGCCGATGGCCGGCCCGAAGATGAAGCCCAGCCCGAAGGCGGCCCCGAACAGCCCCATGCCCTTCGCGCGGTTCTCGGGCGTCGTCAGGTCCGCCATGACGGCCTGGACGGTCGGGATGTTGGCGCCGGCAATGCCCGCGAAGACCCTCGCGGCGAACAGCGTCGTCAGCGTCGAGGCCAGCCCGAACGCGAGATAGGCGAGGCTCGATCCGAGGAGCCCGACCAGGATCACCGGGCGGCGGCCGACGCGGTCCGAAAGCCGCCCCCAGAAAGGCGCGAACAGGAACTGCATCAACGAGAACGACGTGGCGAGCATGCCCACGGTGAACGCCGTGGCCCCGAACGTCTCGGCGTAGAACGGCAGGAGCGGGATGATGATCCCGAACCCCAGCAGGTCGATGAAGACCGTGGCGAAGACGATGGCGACGGGCTGCAGCTTCACGGCTGTTCGGAATCCAGAAGCCAGAATCCGGAATTAGAAAGCTGCATGTCAGCAGGGTCGTTTCGACGCAGCGGAGTGCAGCCTCCGGCGCCTTGTCGCGGACTTCTCGATCGCACGGTCAGCATTCCGGCTTCTGGATTCCGGCCTCTGAACTCTATTCCCGCTCCCGCTTCGCGTGGTACTTCGCGAACTCCTCGATGAAGCTCAGGCTCTGCATCGACTTCATGCGGTCGAGAAACAGGATGCCGTCGAGATGATCCGTCTCGTGCTGGATCACCCGCGCCATGAACCCGGACGCCTGCAGATCGATCCGCTCGCCGTTCCGGTCGTGCGCCTTCACCCTGATGTCCCGGTAGCGGGGCACCAGGCCGCGCAGGCCGGGAATGCTCAGGCAGCCCTCCCAGTCTTCCTCGATCTGGCGGCTCGCGGGGACGATCTCCGGATTGACGAGCGCGAGGATCTCGGGCTCCGCCGGCTCCGCGTTCTCGTCGTCTTCGCGGTCGTTGAACACCCGGGCGACGAAGAGACGGCAGTCCTCGTGAACCTGCGGCGCCGCCAGCCCGGCCCCGTCGTTCTCGAGCATGGTCAGCGCCATGTCATCGATGAGCTTCTGGAAGGCCGGCGTGGCGATGGACGACGGGGCGACCGCCTTCATCTTCTTCCGCAGGATCGGATGGCCCATGCGGGAGATCTTGAGCAGGGACATAAGTCCCTATTATGACAGGCGCTGGGGGCTAGGCGCCAGGCGCTGGTCGGACAGGGGCGAGGGGCGAAAGGCAAGGGGCTGGTCGGACAAGGGCGAGCGGCAAGGGGCGAGCACGGTTCTTGCTCGCGCAACCAGTTGTCGGGGCGGCTAGGACGGGCAGCTGGGACCTGTCCGCCGGGCGGCGGGGCCGCGTCCAGGCCGGACTTCGGCGGGAACGGGACGGATGGCGGAACGCCGGCCATCCGTCCCGGCGATTACGGATCCGTGCCTTCGGAATCAGTCTGGAGGCCGGAGTGCCGCGGGCCGAAAGACAGGCAGGCGGACGCGCCGTCAGCTCTCGGCCGGGCCAGGACGCGCCGGGGCCGCGGGCCCGACACCGCGAGGCAGTTGACAGCATCAGGCGAGGAGACGCATCATGACGCGCATGCGACGAATGGCAGTGGCGGCGGCCCTCGCGGCCGCAATCGGAACCGCGGCAGCGTGCGTGGAAACGAGGCACGAGAACCCGGCGTCTCCGACCCCCGCGCTCGCGGTGCTCTCGGCCGGAAGCTGGACCTCGTCCACCGCGGCCGTGGCGTCCTCGCTCGATCCGAAGGCCTGCGGGAACCTCGAGTGGACGATCACGTCGCTGACCGGCACCTCGGCGTCGGGGACGTTCAAGGCGGTCTGCGGCGGCGGCCTGACGCTCGAAGGATCGGCCGAGGGCAAGCTGAACGGCCTGACCGCCGACCTCAGGGTGAGCGGAACCGTCGCCGGGGCCGGCATGGCATGCACCTTCTCGCTGGTGGGCACGGCGCTGCCCGAGGGGCTCGACCGCGTGCGGATCAACTACAGCGGATCGACCTGCCTGGGGCCGGTATCGGGCTCCGAGGTCATCAGGAAGTAGGCGGGGGAAACCGGAACTCCTCGGTCGCGGTCGCCTCGACGGCCGCCCTCACCATGTCCTCGATCGGCAGCTTTGCCTCCGCTTCCTCCACCTGCCACCGCCGCGCGTGCGTCTCGGGGCTGCGCGGCGTGAACAGCTGACAGCAGTCCTGGTCCGGGACGATCGAGATTTCGTAGGTCCCGATCCTCATCGCCTCGGCGACGATCTCCTCCTTATCCGTCCCGACGAGCGGCCGCAGGATCGGCATGCTCGTGGCGTCCGCGATGACCGTGAGGTTCTCGAGGGTCTGCGAGGCGACCTGGCCGATGACTTCGCCCGTGACCAGCGCCTTCGCGCGGCTGGCGCGCGCGATGCGCTCGGCGATGCGGAGCATCAGGCGCCTGTAGATCACGACCCGGAGCGGCGCCGGCACGCTCAGGACGACCTGGCGCTGGAGCTCACCGAAGGGCACGAGCCGCAGCGTCGTGTGCATCTGGTAGCGCGTGAGCACCTCGCACAGCTCGCGCACCTTCTCCTGCGACGCGCGCGAGACGAACGGGTGGCTGTGGAAGTGCACCGGGACCACCGAGCA
>ERZ795058.5725-NODE-5725-length-11101-cov-9.537208_pt1 | contig 11101 bp, 10 predicted proteins | sample MGYA00375142_ERZ795058 | MGnify/ENA primary metagenome ERZ795058 (study PRJEB30187, sample SAMN05720210) | activated sludge metagenome | isolation source: anaerobic digester from wastewater treatment plant | place: Japan | collected 2015-04-20 ...
GAGACTACACTCTTTCCCTACACGACGCTCTTCCGATCTGGAGGCTCTTCCAGAGGTCCGCGGCCGGGGCTGAGAAAGGCCCCAGGTCGATGCCGGCCATGGAATCGTCGAGGCCCGGGTCCAGCTGCGCCCGGGCCTCGCGGGGGTCATCCCCCGAGAAACCTCTCATCCTCAGCAGGAGAGCGGTCAGGGGTGAGCAGGACACTCTCTCCGCGAAGATCCTGGCGTCGTCGTCCACCTCCCGGAGCTCCAGCCGGGAGACGGGGATCTCCCCGATCACTGCCCTTCCTTTTCCGCTTCCGGTTCCGCCGCGCCTTCCTCGGAAGTCACCCCCGGGAGTCGGGCCTCTTGCTCGCCCTCGCGCCGTTCAACACTGTGCCCCAGGGCTTCCACTTTCGGTCCTTCCACGCCTTCCTCGGAGCGCTGAACCCTGAGTTCGGCCTCGTGCCGTTCCCCGCTGAATCTCAAGGCTTCCACCAGGGTCGACTTTTCGCCCTCCAGGTCCTTGATCCTGGCTTCCTTTTCCTTTACCTGCCGCACGTACTTCGACCTGCTCTCCATCGACGCGAAAAGGGATACCAGCCACATCAGGACCCCCCCCGCGGCGAAGAGCATCACTTCCCAGATGCCCTGGGGGAAAGACAGCTCCCATATCAAGAACCTGACCAGGACCTCCCCGGTGTTCTGGAAGGCGTATACCGCCGCCACCAGCATTGCCATGGCGATGGCAAGGGCGTAACTTTTCATCTCCTCACCCCTTTTGGGAATCGGGTCTTCACTGCCGTGAATAGATTATCCTGTTCTCTGCTCCGTTGGCAATCTTTTGTTGAAACGTCCCTGGGGGTGCTGCTTGTCCTCCCTTTCCAGGCTCTTGAGGTACTGCTCTCTCTCCCCTCCCTCCCAGAGGGGGTCGAAAAGCTTGTGGATGCTCCGCGAATAATCGTCCAACCCCCTGGAAAGTTCCGTGAGGATGCTCTCAGAACCGGGGTGGGTCGCCCGCGCCCCATGGGTCTTTACCACTTCTCTCAGTACATGGGGGTGGTCGATCACCATGCAGGGGCAGAGGAGGTTGTCGTCGTCGTAGGGCTGCCTGTCCCTTATGTCACGGAAGAAGGGGCTCTGGATCACCTCCAGGAGGCTCTTGTCGTTTATGTTATCCACGGCGAAATGGACGAAGACGCAGGGTTCCACATCACCGCTGGAGATCACGTGGAGATACCTTTCGCCCCCGGCCATGCACCCGTCCACGAAGGGGCCGTCGTTCCAGAAGTCACCGAGGAATATGGGGTATTTCCGCCGCCATTCGGTGACCTTTCTATGGAGGGCCGCCCTCTGCGTGGGCGTGGCCATGTAACCCAGGTCGGGGTCGTCGCCGGTGGGGATATACTGGAAGAACCACCCGACCTTGCAGCCATGGTCGAGCATCTCCTCCAGGAAGGCATCGGAGGCGATGTGATCGGCGCTCGACCTGGTGCAGGTGGCGCTGAAGCCGAAGAGCAACCCCGCCTCGGAGAGCCTGCCGAAGGTCTCCATCACGCGGTCATTCATCCCACGGCCCCTCCTCATGTCGGTCTCCTCCCGGGAACCCTCGACGGAGACCATGGGGGCTACATTCCCCAGCTTCACGAGCCGCCCCACGGTAGCGTCATCCAGGAGCGTCCCGTTGGTGTAGACCTGGAAGAAACAATCGTGATGCTTTTTCCAAAGGTCCAGCAGGTCGGGCCTCACGAAACACTCCCCGCCGGAGAAGGTGAAGAAGTACATGCCCAGATCCTTGGCCTCATCGATCAGCCTGTCGATCCTCTCGAGGGGCAGGTCGTCTTCCTTGGAGTACCCCGCGGCGTAGCACCCCTTGCATCTCAGGTTGCACCTCATGGTGGGGCTTATTACCATGAAATTGGGGAGATGGACGCCCAGTTCAGCCTCCTTCCTGTCCCTTATGTCCCTTCCCACGAGGAGGAAGTTGACGAAGAAGTTGCTGATGGCCTTGCGCCTGCAGTTGGGGTGAAGGTCGGTGAAGATCCTCCTGAAGACCCTGGTCGCCGGGTGGTCTTCCCGTGCCATCCTCGCGAGGTCGTGGAAACTCTCCTTGTAGTACCGTGCCGGGGACAGCTTCGAAAGGAGTTCAAAGAGGTCCGCAAGCTTGCCCTCGTCGTCGGAAGTGGAAGTTTCCACGATCTTCTCAAGCAACCTGGAGGATACGTAACCCTTCAGGCGGTCAAAAGAGGCTGCAGACATGAAAATCCCTCCCTCTGGCGAATATCTGCATTCGTGCGCTCTTTCACCGTAATATAGATCACTATGAAAATATTATACCTTTCGCCGGCATCCGTCAAAAAAGCGTGGGGGGCCGTTCCCCGGCCCCCCACGCCTCGTTTTCCTGTCCCCTCGGTCACGCCTTCTCCGGGGACCTCAGGTACCACTCGCCCAGCAGGGCTCCCGCGATGCAGACGGAACTGTAGGTACCGGCCACGATCCCGATGAGCAGCGCCAGGGCGAAGTTCGCGATGACCGGCCCTCCCCAGAGGAAAAGGGTCACGACGGGGAAAAGGGTGGTCAGGGAGGTGTTGACGGTCCTCGAGAGAGTCTCGTTTATCGAGTCGTTCACGAGGGTGATCATCCCCCGTTGCCGAAGCCCCTTCCAGTTCTCCCTGACGCGGTCGAAGACGACGATGGTATCGTTCAGGGAGTAGCCCACGATGGTCAGGACCGCGGCGATGAACGGCAGGGACACTTCCCTGCCGAGCAGCGAGAAGGCCCCCAGGGTTATTACCGTGTCGTGGACCAGGGCGGCGACGCTCACCACGGCGAAACGGAACCGGAACCTGACCGTGATGTAGACCAGTATCCCCCCAAGGGCGATGACCAGTGCCACGGCGGCCTGCTGACGTAGTTGCTCACCCGCCACGGGGCCCACCTTTTCCAGGCGGAGCACCTCGACCTCCCCGAACCTGGAGCGGAGCGCCGAGAGGACCTCCTGGGCCGCCTTGTCGTCGTAGGAACTCATCCTGATGAGCACCCCGTTGTCGCTGTAGGCCTGGATGATGGCCTGGCCCTGGCCCGCCTCGGCGAGGACCTCCCGGACCTCGGCCACCCCGACGGGGTGGGAGAACTCGACCTGGGCGAGGTTGCCCCCGGTGAAGTCGATCCCCAGGTTCAAGCCCTTGAAACCGAGCAATCCCAGGCTGACGACCATCAGGACAAGGCTTAGGGAGAGGGTCACCTTCCTCATGCCCATGAAATCGATGTTCTTCCTGATCTTGAATATCATCGCCTTTTCCCCCTTGCTCCCGACGGCACCGCTTCAACCCTGCCGCGCCCCCTGGACTGGAAGATATGCAGGAGCACCCTGGTGACGACGACGGCGCTGAAGACGCCGGCGACGATCCCTATGGAAAGGGTGACGGCGAAACCCCTAACCGGTCCGGTGCCGAAATAAAAAAGTACCGCCGCGGCGATGAGGGTCGTTATGTTCGCGTCGAGGATGGTCGTCAGGGCTTTGCGGAACCCGGAATCCACGGCGGCCTGGGGGGTTTTGCCCCCGGCGATCTCCTCCTTCATTCTCTCGTAGATCAGGATATTGCCGTCCACGGCCATCCCCAGGGTCAGGATGATACCCGCGATGCCGGGCAGGGTGAGGGTGGCCCGAAAGCCGATAAGGCCCGCGAAGACCAGCAGCATGCAGACCACAAGGGCCGCGTTGGCTGCCAGCCCCAGGGTCCGGTAGTAGATCAGCATGAAGATCAGCACGAGGACGGCCCCTACCAGGCCGGCCCTGACGCCGGAATTGATGGAATCCGAACCCAGGGTCGGGCCCACCGACCGGTTCTCCAGGATCTCCACCGCGACCGGGAGGGCGCCGGCCCTGAGCATTATGGCCAGGCGCTGCGCCTCCGCCGTGGAGAACCGACCGGAGATCTGGGCGTTGCCCCCGCTGATCCTTTCCTGGACCACCGGCGCCGAGATGACCTTGTTGTCGAGGCAGATGGCTATCTGGCGGCCCACATTGGCCGCCGTGGCCTCGTCGAAAAGCTTCGCGCCCTGGGAGCTGAACTTCAGCGTGACCACGGGGCGCCCCAGGTTGTCAAAACCCGTCTTGGCGTCCACCAGGTCCTTGCCGCCCACATAGGCCCGGCCCAGGAGGTAGGCTTCACCCTCTTCGCTCCTGGCCAAAACCTTGTCCGGGTCCTTTTCGGCCTTGAGGCGCATCTCGTCGGCGGCCCGGTCGAACTGTCCCCGGACCGCTTCCCACCTCGCCTGCGCCTCCAGGAACTCGTCCTCGGTGTCGTAGTTGGGCCGCTGGGGGCCGGGGGGGACCGTCCCCGTCGATTCGTAGACGTGCCTGAACTCCAGCAGCGCCGTCTTGCCTATGAGTTCCAGTGCCGCCTCGGGGTCGGCCACCCCGGGGAGGTCGACGATGACCCTGTCCTTTCCTTCCCTCTGGATGACGGGCTCCGTGACCCCGTATTGGTCTATCCTGTTCCGCAGTACCGCGAGAAGACGCTCGACGCTGTCATCGGTCAGCGGGTTCTCGGCGGTGCCCTGGGCCTGGAGCAGGATATGGGCCCCTCCCTTGAGATCCAGCCCCAGGCGGACCCTCCCCTTGATGGGGAAGACGAAGAGCAGGGCGGCCACTACCACTACCACGACAAGAATAAGCCGCCAACGATCCTTTTTGAGCATGTGCCTTCCTCCCCTGTTGAAAACCTTACTCTCCGCGGGGGCGGCCCATAAACCGCCCCGACGGCCGAGCCTTTCATAAAAAACGGAGCGGACGCCCGGCATCCACTCCGAAGGAAGCCCTGACCGGCCCTCTATTGACGAAGAAGACCATCGCCGGCCGGACGGTGGCTAGTCGGCCGGGTGTTCATCCTGTTTTTTCATCTGGATGGAAGCTTTGAGGATCCTCGCCTTGACCCCGTCGGCGATCTCGATGATGTAGCTGTCGTCCTTGATATCCTTCACGGTGCCGTAGAAGCCGCCGGCGGTGACGACCACGTCCCCGTTGCGTATCGAGGCCAGCATCTCATCGTGCTTCCGCTGGCGCTTCTTCTGGGGCCTGATGATCAGAAAATAGAAGATGACGACAAAAACTCCAAGCGGCAGGAGCATACTCAAGAGTCCACTCTGTCCCTGCAATAGCAACGCCTCCCTCTTTATCCTCACCCTTCGAGGATCATTTTCGCACTGAACATTCTATCATGACATGAAAGCAATCGGAACACTACCGGGCCAGGGATCCCGGCGCACTTAGGCCATGCGCCCTTTTAGGAAAAAGAGCAGTTTCTCCAGTTCGACCGAGATATCCACCCTGTAGACGAGGACCTCCTCGGAGACGGATATCGCCGTGGTAGCAAAGGTGAGGATGCCCTTGACAGTGCCGGCGGCCACCGCCCTGTCGGCCGAGACCTGGGCCGCAGCGGCCGGAACGGTCAGGATCACGACCTCGATCCCCTTCTCACGGATTATCTCCGTCATTTCCTCGGAATCATAGCAGGGAACGCTGCAGATGACCTGGCCTATCTTGGCGGGGTCGTTGTCGAAAAGGGCCTCCAGCCTGAACTTCTCGCTTCTCAACGCCTTGTGCCCCAGCAGAGCTTCGCCGAGCCTCCCCACGCCTACCAGGGCGATCTTCCAGACCCTGTCAGGGGAAAGGATGTCGCTGACATGCCTGTAGAGGCGTTCCACGTGGTAACCCACACCCCGCTTGCCGATCTCGCCGAAGTAGGAGAGGTCCTTCCTCACCTGGCTCGCCTTCAGACCCAGCATTTCCCCTATTTCCTGGGAGGAGACCACCCTCCGTTCCTCGTTGTGGAGTTGCATGAGAAGCCTGTAGTAAAGCACCAGGCGTTCAACGGTCGGTTCCGCTACCCTCATCGTTCCTGCCTCCTCAAGAATGGCTCGCCGGGATGGCTGCTCTACCCTCTCACCAGGGTCTCTGATCGTCACTCACCTGTTTCTGGCCTATCAGTTCGAAAGCCTCCCCGCCCCGCTTCAGGAGGGATTCATCCACGGAAGTGACCTTGATGGTCAGGATCTTCCTCGGGAAGGCCACCTCGATTATGTCGCCCGGCTTCAGCCCCCTGGAAGAGCGCACCGGGACGCCCCCAACCCGTACCGCACCGTGGGTGATCATCTCTTGGGCGTAACTCCTCCTTTTAACAACCCGGGACAGCTTGAGAAAACGGTCAACCCTCAAGACAGGCGCCTCCCTGAAGTTCATCCGTGAACATTATAACAAATGATTTGTATCATTGCTTAAATAACGGCAAACCTCGACAGAGCGGGCCGATACCGTCTTCAATCGAGGAAGTCCCTGAGCTTTTTACTCCTGCTGGGGTGCCTGAGCTTCCGCAGGGCCTTGGCCTCGATCTGCCTTATCCTCTCCCGGGTAACGCCGAAGCGTTTCCCTACCTCCTCGAGGGTGTAGGGGTGGCCGTCCTCGAGGCCGAACCTCAGCCGCAGGACCTCTTTTTCCCTCTCGGTGAGTTCCTCGAGCATCCCCTCCAGCTGCTCCCTCAGCAACTGGACCGCGGCGGCGTCCTCGGGGCTGGGGAGGTTCTTGTCCTCGATGAAGTCGCTCAGCTGGCTGTCCTCCTCCTCACCGATGGGGGTCTCCAGCGATACCGGCTCCTGGGCTATCCTCTGGATCTCCTCTACCCTTTCCGCGCCAATAGCCATCTCAGCGGCGATCTCCTCCGCGGTGGGCTCTCTCCCGAGCCTCTGGACCAGTTGCCTCGAGACCCTGATGAGCCTGTTGATGGTCTCCACCATGTGGACGGGGATCCGGATCGTCCTGGCCTGGTCGGCGATGGCCCTGGTGATGGCCTGGCGGATCCACCATGTCGCGTAGGTGCTGAACTTGAAACCCTTGCGGTAATCGAACTTCTCCACAGCACGGATGAGGCCGAGGTTGCCTTCCTGGATGAGGTCCAAAAACAGCATGCCCCGGCCGATGTATTTCTTGGCTATGCTGACCACGAGCCTGAGGTTGGCCTCCACCAGGTGACTCTTTCCCGCGGGATCGCCGGCTTCGACGAGCTTGGCCAGCTCCACCTCCTCTTCGGGCTTGAGCAGGGAGATCTTACCTATCTCCCTCAGGTACATCCTGACGGGGTCCGACAAGGGCAGGTCCTCCAGGACGCCCATCTCCTCGCTGTACTCGGTCGCCGGCGGGGACGGGGAGTCGTCGCGGGGCTCGCTCTTGACCTTCTCGACCTCCACCAGGTCTATACCGAGTTCGCTGAGGTTGAAGTAAAGGGTGTCCAGGGTCTCCTCGTTCATCATCTCCCCCGGCAAATGCTTCTCAATATCGTCGTAGGTCACGAAACCCTTCTCCCGTCCCACGTGGAGCAGTTCCTTGAAACTCTCTATGTACTTTGCCACTTCTCTCGGGGCCACCTCGGCCTCCCCGGTCGGGTCGACGGCGTCTTCCGCGTCGGCCGTATCGAGGACTTCAAGCTCTTCCGGGGTCTTCTCAACGTCGGTCATGGCTTCAACGGTCCCTCCTTTTGAGTTTTCTGGCGAGTTCGAGGTATTCCCTCATCTCTTCGGGGGAGGCTTCTCCCCTGGCGTGCCTCTCCCTGAGGGCGTTGAACCTGTCCCTTGATCTCATGGTCCCGAGGGCCGAAAGGACTATGTCCCACATGTCTTCCCGCTCGCCGTTTTTGGCGCAGTGCCCCCACCCCGTCGAAATGAGCCTCATGGGATAGTCGTCACCGGCTTCGGCCCACCTCGACCTCAACTCCTCGGTGCTGTCCCCCGAGAGGATCGACAGGGCCACGGCCTTGGCACCCTCTTCCGAGAGAAGCGCCAGCGCCCGGGCCGGTTCCACCTCGGCCCTCTTCCTTTCATCGGTCCAAAGGAGGTAACAGAAAGACGCTTCCCACGGGTCCACGGGTTTGCAGCCGCCGGGGGCGCCCCTGTCCTCATATATATATACGCTCCCCGGGCCGGGAATGCCTTTTTTCCCGGCCCGGCCCAGGGACCTCCGGGCTTCTCTCAGGAGATCGACCATCTCCGGCAGCAGCAGGCCCAGGCCCTGGGCCACCTGGGTGATGTGCCTGTTGGCCTCCAGTGGGGGCAACCCCGCCAGGCTCTCGATGATCTCCCTCCTCGCGGTGGTCTTTCGCCCCTCGTCCGATAATTCCTCGCTCTTGACCCTGATATGAAAAAGCGGGAGAGGTTCGGCCCCCTTGATCAACCCCAGGAAATGCTCCCGCCCACCGGGGGCGCTGACGACATCGTCGGGGTCCTTGCCCTTGGGGAGGACCACCACCCTGATGTCCAGGCCGCTCTTTTGCAGGGTATACATCCCCCTGATCGTGGCCTCCTGCCCCGCCGCGTCGGAGTCGTAACAGATGAGGCACTGGTCGGCGAACCTCTTGAGGAGGTCCGCCTGCTCCCCTGCCAGGGCTGTCCCCAGGGACGCGACCGCCTCGGGGAAACCCGCCATGTGGAGTTTTATGGCGTCCATGTAGCCTTCGACGAGGATCGAGCGGCCCTTCTCGCGGATCGGGGACTTCGCCGCGTTCAGAAGATAGAGGGTCCTCCTTTTACTGTAGAGTTCGCCCTCGGGGCTGTTGATGTACTTGGCGCCCTCGCCGTCCACGAGGCGACCCCCGAAGGCGACGAGCCTTCCCTGGAGGTCCCTGATGGGGAAAATGACCCTGCCCCTGAAGCGGTCATAAACCCGCGTCCCCTCGCCGGCCAGGAGCCCGGCAGCCATGGCGTCCCCGGCCGGGATGCCGGAGGCGTCGAGTTCCCTCTTGAGCGAGTCCCAGGAGGGGGGCGCCCACCCCAACTCGAAGGTAGCGGCATCGGCAACGCTGATGCTCCTCCTCTCGAGGTACCTCCTGGCGCTCTCCCCTTGCGGCCCCGCCAGGGACCGCCGGAAAAAGGCGAGGGCCTTCTCCATGGCGTCCGCCGGCCCCTTCGATCGCCCCCGGCGCCCATCGGGGCGTTCCAGGGTCACCCCCGCCCTGTCGGCCAGCAGGGCCAGCGCCTCGGGAAAGGTCATTCCCTCCTTTTCCATCACGAAGGAAAAGAGGTCGCCGCCCCGGCCGCAGCCGAAACAGTGGTAGGTCTGCCGTTCCGAGGAGACATAAAACGAGGGCGTTTTCTCAGCGTGAAAGGGGCAAAGCCCCCGGAAGCTCTTGCCGGCCCTCCTGAGCTGGACCGACTCACCGATCAGTTCCACGATGTCGATCCGGTCTTTGATCGTCCTTACGGCGTCCCGGTCCAAAACAGCACCACCTTCCCCGGGCGGCCCCGGCGGACAGGCCGGGGGAGGGCAACCGGTCGCCCTCCCCCGCCGTTATCGAGCCTGGTCAGCTTCTTATGCCCCGTCGATGCGAGGGCGGCCTCTAGATGAACAACGGCGCCAGGACCAGGGCTACCACCGACATCAGTTTTATGAGGATGTTGAGGCTGGGGCCGGCGGTATCCTTGAAGGGGTCCCCGACGGTATCACCCACGACGGCCGCCCCGTGAGGTTCCGAACCCTTCCCCCCGTGGTTGCCCTCCTCGATGAACTTCTTGGCGTTGTCCCAGGCGCCGCCGGCGTTTGACATGAAGATGGCCATCATGACTCCCGTGATGATGGCCCCACCCAGCAGCCCGCCGAGGGCCTCTGCCCCGAGCACAAGACCTACGACCACAGGGCTGACCACGGCAAGAGACCCGGGGATGATCATCTCCTTGAGGGAAGCTCCTGTGGATATCTCTATGCAGCGCTCGTACTCGGGCTGGCCTTCACCCTCCATTATGCCGGGTATCTCGCGGAACTGGCGGCGCACCTCGTCGATCATCTGAGAGGCGGCCCGTCCGACGGCCTGGATCGTCAGGGCGCTGAAGACGAAGGGGAGCATGCCTCCGATGAAAAGGCCCACCATGACCCTGGGGTTGTTGATATCGATGACCTCCAGGCCCACCGCGGTGGCATAGGCGGCGAAGAGGGCCAGGGCCGTGAGTGCGGCCGACCCGATGGCCAACCCCTTCCCTATCGCCGCGGTGGTGTTCCCCACCGCGTCGAGCCGGTCCGTTATCTTGCGGACCTGGGGTGGCATATGGCTCATCTCGGCTATCCCGCCGGCGTTGTCCGCGATGGGGCCGTAGGCGTCGACGCTGAGGGTCATCCCGGTGATGGAGAGCATGCCGACGGCCGCGCAGGCGATGCCGTAGAGGCCGCCGAACCTGACGCCGACGAGGATGGAACCGCAGAGCATCAAGACGGGGATGGCGGTGGACTTCATGCCGACCCCGAGGCCGGCCAGGATGTTTGTCGCCGTCCCCGTGATGGAGGCCTGGGCTATGCCCTTCACCGGGGGATAAGCCGAAGAAGTGTAGTACTCCGTTACGAGACCTATGAGGACGCCGACGGCCACCCCGGAGAGGACGGCCCAAAAGAGGGTTATGTCACCGAAGACGGCTTTGGTCATGAAGTAGGAACCGGCTATCATGAGGGCCCCCGTGACGAGGGTCCCTATCCTGAGGGCCAGTTGGGGATCCCCCTCCTCGCGGACCCTGACGAAAAAGGTCCCCAGCACTGACGAGACGATGCCGAGGGAGGCCAGGAGCAGGGGGTAGATGACGCCCGTGTCGCCGAAGGCCACCAACCCAATGGCCATGGCCGCGATGATGGAATTCACGTAGGACTCGAAAAGGTCGGCCCCCATGCCGGCGATATCGCCCACGTTGTCGCCCACGTTGTCGGCGATAACAGCCGGGTTCCTCGGGTCATCCTCGGGGATGCCCGCCTCAACTTTGCCCACCAGGTCGGCTCCCACGTCGGCGGCCTTAGTGTATATCCCGCCGCCGACCCTGGCGAAGAGGGCTATGGAGCTGGCCCCGAAGCCGAAACCGGTGATGATGTTGGGGTCCTTGAAGAACCCGTAGCAGATGATGATGCCGATTATCCCGATGCCGACGACGGACATGCCCATGACTGTCCCGCCGGTGAAGGCTATCCTGAGGGCCGGGTTCATGCCCTGCCCGGCGGCGAAGGCCGTCTTGCCGTTGGCCTTGGTGGCGACCCTCATGCCCACCAGGCCCGCGAGGCCGCTGCAGAAAGCCCCGAGAAGGAAGGAAACGGCCATGGGGT
>ERZ795058.5726-NODE-5726-length-11099-cov-4.167150_pt1 | contig 11099 bp, 7 predicted proteins | sample MGYA00375142_ERZ795058 | MGnify/ENA primary metagenome ERZ795058 (study PRJEB30187, sample SAMN05720210) | activated sludge metagenome | isolation source: anaerobic digester from wastewater treatment plant | place: Japan | collected 2015-04-20 ...
GAAGCGGTTGTGCGTCAGCAGGTGATGCAGCAGCGAGTTGATCGACTGGTTGGCCGGGTCGCGATGGAAGTCGTTGCCGAATTCGCTCCAGGTGGAGCGGCCGTAGCCCATCTGGGAGACGATGCGGGCGGCGTCGAGATGAACCGGCCAGTCATGGAGCAGGATCGACGCGCCGAGCAGGAGGCAGGTCAAGCCGGCGGCCCAGACGGCGGCGCGGGGGCGGCGCAGCGGGATGAGCAGGGCGATGAGGAGCGCGGGGGCGATCTTCCAGGCGAAGGCGAGGGCGAGGAGGGCGCCGAGGAGGACGGAGCGCCGCCGCAGCAACGCGGCGGCGGCGAGGACCAGCAGGGCGGCCATCACGACGTTCATCTGTCCGGCCGTCATCTGGCGCATGAAGGGCATGCCGCCGACGAGGAAGACCGCGCCGAGCAGGCGCGCGAAGTCGCCGCGCGGCAGCCGGAGCAAGCGGGGGGTCCAGGCGACGACGGCCCATGCCAGGGCCCAGTTGAACCAGAACCAGATGGCGACCGCCTTCTGGAAGCCGAGGGCGGCCAATGGACGGAGGAGCAGGCCGGTGGTGGGGAGATAAACGAACGGATTGATGGCGTCCCAGTGCTGGGCGCGCGCGACGCGGAACAGGTTTTCGGGGACGTAGGGGCTGGCGTCGTGGAGAAGCAGGAAAGCGCCGGCCCAGAGGTGCTTGAAATCGTTGGAATGGACGGCGCCGGAGCGGAAGAGCAGCAGGGCCTGAAGGAAGGAGCCGAGGAGCAGAAGGAGAAACAGGGGGGCGTGGCGGGTCGGACCGCGCATGGGCGAGGCGACCGGGGGGAGGCTGGCTGGGGTGGGGGATTCGGCTTCCACGGCGGAGGGTCATCCCAAGTCGGAGCGGGATTCGGCGCCGCGGGTTGCGCCCCGGGGGGCGGACAAAGGGAGCAGCGGGGACGGAGGGTCAGGCGCGGGCCGGTCGGTAATGTTGAATTTGGACCGGGGTTTTGTCAAAGTGTGGTTCGGGCCCGAACCCGCCAACAAGGCCGCCGGCCGCGGACCGGCCGGCGCATCTCCCGTCGAACCGGCCCGCGCCCGCCCGCGCCGTTTCGGCCTCCGGCTGAACCAGATGGCTGTCCTGAGCCGAAAACGCCTCCCCGTCTGGCGCACGCTGACGCTGATGCTGTCCGACGTGATTGCGATCACGCTCGGGCTGTGCGTCACGTACTGGATCCGATTTCATTCGGGGTGGATCGACGTCAGCAAGGGGTTCATCACGGACGATTACCAGGCGATCTTTCCGTGGGCGGTGCTGATCTGGTTTCTGTCGCTGCGATTCGAGAACCTTTACCGGCGGCGGATGCGCGTCTTCGATTTCAATGTGGTGCGCCGGATCATCACCGGCTCGTGCCTGGCGCTGCTGATTCTGATCGCTTGGAATTTCTACAACAAGATGGGGGAGTATTCGCGCCTGGCCTCGCTGATCATGATGGGGGCGGTGGTGGCGATGCTGATCGCCAACCGGCTGGTGATGAACGTGCTGTTCCAGTGGCTGCTGCTGCGGCGGGGGGTGGGGCAGTCGCGGACGGTGGTGCTGGGGTGCGGGCCGATCGCGGAATCGATCTGCCGGAGCCTGCTGAGTCATCCGGAGTGGGGGATGCAGCCGATCGGGATGGTGGCGGGGCACAGCGAGCGCCGGCCGGAGCACGTGGTGCCGGGGATTCCGGTGCTGGGGACGCTGAAGAACCTGGAGGCATTGCTGAGCGAGCACCGCGCCGACGAAGTGATTTTGACGGAACCGGAACTGGAGCGATCGGAGATCCCGCATCTGCTGGTGGAATGCGAGCGGGCGATGGCGGAGTTCCGGATCGTGCCGGAGACGACCGAACTGCTGCTGTCGGGGATGACGGTGGAGACGCTCGACGGGATTCCGCTGCTGGGGATCCGCGAGACGCCGCTGCAGGGGTGGAACGCGGCGCTGAAGCGGATGGTTGATTTCAGCGCGGCGCTGGTGGGGCTGATGCTGACGGCGCCGCTGATCGGGCTGCTGGCGTGGCTGATCCGGCGGCAGGACGGGATGTCGCCGTTCTACGTGCAGGAGCGGATGGGGAATGACGGTCGGCTGTTCAATATCATCAAGCTGCGGACGATGCGGCCGGATGCGGAGGAACAGAGCGGGCCGATCTTCGCGACCGACCGGGACGAGCGGTGCACGCCGCTGGGGATGCTGCTGCGGCGGACGCATCTGGATGAGCTGCCGCAGTTGATCAACGTGCTGCGCGGCGACATGAGCCTGGTGGGCCCGCGGCCGGAGCGGCCGTTTTTCGTCGAGCAATTCCGCGACAACGTGCCGCGCTACATGGCGCGGCACAAAGTGAAGAGCGGGATCACGGGGTGGGCGCAGATCCATGGGTTGTGCGGGCGGCACGGGTCGATCAGCGAGCGGTTGAAATACGATCTGTATTATATCGAGAACTGGTCGTTGTGGCTGGACATCAAGATTCTGGCGCGGACGGTTTTCGGGGCGATCCGGCCGGGGCCGGTGTGAGGGGGGATGCGGAAGGGAGTGGGCGGGGTGGACGGGGTTTCGAGAGCCGAGGACGAGGGACGAGAGCCGAGAGCCGAATTGTTGGGGAGGCGGTTGGGGGCGAGGACGAGGCCGGGGGACGGGATTTAAAGTCCCTGTCATTCCCCAAATTCAGACCGGCTCCGGCCGCCCCTGCCAGGGGCTTGAATCGTTGGGGGCGGCGACGCAGGGTTCCGGCCTGCGGCCTCCACCCTGCGCTTGATTCCGGTTGTCCGCTTCGCGGACTTTAGGCCGGTCAACAAGTCAGAACCGCCTGCATTGACACCGCCTGCATTGACGTTGGCATCGATAGTCGGCTTGCGATTTGGGGAATGACAAGATTTAGAGTCGGGAGCCGAAGAGGGCGCTGCCGAGGCGGACGAGGGTGGCGCCTTCCTCGATGGCGACCTCGAAATCGCCGCTCATGCCCATCGAGAGATGTTTCTTTTCAAAGTTGGGCGGTCCCTGGGCCTCCTCGAGGAGGCGGCGCAGGGCGGAGAAATGCGGGCGCGTCCGTTCGGGATCGTCGTCCCAGGGCGGAATCGTCATCAGGCCGAGCGCGCGGAGATGGGGGGCCGCGGCGAGCGCGGCGAGGAGGGCCGGGAGGTCGGCGGGGGCCGCGCCGAACTTGCTGGCCTCGCCCGCCACGTTGAGTTGCAGCAGGATGGCCTGCTGGGTGTCGGCCGCGGCGGCGCGCCGTTCGAGTTCCTCGATCAGGCGCGTTGAGTCGACCGAGTGGATCAATTCGAAGCGGCCGACGGCGGCGGCGGCCTTGTTGCGTTGGAGGTGACCGATCAGGTGCCAGCGCGGACCGGGGCCGACCGCGTCCATTTTCGGGAGGGCTTCCTGGACGCGGTTCTCGCCGAAGAGCGACTGGCCGGCGTCGATGGCGGCGCGGACGGCGTCGGCGGGATGGGTTTTGGTGACGGCGACGAGCTCGACGGCGGCGGGGTCGCGGCCGGCGCGGCGCGCGGCGCGTTCGATGCGTTCGCGCACCGCGGCGAGGCGTTCGCGCAGGTCGGCGGGGGGATTATTGGTTTGCCTGCCCAAATCGGACATTGCTACGATGCCTTGAGACTGGATGACTTGCCTCCGGGGCTCCCATGGACTCGCCGACCGCGCCACGCTCGAAGCTAACAGCCCTCCTGCCGACTTTCAACGAAGAGGCCCATCTCGCCGGGTGCATCGATTCGGTGGCGTGGGCCGATGAAATTCTGGTCGTGGATTCGTTCAGCACGGATGCGACGCGCGAGATTGCGCGGGCCCGGGGGGCGCGCGTCGTGGAACACGAATACGTCAACTCGGCCGCGCAGAAGAACTGGTCGATCCCGCAGTGTTCGCACGAGTGGGTGCTGGTCGTGGATTCGGATGAGCGGGTGACGCCGGAATTGCGGCGCGAGATCGAGGGGGTGCTGACGGCCGACGCGAACGGGCGGCCGGTGGCCGACGGTTACCGGATCGGGCGGATCAATCATTTTCTCGGCCGGCGGATTGAGCACTGCGGCTGGCAGAACGACACGGTGCTGCGGCTGTTCCGGCGCGACAAGGGGCGCTACCAGGAGCGGGAGGTCCACGCCGACGTCCTGGTGGAGGGGAAGATCGGGCGACTGCGGCACAAGCTGCTGCACTATACGTTTCGCGACTTCGAGCAGTATATGCGCAAGTTCGACCGGTATACGTCGTGGGCGGCGGGTGATCGGGGCCGGCGGACGCCGCGCGTGGGGTATACGCATCTGCTCCTGCGGCCGCTGGGCCGGTTTGTGAAGCAGTATGTGTTGAAGCGGGGGTTTCTGGACGGGCGGGTGGGTCTGGTGGTGTGCCTGCTCGCGTCGTACAGCGTGTTCATGAAGTATGCGAAGCTGCTGGAGCGGCAATTGCAGGCGGAAGGGGGCGGCGCCCCGGGTGAGAGCGAGGCGGCGGCGCGGGCCGAGGGCGCGGCGGCGTCGCTCGATATGAAGGCATGACCGTATCCGTCGCGCCACCGCCGCTGCCGCCTTCGGCCGACCGGGTGGATGGCGCCGAGCTTCCGCCGGGGCAGGCGGCGCCGGGGAGTCCGCTGGAACGGCTGCTGCGCCGCCAGCGCGCGGAGTCGCTGCGCGTCTTCATCAAGGGGGTCAACTGGGTGGGCGACGCGATCATCGCGACGCCGGCGCTGGCCCATCTGCGGCGCCAGTTTCCCGATGTGCAGATCACGCTGATGGTCCGGCCGTGGGTGGCGGCGATTTATGAGAATTCGAGCGACATCGACGAGCTGTGGGTGCATGACGACAGCAAGGATCTGAACGCATTTGTGAAGGCCGTGCGGATGGTGCGCAAGGGCCGGTTTCAGATCGGGATCGCGCTGCCCAACTCGCTGCGGTCGGGGCTGCTGCTGCGGCTGGCGTCGGTGCCGTATCGATTCGGCTACCACACGAGTCTGGCGCGGCGGATGTTGCTCAATTACGGCCAGACGCCGGCCAGCGATCTACTGGCGGGGCATCAGGTTTTCTACTACTTGGGGATTATTGAAGGGATGGTGGGCCAGGCGGCGCGTCGCCAGCAGTTGCGGCTGACGGTGGGGGAACTGGAGCGCGAGGAGATCCGGCGGCTGCTGGCGCAGCGGGGGCTGGACCGGGGCCGGCCGATCGTGGGGCTCGCGCCGGGTTCGATCAATTCGCAAGCCAAGCGCTGGCCGGCCGAACGGTACGCGGAGCTGGCCGATCTGCTGGGGCGCAAGACGGCCGCCGAGATCGTGCTGCTGGGGAGTGGGAAGGAGAAGGAGGTCTGCGACCGGGTGGCGACGCTGTGCCATCAGCCGGTACACAATCTTGCGGGCGAGCTGAACCTGGGCCAGGTGATCGCGCTGATGGAACGGCTGCAGGCGCTGATCTGCAATGATTCGGGGGCGATGCACATCGCGGCGGCGCTGCGGGTGCCGACGCTGGCGATCTTCGGGCCGACGGAATGGACGACGACGTATCCGTTTTCCAACGCGGCCAACATCATCCGCAAGGAGGGGGTGGCGTGCGCGCCGTGCATGCTGCGCGAATGCCCAATCGATCACCGGTGCATGACGGGGATTGCGGTGGGGGACGTGCTGGACGGTTTCCGCAAGGTGCTGCAGCAGGCGAAGCAGTACGGCCGCTGAAGGGCAGGCGGGGGATGAAGCGGCGCCGCGGCGGGCGGAAGATCTGTTGGTAAAGGCGGCGCCATTGGTTACGATTGCAGGGCAATGAACAGCGACGAGCCTCCGAGTACCGTCAACCAGCCCGCGCCCCGCGTCGTGCATCTGGACGACGGCCGGCTGTGGCGCGGCGGCCAGCATCAGGTCTGGCTGCTGCTGGGGGAACTGGCGCGGCGCGGGATCGCGCAGATGCTGGTGGCGCACGACGGCTGCCCGCTGACGCTGCGGGCGCGCGAGGCGGGGATCGAAGTGGAGACGGTGCATTTTCGGGGGGAATGGGACTGGCGGACGCCGCGGCGGATTGCCGCGCTGGCCGACGCGTTCGGGGCGAACCTGCTGCACGCGCACACGAGCCATGCGCACACGCTGGGACTGCGCGCTTTGCGGCAGATGCGCCAGCGGGGGATGCTGGTGACGACGCGGCGGGTGGATTTCGCGATCCGGCGCAACATCCTGTCGCGCCGCAAGTACAAGTTGCCGGGTCAGCATTTCATTGCGATCTCGCGGGCGGTGCGCGACGTGCTGGTGGCGGGTGGCGTCGCGCCCGAGCGGATCGACGTGGTTCACAGCGGCGTTCCGCCGATTGCGGCCGAGAAGCTGGAGCCGCGCGCGGCGGTGCGGGCGGAGCTGGGGCTGGCGTCGGACGAGATTGCGATCGTCAACATCGGGGCGCTGACCGATCACAAGGGCCAGCGCTGGCTGATCGAGGCCGGCCCGGAGGTGTTCCGGGCATTTCCCAGGGCGCGGATCCATATACTGGGGGAGGGGGAGTTGCGTCCGGCGCTGGAGCAGCGGATCCGCGAACTGAATCTGCGCGGGCGGGTGATTCTGCACGGCCACGTGGAGAACGCGCGGCTCAAGCTGGCGGCGTTTGATTTGTTTGTGTCGAGCTCGCACCTGGAGGGGCTCGGGACGGTGAACCTGGACGCGATGCTGGCGGGGGTGCCGGTGGTGGCGGCGGCGGCCGGCGGCGTGCCGGAGATTGTGGAGGACGGGCGGACGGGTCGGCTGGTGCCGGCGCGGGATGCCGGCGCGCTGGCGCGGGCGATCGTGGAGGCGCTGAGCAACCCGGCGGAGACGGCCGCGATGATTGAACGCGGGCGCCGGCACGTGGAAGAGCATTTTTCCGCGGCCTCGATGGCGGCGGGGACCCTGGCGGTGTATCGGAAATTGCTGGCGGCGCATGCGGCCGCGGGGTTTGTGGCGTTGGGTCGGTGATGGTGGGGCGGGCATTCCCCAGGTTGTGCTGCGCTCCACCCGGGGCGATTCAACTGCCCCTCTTCGAGGCGGCATTCTGGCATCCCTGCGGGATGCGGGGGAGGGGAGGATCGGGGAGGGGGAAAGAGGGAGCGGTGGCGGTGGAGTGGCGATTGCGATACCGATACCGATGCCGATACCGATTGTATGATTCATCACGGAAGACACGTATGGGCAGGAAACGGGGGAGAACCGGCGAGGGCGGCGGTCGCACACTGGCGGGGATGGGTCCGGACTGGTGATGACGAGGGTGCGACATTGGCCGGGATTTCACGGATTCGGCTTGGCAGGGTCCGGCGCGGCTGGCAAGATGGGCGGGAGACTCCAGGAAGCGACGCGGCCCGATGAGCAAGGAACCGATTCTGCTATTTGGACTTCCGCGATCGGGGACAACGTGGCTGGGCAAGATTTTCGACAGTCATCCCGCGACGTTTTACCGGCATGAACCGGACAGTCTGAAGCGGTTCGGGACGGTGCCGCTGATCGTGGACGCGGGGGGCGCGGCGGCGTGGCGCGACCAGGTGGGGCCGTATGTCGAGCAGATCGCGACGATGCGGTCGGCCAAGCTGTGGAAGTATCCGTTGTTCCCGAAGCACTACTGCCGCGGGGGTCGGTTTGCGCTGCTGCGGGCGAGCGTGTTTGCCGGCAAGTCGATGGTGAAAGTGTTCGGCGATTTTCCGGTGCCGAATTTTGTGAGGGCGGACCAGCGCGGCGACATCCGGCTGGTCTGGAAGTCGATCGAGTCGGTCGGGCGGCTGGGGTTGATTGTGCGGACGCTGCCGGCGGTGCGCGTGATACTGATTTTGCGTCATCCGTGCGGGTTCGTCGCGTCGATCCTGCGCGGCGAGGCGGCAGGCAAGTTCGGCCGGGGCTGGGCGCTGAGTCACGACCTGACGATCATGGAGAAACTGACCGCGTGCGAGCAGGCGCGGCGCCGGGGGATTACGGTGGAACGGATGCAGGCGATGGAGCCGATCGAGCGGCTGGCCTGGCACTGGGCCTTGAGCAATGAGAAGGCGATGGAGGAGATCGAGGGGCGCGACGATTGCATGGTGCTGCGCTACGAGGACGTGTGCGCGCACCCGGTGGAGGAGTCGCGGCGGCTGTTCGCGTTTGCCGGTCTGGCCTGGGACGCACAGACGGAGGAATTTCTGGCGCGCAGCACGGCGAGCGAGCAGAACGATTACTACAGCGTGTTCAAGAATCCGCTGGTGGCGGCGAACAAGTGGCGCAATCAGCTCTCGGTGCAGCAAGTGGAGCAGGTGCTGAGCATCGCGCGGCAGAGCGTGCCGGGGCGGCTGTATGATTCGTGGAAGTTCGACGAAGCGTCGAAGACGGTGCCGTCGGCCCGGCCGCTGCAGGTGTCCAGGTAATTTCTTTGAGCGAGTCGATGAGAAGAGAGAACCGGCGGATGCGAGCGATCCGACGGAAGGGGTCGGAGTGCGTCAGCGCCAGAGTTGCCAGTCGTGCGCGGAGGAGCGGGTGAGGATCGTGCGGTAGCCGAGGTCCTCGAGAATGAAGGGATGCAAGGGACGGAAGGGACGTGAGGGACGGAAGGGACGCGACCGTTCAATTTCGAGAGCCGAGGACGAGAGACGGGAGCCGAGAGCCGAATTCTGGGGAGGGCCGTTGGGGGCGATGATCTGACGCCGAGAGGCGGAGGGGCGCCGATGAGGTGGATGGGTCGTGGATGGGATAGGTTGGGCGCGAACGGGGGCAACGCCACTCAGGGGCGTGGGGCTCCCAGGTTGCGGCCGGTTGCTTGTTGCCCGGAGGCGTCGGGGCACGAGGGGGGCGAGGACGAGGGACGAGGCCGAGGGACCCTATTTGAGTGAGGACGAGTCGCTTATGAACCGGCGATTCCCAACGAAGGGACTGAATTGGGCAGGCCTTCGGGAGCGATCACGAGGACGAGGAAGAGGAAGCGGGAGGACGGTAGATAGGGGTTGCGGGCGGGGCTGGGGGGTAATATGATGAACGGACCCGGATATCCGCTTTTCCGGGGTGAGTTCCTGCCGGGGGGGATTCATGAAGCGCGCCACGCCAGCCGCCGAGAATGTCAGCCCGAGTTCCTCCCACGCGGAATCCCCCGCTTTGCAGCAGAGCGAAAAAGCTGATCGGGCGGGTTCCTCCGGGGCGGAATCCATGGGCGACGGAAATTCGAGCCCGGTCCGCGAGCGGCGGGCGCCGGCGCTGATCAGCGGGAACGAGGCGCTGGCGCTGGCGGCGCGCGACGCGGGGATCGCGCTGGGGACGGGCTATCCCGGGACGCCGTCGACCGAGATTCTTGAGGAGCTGGACCGGCAGGGGGGGCGGGCGCAGTGGGCGCCCAACGAGAAAGTGGCGCTGGAGGTGGCGCTGGGAGCGGCGTATTGCGGGGCGCGCGCGCTGGTGACAATGAAGCATGTCGGGCTGAACGTGGCGGCCGACCCGCTGTTCACGGCGGCCTACACGGGCGTGGCGGGGGCGCTGGTGGTGGTGACGGCCGACGACCCGGGGATGGCGTCGAGTCAGAACGAACAGGACAACCGGCACTACGCGGCGGCGGCGCGGTTGCCGATGCTGGAGCCGGCCGATTCGCAGCAGGCGTATGAATTTCTGCTGACGGCGGTGTGGATTTCGGAACGGTGGGGGATACCGGTGCTGCTGCGGCCGACGACGCGGGTGTGTCACGGCAAATCGATCGTGCGGTTCGAGCGGGGGGCGCCGGCGGCGCCGGCGGCGCGGTATGAGAAGGACGTGCGGAGCCGGGTGATGATCCCGGCGCATGCCGGACCGGCGCACCGCGCGCTGGAGGCGAAGCTGAAGGCGATCGCGGCGTGGAATGACGAGCGCGGTCCGAACCAGGCGGTGTCGCGGGGGGTGTCGGGGGCGCCGGCGATCATCGCGTCGGGGATCGCGGCGATGCACGCGCTGGAGGCGGCGCCGCAGGCCGACGTGCTGATGCTGGGGATGACGTATCCGCCGCCGCTGGGTCTGATCCGGCGCTTCGCGGCGGCGGCGGCGGCGGAGGGGCACCCGCTGCATGTGATCGAGGAAGGGGATCCGGTGCTGGCGGAGCGGCTGCGGGCGGCGGGGCTGAACGTCCAGTCGGCGCCGGAAGACTACCGTTTCGGCGAGCTGAACGTCAATCGGGTGCGGGCGATCCTGAGCGGGGAGACGGCGCCGACGGCGGCGACGCCGGCGGGCCAGCCGCCGCGGCTGTGCACGGCGTGCCCGCACCGGTCGGTGTTCAGCGTGCTGCGCGATCTGAACTGCATCGTGGCGGGAGACATCGGTTGTTACACGCTGGGGGTGTTGCCGCCGTACGAGGCGCTGGACACGTGCGTGTGCATGGGGGCGAGCATCGGGGTGGGGCTGGGGATGCGGCATGTGCTGCCGCGGGAGGAGGCGAAGCGGGTCGTCAGCGTGATCGGCGACAGCACGTTCATCCACAGCGGGCTGACGGGGCTGGTCGAGATGGTCTACAACCCGCCGCCGACGGGACACGTGGTGCTGATCCTGGACAACGGGACGACGGCGATGACGGGGCTGCAGGAGCATCCGGGAACGGGCCGTCGGCTGGGGCATGAGCCGACGGCGCGGGTTGATTTCGAGGAAGTGATCCGGGCGATTGGAATCCGCGAAGTGCATGTGATCGACGCGACGGAGGATGTCCAGGCGTTTGAGACGCTGCTGCGGGTGTGTCTGGACGGCGAGCAGCCGGCGGTGATCATCGCGCGGCGGCCGTGCATGCTGGCGGCGGGGCGCATCCGGCGGTACGAGAAGGCCGCGGCGGAGACGGCGGCGGGCGCGTGCGGATGCGCGGAAGGGGAGGAGCGGTGATGGGCGCGAGCGGGGCGGGCGGCGGCGGCGGGGTGGTGAGCGTGGTGATCGCCGGGCTGGGGGGCCAGGGGGTGCTCAAGGCCTCGGACATCCTGAGTGAGGCGGCGTTCGCGGCCGGGCTGGATGTGAAGAAGAGCGAAGTGCACGGGATGAGCCAGCGCGGGGGATCGGTGGCGAGCGACGTGCGCTTCGGCGCGAAGGTTTACAGCCCGATGGCGCCGGTGGGGGAGGCGGACTACCTGGTGGTGCTGGCCGAGGATCAGGTGGAAGTGTTCCGGCATCGGCTGTCGCCGCGGGGGGAGC
>ERZ795058.5727-NODE-5727-length-11099-cov-3.617258_pt1 | contig 11099 bp, 9 predicted proteins | sample MGYA00375142_ERZ795058 | MGnify/ENA primary metagenome ERZ795058 (study PRJEB30187, sample SAMN05720210) | activated sludge metagenome | isolation source: anaerobic digester from wastewater treatment plant | place: Japan | collected 2015-04-20 ...
TCTATGTCGGTGCGAGCCAGCGCAAAGCGCGCGTTGCCGGCGATGGCCAGCCGCACCATCTGTTCGCGATGGTAAAAAGATGCGACGTCGGCTTCCTGCTTATGAGGCGGCCACGAGGAAGGAATAAAAATAATCCGGTTTAAATCAAAAATTTGCAGCATCTCTTCGGCTGCCCGCAGATGTCCGAAATGAATCGGATCGAATGTCCCTCCCAATAAGCCCCATCTCATGTGCGCACCTGTCCATTTCCGTAAATGATGAATTTTGCAGTTGTTAATTCTTCGAGACCCATCGGGCCGTATGCGTGCAGCTTCGTTGTGGAAATACCGATCTCCGCGCCTAATCCCAGTTCAAATCCGTCACTGAAACGCGTCGAGGCATTTACCAAAACGGTTGACGAATTTACTTCATTTAAAAAGCGCTGTGCATGGGTGTAATCTTCGGTAATAATGGCCTCCGTATGCAGCGAACCGTATTTTTCAATATGGGCTATCGCCTCGTCAATGCCGTCCACGATGCGTACCGCCAGCACCAGATCCAGATATTCCGCATACCAGTCCTCCTCCGTTGCCGCGGCGATGTTTTTTAATAATTTCCTGGTTTGCGGACATCCTTTCAGAATGACGTTGGCCTTTTTTAAGGCCGCCGCCGCCAGCGGCAGAAATTTACGGGCAATATCTTTATGCACCAGCAAGGTTTCCAGCGCATTGCATACGCCGGGGCGCTGCGCCTTGGCATTGCAGCAGATATTTACCGCCATTTCCATATCCGCGCCGGCGTCAACAAAAATATGGCAGACGCCTTTATAGTGCTTGATCACCGGTATCTTTGATTCGGCGACCACGGCGCGGATCAACTCCTCGCCGCCGCGGGGAATTATTAAATCAATATATTCTTCCAGCTGCAGCATTTCCCGCACGGCTTCCCGGTCGGTTATCGGAATTACCTGAATTGCCGCTTCGGGCAGCGCGTTTTTTCTTAAGACATTCTGCAATATGGAGCAGATGGCCAGATTGGAATTTATTGCTTCCGAACCGCCCCTTAAAATTACCGCGTTTCCTGATTTCAGGCAAAGAGCGGCGGCGTCGGCCGTCACATTGGGGCGGGACTCGTAAATTATGCCGATGACTCCCAGCGGGATGCGCATCCGGCCGACCAGCAGTCCGTTGGGGCGGCGCCACATGGAAGTTACCTTACCCGTAGGATCGGGGAGCGCGGCGACTTCCCTCATTCCTTGCGCCATGCCGGCAATCGTCTTCTTCGAGAGAGTGAGGCGCTCCAGCATTGCTTTAGAGAGGGCAGCGGACTTCTTGGCCAAGGACACGTCCCGGGCGTTTTCGGCTAGGATGCGGTCTGCATTTTTGAGCAGCTCCTCGGCCATTTGCAGGAGCGCCGTGTTTTTCGCCGTAGAAGAAACCCTGCTCAATTGGCGCGATGCGGCTTGTGCATTGCGGGCGATTGCTATTACGGAATTCTTTATATCCATTGACATATCCTGTAAGGGCGGAATAAAATTATTTGCTTTTTTCCAAATTATTGATAAAAGCCGCCTCGGCCTTTAAAACTGTTGGCCGTTGGAAAGACCTGCCATGCACGGTCTTTGCCGACGGTGTTTGGTGAATTTACAAGACAATAGTTTGCATGTCAAGGTCTTTGCCCGATGGAATGGAAAAATGAGTCAAATTAGAATTAAAGCCGGCAGACGCGCTTACGAAATCATCAAAGACGGCGGATTTAATTATGATTCCATTTCCACCTACTTCGGCCCGGCGGTAGGCCCGCGTTGGCTAATATCCAGCGGTTTTGATTTAACCCTCATCCGTGAAGAAATTTTGGGACGCAGCCAGACGGTTCAACTCGTCGGTTCTTCCTCCGGTGCCTGGCGTTTTGCCGCCTGGCTCCAGCCGGCTGCCGCCGATTGTTACCGGAAATTTCTGGACGCTTACGTCAATGTTAGATACACAAGAGCTGATACTCCCGCGACTGTGCTGGAAAAATTCAAGGATTTGATCAATTTCTACCTGGAAGACGACGCACTGCCTTTTGCTTTGGCTAATAAAAAGTATCGCCTGACGGTATTGACCGCCCGGTCGCGGCATCTGGTTGCTTCGGAAATTAAATGGCTGCAAAAAACCGGGTTGATTGGCTGTTTTTTGCTGAATTTTTTCGGCCGCAACAATATCTACCGCTTTGCCGAACGGGTAGTTTTTTATCATGGCTCAAAACCGCCGGCGTTTTGTTTTCAGCCGCAATTCCGCGGCTCTTTTGTCCGGATCAATGAAATTAATTTCAAATATGCCGTAATGGCGAGCGGCGCCATCCCGCTGGTTGTCGCCGGTGTGAAGGATATATACGGGGCGCCGCGCGGCGTATACCGGGACGGGGGCTTGATCGATTATCACCTTTGCCATCAGTTTGCGGCTAAAGAAAAGGACATTGTGCTGTTTTTCCATCACCAGGAAAGGATCATCCCGGGCTGGCTGGACAAAAAAATCAAGCGCCGCACGCCGGATGCCGGTATGTTGAGTAACGTCTTAATGGTTTTCCCGGCGCAAAGTTTCATAGAAAAACTTCCGGACGAGAAAGTCCCGGACCGGGACGATTTCCTCACTTATATCGATGACCAGGATACAAGAATCAAAAAATGGTGCAAGGCGGTAGATCTGTCCGCCCCGCTGGGGGAGGAGTTTTTGGAACTGGTGGCAAGCGGTAAAATCAAAGATGTCGTCGAGAGGTTGTAAGACAGTTTTCCCGTCCATAATTGAAAATAGGTTTCCTGATCGCTTGCCGTTTCTCCGGAGTTGATATGAAGTTACCGGATAAAATCGCCGCGCTGAAAAAACTTTTTAAAAATTGCGCGCTTTGCCCGCGACGGTGCCATGTTGACCGTACGAAGGGGCAGCGGGGCTTTTGCCGGCTTACGGACAAAGTTGTATTGGATTGTGCACTGCCCCATTTCGGCGAAGAACCTCCTCTTTCCGGCACCCAAGGGGCCGGCACTATTTTCTTTTCCTCCTGTAACTTGGGCTGCGTTTATTGCCAGAACTACCAGATTTCCCATCAGGTGAAGGGACGGGAGCTTGACTCCGTGGCGCTGGCGCAGGTGATGATTGATCTGCAAGAGCAGGGATGCCACAATGTGGAGCCGGTAACGCCAACACCGCAGACGCCGTTGATTATGGAAGCCCTCTTTTTGGCGCGCAACCAGTGTTTAAAAATTCCTTTTGTTTATAACTGCGGCGGATATGAAGATCCTCAAGTAATCAAACTGCTGGAGGGAATGGTGGATATTTATCTGCCCGACTTCAAATACGGTTGTGCGGAAGACGGTGCCGCCTTCTCCGCCGTTGCCGATTATCCTGACTATGCGCTTTCATCCTTAAAAGAAATGGTGCGTCAGGTGGGCGCGGAGCTGGAAATGGAAAACGGAGTAGCCACGAGAGGGATCATCGTCCGGCATTTGGTGCTGCCCGGTAAAGTGGAAAATTCCCGGGAAGTTTTCCGCCTGCTTAAAGAAATATCTACGCAAATCACCGTCAGTCTCATGGCGCAATATACGCCGATAGGCAGAGTGCACGACCATCCGCAGCTGAAACGACGCATTACCGCTGCCGAATATCAACAGGTTCTTGATTACGCGCTGGAGCTTGGCTTTGAAAATCTTTTTGTCCAGGAAGTAAATGAATCTCACCTCGTGCCCGATTTCGACCGTGACCGTCCGTTCAATTAGCCGGCGGTGCATCTTAAATCGCGGCAGTGTCTGCTGAAGCAAATTGCCGTGCTCTTTCGGTAAACTCCTGCCCCGCAATAGAATGCAGCCGGATTTCCGCTGACGCTAAGGCATGTTAAAAATCGAAACATCCTGTGGAGGCTGGAATTGAAATATTTTTTCGGAAAGTCCCGTGTTTGTGGAAATTTCGGTGAATTTTAGGACAGTGGAATTGCCGAGTGCGTCTGCGAAACTGATCTGAAGAATAAAAAAAGTGCGCTTGTCCACCGTTATCGCAAAAGGAGTCAGCGCCGCTATTTTTTCCAGCGGAGTCAAAACCAGCAAGTAATTCCCTTGTTTATCATGGGCCACGGGTGCGGCGTATTTAATGCTGAAATCATTTTTCAATTTCCCCAGACCGGAAAGAAACTTAATCAAAACGCTAGACTTAAAAGTTTTATCGGCATCCTGCGTATAGGCGACCTTTTCCGCCGGTAGATAAAGCCATGTCTTGCGGGGATTGATGATCATTTTCTTTGCTTGCGGACGGGTATAGTTCCAGAGCATATGACGGGGCATTTTAAAAAAGACGGTGCCCTTTTCGCTGTCTGTTTTCTTAATGGACTGAATAGTTGTTTCCTGAATGAAGTTTGCCTTGAAATCTTTCGTTTTTTCGTATGTTTGCTGGAGGCCGGCAATTACTTCTTCAATATTTTCACTTGCTTCGGCCAAAACGATGCCGGGTACAAAAAGCATCCAGAAGACAAAAAATGCCACGCTATTTTTTATAGTAACCATAAACCTCTTGTTTTCTTTGAAAAATATTTTCATCTTTTTCCCTTGCAAAAAACGGGCGCAATTAGCACGATTTTTTCAAGATAGTTTATATCCATTAAAGCAGACGACGCTAAGTGGCCATGAATAAAGAATATATTTATAAGTATTTGAATTTACTATGTATTAATCTTGCTCAAACCTTAGGCAATTTGGTCGAAAATCGTAATAATTGTGCACTTGCGAAGATTATCAACAAGGTTATCAACAGGCCTTTCCACAATGTTGTGGAATACAAGTCCAAGTGCTTGTATCCAAGGGAAAAATTTAAATTCAACCCTTTTTAGCTTTTCCTTCCTCCAGGATTTTGACGCTCCAGCCGAAGGGATCTTCTTTAAATCCATATTGGATTTGCAAGATTTCATTATACAATTTCTCTGCGATTGCCCCGGTTTTCCCGTTATTGATGGCATATTCTTTATTGCGGAAATAAAGGTGTCCCACCGGAGAAATTATGGCTGCTGTTCCCGAAGCAAAAGCTTCCTGCAAAGTTCCTTTTTCTGATGCCGTTATGATTTCCTGGATGGTTATCGGCCGTTCGACTACTTTGATTCCCAGATAGCCCGCCAGCTTAATGACGGAATCTCTTGTGATTCCGGGTAAAATCGTTCCGGCCAGCGGTGGCGTGATCAGTTCATCCTCCAGGACGAAGAAGATATTACTGGTGCCCACTTCCTCCACATATTTCTTTTCGGCGGCGTCCAGCCACAGAACCTGCGTATAGCCCATATTGGTGGCGATTTGGCTTGCGTAAAGACTGATTGCATAGTTGGCGGCCGCTTTAATTGCTCCGGTTCCACCTTTCGTGGAACGCACATATTCCTCCGAAACAAACATTTTGGTTGGAGAAAAACCCTGAGGATAGTAAGCGCCAACCGGTCCCACGACAATGAAAAAAAGATATTCCGATGCAGGATGCACGCCTAAAGCCGCCTCGGTGGCGACCATTGTCGGACGAATGTACATCGATGTCCCGGCACCGTGGGGAATCCAGTCTTTTTCCAAGATGACAAGCTTTTTCATGGCGTCGAAGAAAATTTCCTGGTCAATCGGCGGCATGCAGAGCCTCTCGGCGGAGGTATTCATCCTTTTTATGTTGTCGGTTGGGCGGAAAAGGTAGATCGCTTCATCTTTACCGCGGTAGGCTTTCAACCCTTCAAAGATTTCCTGGCCATAATGCAGGCACATGGCTGTAGGATCTAATTTTAAAGGGCGGTAAGGGCCGATTACCGGATCGTGCCAGCCCTGGCCTTTTTTGTATTTCATAGTGAAAAAATGGTCGGTGAATATTTTGCCGAACCCAAGTTTTGCTTCATCAGTCGGTTTCGCTTTACGGTTCTTTAAAGGAGTTTTTTTGATTTTTATTTCCATAATTCCTTCTTTCGCCAGGTGGTCTTCCTGATCCATTTCTATTATTTCCGAAAAAATCAACAGTGCTTTTGTTATATTTTTTTGTCCATATCACTAAATTAAGCTGCGATCAAGACTTCGATACTGGATCGCCTCCGCCACATGAGCCGTTTGCACGCCTTCCTCGTCTTCCAGATCGGCAATGGTGCGGGCCACTTTCAAGACACGGTTCATGGCCCGGGCGCTGAGACCTAATTTTTCAATGGCCATTTCCAAAAGCCGGTGCGCTTCTTCGTTGATCGCGCAATAAAGCTTGATCTGTTTTTCCGTCATCCGGGCATTACAGGAGATGCCGTTGCCTCCATACCGCTGTGTCTGCCGGTCACGCGCCCTGCTTACACGCTCTTTAATCGCGGCGGATGATTCCCCTTCTTCTTTACCGGCCAAAGCGCGGTATTTGACCGCGGGTACCTCGATGTGCAAATCGATGCGGTCCAGAAGCGGTCCGGATATTTTTGTCTGATACTGCCGGATTTGCAGGGAGCTGCAGCGGCAGGTACGGACTCTGTCGCCAAAATATCCGCAAGGGCAGGGGTTCATCGCCGCAATGAGCATGAATTTTGCCGGGAAAGTGGTCGTGATGGAGGAGCGTGTGATTGTTACCATTCCCTCCTCCAGCGGCTGCCGCAAAGCTTCCAGAACATTTCTTTTGAATTCGGGGAGTTCATCCATAAAGAGTACTCCGAGATGGGCGAGACTTATTTCACCGGGACGCGGTGTCTGTCCGCCGCCGACCAATCCCGCATCCGATATGGTATGATGCGGCGCCCGGAAAGGCCGGACAGCGATTAATGTTTCCGCTTTGTTCAAGGAACCGGCGACGGAAAATACTTTTGTGACTTCAATAGCTTCTGCAAAAGAAAGGTTAGGCAGAATAGTCGGCATTCTTTTGGCGAGCATGCTTTTACCGGAGCCGGGAGGTCCGACCAAAAGCACATTATGGCTTCCGGCCGCCGCTATTTCCAGTGCGCGGAGAGCCTGCCGCTGACCCTTTATTTCATTGAAATCAAATTCATAGCGGCGATGCTCCTGGAAAATTTTGCTCACGTCCAGGGCCAGCGGTTCCATGATTTTCCTGTTGCTCAAAAAATCGACAACATCCGGCAGGGTATTTAACGGGAAGACGGCGAGTCCTTCCACCATTGCCGCTTCGGCGGCATTTTCTTCCGGCACAAAAACCCTTTTAATGCCCAGCTCTTTTGCCTTGAAAGCGGCGGGCAAAACGCCCCTGACGCTCTTAATGCTGCCGTCCAGAGAAAGCTCCCCGATGAAAAAGGAATCCCGCAGCGATTCCACACTGATCAATTCCTCGGCGGCAAGAATTCCTACGGCAATGGGCAGATCAAAACCCGTTCCTTCCTTCTTAATGTCGGCCGGGGCAAGATTTATGGTGACGTGATTGCGGGGAAAGGCATATCCGGAGTTTTTTATTGCGGCTTTGATCCGATCCCGGCTTTCTTTGACGGAGATATCGGGCAGACCGACTGTGGAAAATTGAGGCAGCCCGGCGGATATATCCACTTCCACGGAAACGGGATAAGATTCCATGCCGATGACGCTCATGCCGCAGACTTTAACGAACACTTTCGCTACTCCGCAGGATATTTAATTTTAAAAATATTAACTAATTAAGCTATTTATAGCAAGAAATTTAATTGATATAATTTATTTCACGGCCTTGACTCGCAATCTGCCCTATGCTAGAGTCCGCCGAAAGATAAAAATTAAACACCAGCTTATGCCAAGCCCTTCTGTCCGGGCTTCTTTTGTTGGCGACGTCCGCGGCCTTCTCAAAATGTTATCAATAAAATTGTGAAGTTTTACCGTTGGCGCTGTAATATTTTACTGAAATCAATTTGCGGCAGCATTCCTATAATTCGGTAAAGTGCATGAAAAAATTGAGCCATATCGATCATGCCGGTAATATTCAGATGGTCGATGTTTCCTCTAAAAGATCAACCCGGCGCCGGGCTGTCGCCTGCGCTAAAGTCGAGATGCAGCCGCGGACTTTGAAATTGATTGCCGAACAGCAAATCGGCAAAGGCAATGTATTGGCGGCGGCGAAAATTGCCGGCATCATGGCGGCCAAAAAAACGGGGGAATTGATCCCGCTTTGCCATCCGCTGGAACTGACTTTGGTCACTGTCGATTTGCAGCCGGATTTCATAAGTTCGCAGATTCTGATCAGGGCGGAAGTGCGGACTATGAGTAAAACCGGCGTGGAGATGGAAGCGATGACGGCGGTCAGTGTTGCCGCTCTGACCGTTTATGATATGTGTAAGTCTGCCGATAAAGAAATAATCATCGGTGAAATAATGCTATTGGAAAAAAGCGGCGGGAAAAGCGGAAATTTTACCAGAAAAATGAAACAGAGCAGGGGCTAGTTAACCATGGTTGAAAGCGTTTACAAAATCAGAAAAGCATTCCTTTTGCCGTTAAGCGGCATTATTGCGCTTTTGTTTGTGCTTTTTCTATTGAGCGTATTTACCGGACAAATGTGGGAAATAATAATTATTACGGTTATTTTTCTTATTTCTCTGGTGATCGGGGTGGAGATGGCCAAACGGAAGGTAATTGTTGACGACCAGGGCGTGAAAATTCAGAAGGCATTTCGCCGTAAAGAAATAAACTGGTCCGAAATTACACATCTGGCGGTCGTTGTTTTAAAGAAAAAGGCATACTTCCTGTTAACGACGACCAAAGGTTTCTACATTTTTTCCAATCTTCTGGAAAACCACGCTTCACTTGTAAATTCTCTTGCAGATAAATTAGGTGAGGAAAAAGTGGAAGTGGAAGTCAGAAATTATCTGGCACAACCTCTGGAGAGATTTTCCATGATTGTGATGAGCTGGTTTGCCGTGGCTGTCATTGTTGCCCTGATAATTTTAAAAATATCTGCGATTTAACTAAATTGAAAAGCGGCATCTGTATTTGTTCCGGAATTGAAATCCGTTTAGAGAGGAACTTCAAAAATGCGGTCAAAAAAGCAAAATGGTCAAGCCGTGGTTGTCGAGGTGAAAGAAACCCCTTATTCCGCCGTCGAAGAAATAATTGAGGAAAAGCTTGAAGATATTGCTACTCTTCTGTCGGCTTCGGGTGGCCGCAAGAGTAAACTTTATGAGGAAGTTATGGCGATGGTGGAAAAGGGCCTCTTCAAAATTGCGCTGCGCCGGTCCAATCATGTCAAGAGTAAAGCGGCAACTTTTCTCGGCATCAGCCGGAATACATTTACAGATAAAATGGTTAAACTGGGAATAAACTGCGAAAAAATCAAATAACGACTCTCCCGTCTTTTGTTTTCCTAAAAAATCAGTCAATATTACCGGGGGAAATTTAATCAAGTTCAGGAACGTTTATTGCATCGTTTTGATAATCGGTTACCGTGCTTCTTGCGGTGCTTTGTTCTGTATTTTTTAAAAAATTACGGATAAATTCCAGATCCAAGGAAAAATAAAGAGAAATTGCTTTGCGGGCGGTCTGCCCGCTGCTTTCGCACAAACAGCCGCTTTATTACCGGTGGCGGGGAGAAGCAAGATTGTTGAAAAAATTACCGCATATTGTAGATAAAAAGCTTTATCGCCTAGAACAAAAGCAATCAGTGCTTTATACAAAAATGTTCAATTTTCTGAAAAGAATATTCATTTTTGTTGCAAATTGCCGTATTTCTGTCGGTGTTTCTCCTTCCGCAGCGGAAGCGCCTGTGATAATTTTTTTCCCTCTTCTTCCCTTGCAGCTGAATTGCGGTTTTGCCGGATTGATTTCCTGCGTCCGGCAAGAAAACTCAGCGGAGATAACAGCCGATCGCGTTTTGGCCGGTTTATGGAACAGGATTAAAAACAGCGGGTTGCCGACTTTGCTTGCCGGGAAAAACACAGCGGTAAATTATTTAGATGGTGCGGCGGCAGTCTGCGATCTTTCCCAACTGGTAACCCGGCTCAAAGAGGAAAGTACCCAGGAATGTCTGCTTTTTCAGGAAAACAGAGTGGCTGCTTTGTCCTCTGTCGTCCAGGAAATGACAAGGTTTATCCTGGAGGAAGAAAAGCTGCTGGAGATGCAGGGTGCCGCTATCAATTCCGGTGATCTGGAAAATATAAACAGCCGGCTTCTTTTGCTCAAGGACAGCTGCTGGATGCTGGAAAAAGATATTATCGCCAATCTGCAGAAAGTTGTGCATTTAGCCGGTGCGCCGAATGCCGCGGCGGTGCCGCCGGCCGCCTTCAGAAAATACAGGAAGCTGAATCTCTTGTTGAATGCATTGGATCGTCTGGAGGTCCGGGGACGCGACTCGGCAGGCATTCAACTGACATTTGTCCTGAGTGATGAAAAAATATTGCAGGAAATCGCGCGACGGATCGGGGAAAGCAAGCTGGCTGACGATTATGAGCAACGCCTGCGGAAGCGCGATCTTGTCAATGGCTCGATTTCCATTTCCGCCTCCCGGAAAGTTCATGAGGGCTATGTCACCGTTACCTTTACCTACAAAACGTTTTCCATCGTTGGTGAATTGGGACGTAATGTCAGCGAATTGCGAAATTCCATCCGCAACGACCGCATCCTGCAATTTTTCGCTTCGGAAACATCCTGTTTTGAGACAGCGCTGACGCATACCCGCTGGGCTTCCGTGGGCTCTATCAGTGAAGAAAATTGCCATCCGGTGAATAATTATACGACAAGCTTGCCATATCCGTCTGAATACCCGTGCTATCCCGGCGTGGCAGCGCGGATAAATGTTGTTTTAAACGGCGATATTGACAATTATCCCCTGCTCCGCAAAAATTTGGAGGAAGAAAGAGAATTAGTCGCCCCGCAGGTTACTACCGATACCAAAATAATCCCGCTGCAAATCGAAAAATATCTTCGGGAAGGGAAAAATCTGGGAGATGCATTTCGTCTGGCAGTCAATGATTTTGAGGGATCCCATGCTGTTGCCATGACCTGTGATCTGGAGCCGGGAAAAATGTTTCTGGCTCTCAAGGGGAGCGGGCAGTCGATATATGTCGGAGTTGATTCCGGGCAGTATATGTTTTCTTCGGAACTCTACGGCCTGGTGGAGGTAATGCCACGATTCATCAAGATGAACGGTGACGCCGTGAAGGGCGGTGTTGCTGGACAGATATTCGTTCTTGATCGTAATTGTGAAGGACTT
>ERZ795058.5729-NODE-5729-length-11091-cov-5.950979_pt1 | contig 11091 bp, 9 predicted proteins | sample MGYA00375142_ERZ795058 | MGnify/ENA primary metagenome ERZ795058 (study PRJEB30187, sample SAMN05720210) | activated sludge metagenome | isolation source: anaerobic digester from wastewater treatment plant | place: Japan | collected 2015-04-20 ...
CGCCCTCTGTTTCGCCGAGCATCGCAGACAGACGCGGAATAAGGGCGAGGACTGTTTGAGGTGCCAAAGGCACCGAGTTCCGCAGCCTCCGCGTCTGTCGAGAGGCGCAGGGGAGCCGAAGGCCGAAACAGCAGGCGGGCACTTTTCTTTTTCACACTTTTCTTTTGGTGACAAAAGAAAAGTGTGAAATCCCCGCCCGGGGAATCCGGGCACACCCTAGCCCTGCTCAGGACAAAATACTAGTAAAGAAAAAAATAAAATAACAATAATTGAATTGTACTCTTGACAAAAACTATCCGCCTCCGCATTATAGATACATATATAACCAGACGGGAGCGTTTCAATCAATACAACCTCCCCCGGCCCCTCCCATCAATGGAGGGGAGAATCGCATCAATCATAAACAAGGATTTCAGAATGTTATCAAAACCACCTGGCATTGAAGATATATTCCCCGACCGGATCGGGCGGCGCAACCTCATCGTCAACGCCGCCCGGGAAGCATTCAAATTATACAATGTCAGGGAAATAGTCATCCCGGTCATGGAGTTCACTGAGGTCTTCGTGCGCGGTCTCGGCAATGAGACCGACATCGTATCAAAGGAGATGTTTACCTTCGAGGACCGGGGCGGCCGCAGCCTCACCCTACGCCCGGAGGGGACCGCGTCCGTCGTCCGCGCCTACGTCGAGAACGGCGAGTACAACCGCCTTGCCATGTGCAAGTTCTTTTACATCGGCCCCATGTTCAGGGCCGAGCGGCCCCAGAAGGGACGCCTGCGCCAGTTCAACCAGTTCGGCGCCGAGATATTCGGCAGCGGCGACCCCTTCCACGACTTCGAGGCGATCGCCATGATGGACGCCATCGCGAAGCGGGCCGGCATCGGCGATTATACGGTGCTGGTCAATTCCATTGGGTGCCCGAACTGCCGCCCCGATTTCGTCAGGGCCCTCACCGCCTATTACACAGGCGTGAAGGACCTTCTGTGCCGCGACTGCGCGTCACGCCTTGACCGGAACCCCCTGCGGCTCCTTGACTGCAAGCAGGACTCCTGCCAGCCCCTGAAAAAGGACGCGCCCAGGACCGTTGACTATCTCTGCGACGAGTGCAAAAGCCATCATGGCTCGGTCAAGGGATACCTCACCGGCGGCGGCATAGCCTTCACCGAGGACCCGCTCCTGGTCCGCGGCCTCGATTATTACACCAGGACGACCTTTGAGTTCGTCACCGCCCGGCTGGGGGGTCAGAACGCCTTCGCCGCAGGGGGCAGGTATGACAACCTCGTGGAGGAATTCGGCGGGAAGCCGACGCCGGCCGTGGGCTTCGCAGCGGGCATCGAGAGGATGGAGATACTCCTTGAAGGGAAGGAAATCCCCGGGGGCGGCATAGACGTATTCATAGTCCACACCGGCGGCGAAACACTGGCAAAGGCCGTTGCCCTCTGCGGCGAGCTGCGGGGAGCCGGGATTTCCGCCGACATGGACCCCGGGTCCAAGGGTTTCAAGGCGCAGTTCAAAAAGGCAGACCGGGAAGGCGCGGCCTTCGCCGTTGTCATAGGCGAGGACGAGCTAGCCGCCGGCACCTGCACCGTCAAGGACCTGAAAAGCGGAGACCAGGAAGCGGTCGGCGCCGGCGCCATCGCCGATTTTATCAGGAAAAAACTGGCATAGTGATCCCATAAACGACAGGACGTCATGTATACCACGCGACCCATCACCGACAGCGATCTCCCGGTCATATGCGGGTTTTTTGCGAACGAGAGGGAGCTCCATTACGCCTTTCCCGGGGTGACCTACCCGCTGACCGAAGCCGTGCTCAAGTCCTTCGTCGATTCCCGGTCCGACGCGACCGTCCTGGTCTCAAAAGGTAGAACCGTCGGCTTTGCCGACCTGTTCGACATCCATAAAAACGCCGAATGCCATATCGGCAACGTCATCATAAGCAAAGACCACCGGAGAAAGGGCGCGGCGAGATTCCTCCTCCAGGCGATGATGGAGATGGCCGTGGCGCGGCACCACGTGACCCGGCTCATCGTCCCGTGCTGGTGCGAGAACACCCGGGGGCTGCTGCTCTATTCAAAGCTGGGCTTCAAGCCCTTTGACATCATGATAAAAAACCACGATGACAGGGAAACGGTACCGGTCCTCCTCCTGGAGAAAAACCTCGACATGGACCTGCCGGAACCCTCGCCTGTCGGCACCGTTTGACGCCGCCATGCCCGACAAAGAACGCATCGGCCTGATGAACGAGATATTCCGGAGCTCCGGCTTTGAACTGACGCCGCGGCAGCTCGACCAGTTCGGCGCCTACTACGACCTCCTCGTCGACAGCAACGAGACCCTTGATCTCACCAGGATCACGGCCTTCGAGGACATAGTGGTCAAGCACTTCATCGACTCCCTCTACTTCACCGAATTCATAGAGCTTCCCTCGCCGATCATCGACATCGGCTCCGGCGCGGGCTTCCCGGGCATACCGCTGAAGATATATCTTCCCCGGCTGAAGATGATACTGTCGGAACCGAGGAAGAAGCGCGCGGCCTTCCTCGAGGATACGGCCCGCGCCCTCCGCCTTGGCGACGTCGAGGTATATCCCCACATGGTGACGGAACGGTCCTTCTTCACGGTCGAAGGAGTCATAACCCGTGCCCTTGAATCCATCGACGACACCCTTACGAGGGTGAACCACTTCCTGCCGCTGGGCGGCCGGGTCATCTTCATGAAAGGCCCCGAGGCTGACCGGGACCTCGACGCCGTGACCGCCGGTAACATGAACGCCTACGCGCTGGAAACGGACCGCCGGTACCGCCTGCCCAATACCAGCTACGAGCGGCGCCTCATCGTCTACCGGAAGGAGCTGGCCGGCACGCGGAAGACCTACTCGATCCTCAAGGACCTCAGGGCCACGGCCGGGACGGCCATAACCTCGGCGGAGAACAAAACCTTCAAGGAGCTGAAGAAACTGGGCGACGGCGGCGGCATACGGAAATCGGGCACCGTCCTGGTCTCGGGAAAGAAGATCATCGCCGAGCTGGCGGCCAGCGGCAGGATCCCGTCCCGCGAACTGATACTCCATGACGGATATTCCGAGAATGACGAGGCCATCAACGCCCTTATAAGCAGGCACGAAGACGCGGGCACGCTCCTGGTCCTGAAAAAGGCCCTCTTCAACGAACTGGACCTTTTCAACACCGGTGGGCCGCTCCTGGCGGTCCAGCCGCCGGAAATGCCCGAATGGAAAAAGGACATCATCCCGGGGTGCACGCTCCTGTTGCCCTTCCAGGACCCGGTCAACGTGGGATCGGTCATCCGCTCCGCGGTCGGTTTCAACGTGGGCAGGATTGTCATCTTGAAGGAGGCCGCCAATCCATACCATCCGAAATCGGTGCGGGCATCGGCAGGGGCCGTTTTCAGCGCCGTCATGGAACGGGGACCGTCGATCCGCGACCTGCCGTCCCTTCCGGGCGGCGGCGCGTCGTCCGTGGTCGCCCTTGACGCCGGGGGCGCGCCCCTTGACTCCTTCACCTTCCCCGAACGCTTTCTCCTTCTGCCGGGGGTCGAAGGCCCCGGCCTGCCGGAGGAATTAAAAAGGGAATCGGTTTCGATCCCCCTGAGCAGCGGTGTTGAATCGCTGAACGCGCCGGTGGCAGTGTCCATCGCGCTGTATGAGTGGAGCCGTCAGTCGCCCTCGAATTCCACCAGGGTGAAGACGCTGTAGCCCTGGCCCTCGATCTTTTTCCGGCCGCCGACGTCCGGCAGGTCGACGATGAAGGCGAGCTCGACCACTTCCCCGCCGAGCTTTTCCACCAGCTTTGCGCACGCCAGGGACGTCCCCCCCGTCGCCAGCAGGTCATCGATTATCAGGACCCTGTCGCCCTTCTTGACCGCGTCCACGTGGACCTCAAGGGTATCGGTTCCGTATTCGAGCTCGTATTCGTAGGAAACCTTCTTCGAAGGAAGCTTACCCTTTTTTCTGATCGGGACCAGGCCCTTGCGGAGCTCGTAGGCTATGGCCCCGCCGATGAGGAAGCCCCGCGCCTCGATGCCGGCGATGGAATCGATGTCATGCCGCGCATAGCGCCGGATAAAGGCGTCGATGCACATCCGGTATCCCTCTTTATCATGCAGGAGCGTCGTGATGTCCCTGAACTGGATACCCGCCTTGGGGAAATCGGGGATGGTCCGTATTTTCGATTTGATGATTTCTTCAATTTTCTTGTTCATTCAGACCTTCATGTTTCGTATTAATCATACAGCCAGCACCTTAAATCCCCCGGCGGGGGACTCCTGGGCCCTTCGTACTCAAGCACCCCGCCAAGGGGGCTGGGGGGCCTTGTTAAATCAGTTCACTAAAACTTCACTTCCGCCTTGATGTACACGTTATTGTTGGGCGTCGGGTCCTTTTTGGTTATATCATGGAAGCCCAGGTACGGGCCCGCCTGGTAGCGTATCGTTTCATAGTACAGGACCATCCTGAAATACTGGCTGAACTGGTAGCCGACGCCGCCTCCCAGCACCAGGGTCACATGGGCCTGCCTCATGTTGCCGGCCAGGCTCGAGAACTCCTTGCCCCAGGAGGCGCGTCCCAGAATCAGCACGCCGGCCGGCGTGACGGCGCCCAGGTTGACGTTGAACCACGCGTCTATCAGGTAGTACTTGAGCTTGTGCCGGACGGACATGTTCACGAAGTAGGGAGCCAGGGCGGCATCGTACCAGTAGGATCTGGAATTCTGCATTTCAGGCATGAAGAAGTTCAGGCCCAGCTTGAGGACATCGCTGTACCACGCGGCGCCGACGCCGTAATAGCCCCGCCGCTCAACGCCCCGGTAAATAATCGACGTCGTGCCCAAGCCGTCTATCTTGTTTTTGTTGGTATCTTCCCACCGTCCGTAAAAATTCACGTAGAGTTCCTTGATATAATCAACGGGGTTGACGGAAACCAGGAGGGTATGTGCTTTGCCGCCGTAACGTTCGTTGTTGTCGGATTTCGCGCCCTCGCCGTTGGTGATCGCATACTCCAGGCTGACAAGGTTAAAGAGGCTCAGAGAAACCAGGCCGCCAAGGTCGGCGGAATCGTCGAAGCTTTTGCCGTTGAGGACCAGCTTGGAATTGTTGAGGTAATTGGGCCCGATCCAGCGCAGGTCGCTCAGCTTGTCCGTTATGCCGATGACCGGGGTCGCGATCTTCCCCAATTGGGCCTTCACGATCACGGGCCCCACCGGCGTGGCAAAGTTCTTGTAAAGCTGAACAAAGCCGTATTTAAGGAAAATCAGGTCGGCGGTGGAGGTGTCGATGTCGGTGGTGATCTTCAGGCTGAATATATCCCCCAGCTGCTTCTTAATGGTGAGATAGCACCGCTGCATGCGGAAGGTGTTCTCGTTTTTCTTGTAATTGTAGCGCTCAACCGGCGTCAGGTCCGTTGGATCGCCGGAAAGATAATAGGCGTCGGTTAGAACTCCCCAGCGGGCGACCTTGCCCCAGGTCGTGCTTCCCGTGTACTTGAAGCCGCTGAAATAGGCCCATTCCAGGTACATGAGGGCGGACAGGTCGACATAGAGTTTGCTCGGGTCTTTTTCACCGGCATCGGCCTTTTTCTCCGCATCAACAGCCTGCTGTTTGTCCTTATCGGGCTTCGGTTTATCGGCCTTTTCCTGCGACAGGGCCGGCAGTGCCGATATCAGAAACGCAACGGAAACCAATAAGCCCACAATCCTTTTCATATATGTCCTCCCCGAATAGCTCATTCCGAATTAGTAATTAATGACTGGCAGTAACGCGCATCGCCTTTATCCTGCTAACATTGCGCGAATCAATCATTTAATGCATGTCTTTTTTTTTCAAGCAGGAAACACCTCAAAATTCAATATCTTTAAAAATATGCTGCGACCATGCCGGGAATGCACACGCACAATCCGCTTCAACCATGGTCAGTCAAAGGATCACGCAGGGATGAAAAACCAATTTATTTGTATCGCATGAAAAAATTGTTGTAACATTATTTCCAATACTATAACAGATCGTATCGTCATTAAACGCGCCGCATGCAGTAAGGGAGAACACCATGATAAAACACCGTCTGCCTGCCGTCCTGGCTGGAGTCGCAATCGCATCCGGAGCCTTGGGCGCCGAACTCTTTCCGGGCGAACCCGCCAGGGTGTCCCCGCTGAAAAAGCATAACCAGAATTCACCGGTCTACGAGCTGCAGAAAACATTCCAGAACATTTACGAGCAGTATAAAAACAGCGTCGTCTTCATCAGCACGGAGAAAACGGTCAATACCGCGCGCCGGGACCCCTTCATGGACGACCCCTTTTTCAGGGAATTCTTCGGCAGGCGGCAGCCTGCCCCGGACACGCAGAAGCGCCGCGGCCTCGGGACCGGCTTCATCATATCTGAAAGCGGGTATATCTGCACCAACCACCACGTTGTCGCCGCCATGGACTCGGTCACGGTCCGCGTCAACAACAAGGACTACACCGCGACCCTGGTCGGTTCAGACCAGCTGACCGACATCGCCCTCCTCAAGATCAACGACAGCGGCAGGTTCACGCCGGTCTACTTCGGCAACTCGGACAGCGTTAAGGTCGGCGACATGGCCATTGCCATCGGCAACCCCTTCGGCCTGGACAAGACCATAACCACGGGCGTGATCAGCGCGACGGGCCGCCATGTATACAACGACATGGGGGTCTCCCACATCCAGACCGACGCTTCCATCAACCCGGGAAACAGCGGCGGCCCCCTCATCAACATCGACGGCGAGGTCATCGGCGTCAATCGCATGATCTATTCCAGCACCGGCGGCAGTCTGGGGATCGGCTTCGCCATACCGATCAACACGGCCAGGGACACCCTGATACAGCTACAGAAATATGGGAAGGTGAAGCGCGGCTACATCGGGGTCCAGATATCGCCCCTCACCCCGGAATTCGCCAGGGAGCTCGGGCTTCAGAAACCCGAGGGGGCCCTGGTGGGCGCCGTTGAAAAGGACGGACCGGCTGAAAAGGCGGGACTCAGAATCAGGGACGTCATCACCCGGATAGACGGGAAGGCTGTGCGAGACTTCAACGACCTGCTGGGCATCGTCAGCAGGTCGGGAATAGGAAGGAACATCCAGATCACGGTCTGGCGGGATAAAAGCGAAATCAACGTGTGGGTTACGGTACAAGAGCGGCCGTAAGGCGGGGGAACTCAGAGTTCCCCCACGTTCTCATAATCGGCTTCATCATGGGCGGGTCTGCCGGTCATGGCCCTGTCATCCGGCGTCCCTTCCCGTTCGGGACCTGATGACGTGCCCCCCTTCTTCCTCCCTTCCGGTTTCACTTCTTCCTCTTCGGCATCGGGGATCATCCTGTTCTGTATGCGGTAGAGCATCTCCTGCGTGCTCATGCTTTTCCATTTTTTCGCCGTGTCGATATTGGCGCCGCGGGGATAGTTGTTGATGTAAATCTGGAACTCCCTGGCGGCGAGGTCGAATTTCTTCATCAGGAAATAGGCGTATCCCTTCCTGATGCGGGCGGCCTCGTCCTTGCCGCTGTCGTAGTTGTTCAGGACCCTGTCGTAATAATTGATGGCGGAGCCGTACCGGTGCATGGCAAAGTAGCACTGGCCGATCCAGTACAGGCTGTTTTCCGTGAAGCCGCTCTCCGGGAAATGGCTCAGGACCCTTTTAAAATAGGAAATGGCCGCGGTATACCTGCCGGCGCGGTAGTTCTGATGGCCGGACTGGTACACCTGGTGAAGATAGGCGCTCTTGACGTCATCCGCGTACTGGCTGAAATTGCCGTAATACTTGAGGTAGTATTCATACAGGTTGTACGCCATGTCGTCTTCTCCCAGGCGCTTGTACGCCCGCGCCTTGCCCAGCAGCGCCTCCTCGTTTTCCCCGTTCTCGGTCAGGGCTATGTCGAACATCCGCTTCGATTTCTCAAGCTCCCTCATCTGCAGGTAGGTGTGGCCCAGCTCCGTGTAGACCCTGCTCCTGAAGTCGCGGTTTTCGGAATGATGGAGCAGGCCCATCAGATCGTAGATGCCCTCCTCGGTGTACCGCTTCATTACCTTGAGGCGGGCGATCCTTGCCTTGATCTCCCGGGCGAACCCCTCGTCAATGTTCCTGGCGTTCTTCAGGATATACACGTACTTGAGGTACGCGAGACGGTTCAGGTTCATTTTCTCATAGGCCTGGGCTATGTTGAAGTATGCCTCGGATTCGGCCCTGGTGCCTGGATAGCGGGCGATCACCTTCGAAAAGATATTTATCGAGTCATTGACCGCTTCCCGCGACCCCCGTTCATAAATCAGCTTACCCTCGGTGAGGAGTTCCTGCGCTTCGCGCTCGTGCCTGACAAAGCGGTCATAATAGGCGAAAACGCCTATTCCCACGACAACCAGCACCGCGCCCACTACTATCCCTTGTTTCATCATATGCCCTCGATTAGTATTCCTTGTATTAATGGTTCCTGATACGCGCCAGAGCGAAGGCGGTCCAGAAATCCGCGTCTTTCGGAAAATATTTCTTAACGTCGGCAAGAAGCAGGAAGTCCAGCGACCTGCGGTATCGTCCCAGCTCGATATGGGACCTTCCGATAAAAAGCCTTCCCTTCGCCACCGCCGTCTCATCGGCGCCGGCCTCGATAAAATCGGACAATTCCTTGATCGCCTCCTTGTACCTGCTCCGGAAGAACGTCCTCTTGAGAATGCGGTCGATATCGTCAGGTTCGGCGGTCTCGATCTTTTCTTTTTTCCTTTCTGTCTTCTGTTTCTTTTCTTCCTTTATTCTGACAACAACAGCGGTCCGGGTTATGTTAACGCCGGGGACCAGCTCGTGAGACGACAGGTCCGTGCCCGCCCCGGGGAGCAGGCCGTAAAAATAACGCCCCGGCGGCACCGCCGCGTCCCTGTAGCTGCCGTCGCTGATATTGACCGTGCGGAGCACCTCGCTGCTGGCGACTTCGCTCCCGTTCCTGTGCTGTCTCTCGGACCTGAAAAGCCGGAAATTAGCGTCGCCGGGACCGGTGAAGTCCCACGTGACAAGGACGCCGCCCTCTTCCGGACTGGCGCCGATCGTCCTGATTTTGTTCTCTTCGACCTTGCGCGCGGTGACCATGGCCCCGGTCGTGGTGTAGTTCCTGTCCGGCATAAGGGTCATATTGTCCTTCCCCTTGAGGGCCTTCACGGTGACCGCGTAGAAATAGGGGACATCGGTCGCTATCCCTTCATCGATGTATTCGCTTATATCAACCAGGGTATCGAGCTTCTCCGATTCCTTGAGACGCTCAGCGGTGTTGATCACCTGCCTGGACCGGTACACGGTGTAAAAAAGCGCCGTTTTATCCGCCCTGTCCCAGGTCAGGCGCACCTTGAGGTCCTGCGTCTCGATGGCGCGGATATTGGACACCATGGGAAGCTGCTCTTCCGCTCCGATAACAAGGGGGGAAGTCATGAAATTGGAACCGGCCCGCAGATCGATGGCATTGCCCGTGATGCCGGCCTTCGACAGTACCACGTAATAATGGCTGCCGGGTGTGCATTCGGGATCCAGTATCGAGTTTTTTTCCGCCCCCTTCACCGTCTGGACCACCCGCGCCTTGTGGACTTTTTCGGCCGTGTCTATGACCTCGCTTGACGCGGCCACGACATATTCCCCCGTCATTTTCGGGGCCAGGTCCCAGGTGACCCTGATGGCGCATTTTGATCCTTCGGCCTCCTGGACCATTTCGGCCTTAATGTTCATCGCTATATCGGATACCTTCTTTTCCTCAACGGGCTTTTTTTCCTCTTCTTCATCCGCTAAGAACTGGGAATAAAGGCTCACCCCTCCGGTGAGGCTTATCAGAATAACAACAGGCGCGAGCCACATCAGTTTCAGTATCTTTTTCTTACCCATTGATGTATTCCCCTTGGCTATAATTTGACCGGCCATCATCTTTCTGAAGATAAAGACCGGGGGCTTTGGTTTCCGGTTTAGCATTAATCCGGGGCAAAACGCCGGTTTTGCGGCAGGATTAATATACTATTTTTTATATTTTCGGGAAAAAAAATATATATCTTTATATTTTTATTTGTATTCTTATGTCCAAAAAGGGCAATGGAATAGTGATCTCGTGGAGGCGCAGAGGCGCAGAAAATTACATTCTGAAGGCGTTGCTTGTCATGACTTGTCATTTCGAACCCCGGAGGGGTGAGAAATCTTTCCCGGCGGTGAGGTCAGGATTTCTCAGTCGCCCGCGCTTTTTCGAAATGACAGTTCTGCGCCCCTGCGTCTCTGCGAAAATTATTGTATTTAATGACAAAGTTAATGATTATCCATACTATTTTCATTATTTATTAATTATACGGGTTTTAAAGAAAAAATGTCGGACATCGATTTAAAGATACGAAGCAGGGACATCGGAACGCTGCTGAAAATGATAAAAAACAGCAATCCCGACATTGACCTGGCCGTCATCCAGAAGGCCTACCTGTTCGCCAACGTCGCCCATGAGGGCCAGCAGCGCCTCAGCGGGGAGCCTTATATCGTCCATCCGCTGGAAGTGGGCATAATCCTTGCCGGCTTCAAACTTGACACCGACACGATCGCCGCCGCCCTTCTCCATGACACGGTGGAGGACACCGGAACCACCCTGGACATGATAGAAAAGGCCTTCGGCGAGGAAGTGGCCCGCCTGGTGGACGGCGTCACCAAGATATCGTCCATCAAGAGCAGGACCAAGGCCACGGCCCAGGCCGCCACGCTGCGGAAAATGCTCATCGCCACCGTCAAGGACATCCGGGTCATCATCATCAAGCTGGCGGACAAGCTCCACAACATGAGGACCATCATGTTCCAGCCGCCCGAGACACAGACGCGGGTGGCGAAGGAGGCCCTGGACATCTACGCCCCCCTCGCGCGCCGCCTCGGGATGTCGAAGATCTCCAGCGAGCTGGAAGACCTCGCCTCCGCGTCCTCGATCCCGACGCCTACAACGAGATACGGAACAACATCGCGCAGCGGGACACGGAACTGGAAGAGTACCTGGAAAACGTCAGGATGATCCTGGGGGAGCGTCTCGCCGCCCTCAACATCAAGGCCAGGATCACCGGCCGCGCCAAGCA
>ERZ795058.5732-NODE-5732-length-11087-cov-5.219453_pt1 | contig 11087 bp, 8 predicted proteins | sample MGYA00375142_ERZ795058 | MGnify/ENA primary metagenome ERZ795058 (study PRJEB30187, sample SAMN05720210) | activated sludge metagenome | isolation source: anaerobic digester from wastewater treatment plant | place: Japan | collected 2015-04-20 ...
AGGTAGAAAAAGTAAGCATAGGCAGATATGCTTTTACCCTCTATGAAGAGGCATATTACAAGGCATCGGAGTACCTTGACGAGCTCAGCAACTATTATTCAAATAGGGAAGGCGGCAACGAAGTTATGGAGGGCATAGAGGAGAGAATGGCAGAGCTGCTCCTGGAAAAATGTGGTCCCGGAGGTATAGTGAGTGTGGAGATGATATCGGAAGTTATCTCCATCCTCGGAAGACCCGAGGTCATCGAAAATGCGGATTCCGATGGATCGGCAGGCTCCGGCAGCAACCTTCATTACAATGCAAAGAAAAAACTCTTTCGCGACCCCTCCTCAAGGATTTTGGGTGGAGTCAGCAGCGGTCTGGCTGCCTATTTCAATATAGAGACAGCTCTGGTCAGAGTTATCTGGGTGGTTCTGTGGTTTGTCTTCTCCTCAGCGGGAGCCCTGACCCTCCCCGTATTTGGCGGAGCCTTCATACCCATTGTATATATTATAATGTGGCTGGTAATTCCGCCGGCAAAGACTGTGCAGCAGCGTTGCCAAATGAGAGGAGAGGATGGCACGTTAGGGGATCTGGAAAAGAATATTGCCAAGGGAGCAGACTATGTGGGTCGTAAGGCAAAGGAGATCGGTAACTCGGATTTCTGGAAAACTATCGGAAGAGTGTTTAGTATCATCATCGGCATGATTTTGCTCATCATCGGTGTTTCAGGCCTTATGGTAGGCGTGTTAGGGCTCTTCGGCATAACTTTCTTTAACTATACGATACTCGACATGGGTTTAGGGTGGCTATCAGAGTACGCTCCGATATTTGCCTTGAGCCTACCTGTAATGTTGCTTAAAACCGTTATAATGCTGGTGGTTCTTTTGCCCTTCCTCGGTATGTTGTATGGTGGTATACAGATGATTTTCGGCTTCAAACCTCCAAAATGGAGGCCCGGTCTGATCATTTTCGTGATTTGGATGATTGCGCTTATAGCATTGGTAGTGCTGGGCTTAGCGGGAATCTTTTCGGTAGGATGATCTTTAGTGTAAAGTATAAATTTATTGGTTTAATTAAACCTTTTAAAACAATTGTAGTCAAAGATACGACTATTCGTTAGTTTTTCTTAGGTTAAGTGAGGGGGGCTGCACCAATTCCATTTCTGGTGCAGCCCCCTGAACTTTTATATCTCCGCTTAAAGGCTCTCGCAGAAGTTAACCAGCGCTTTTGCAAAAGATTTCCAGGACATCGTCTCTTTAAATTTTCGGATATTTTCCGTAAAGAGGGATTTATAAGGATGGCTGAAATAGGACTCTATGGCCCTAACGACGCCTTCAGCCGAGATTTCATCAGCCAATATGCCGATGCCCGGCTCTTCAATACTCTCTTCGAGGCCACCTGTCCTGGTAGCAACTACCGGTATTTCGAAATGAAGTGATATTGCTGTTATACCGCTCTGGGTCGCACTTTTATAGGGTAGAACGCATAGGTCTGCTGCGGAGAAAAAAGCCGGCACTTCATAGTCATCGATATATCTGTTGAATATAACGATGCGCTCCGCCAAAGAGTGGTTTTTTGCAACGAGGTTTGCAATTTGGTCCCGGTATTTGTCAAAACTACCATAACTTTCTCCGGCAATGATCACTCTGTAACTATCATCGAGGTGTCCCATCGCTTCAATAAGCAGATCAAGTCCCTTATAATCACGGATAAGTCCGAAAAAAAGCAGGTTCTTTTTGTCCGGCTTGATCCCCAGTCTTTCGCAGGCCTCATTTTTCTCCATTTTTGCTCCAAAATGATCGTAGGGTGGATGAGGCTTGAGAATATAGGGCTTATCGGGAGTAAGACTCAGCATATCTTCGAGTACTGAGCTGCTCATGGCGATACATCCGTTAATCGGCTTTAGAAACCATTTTGCAAAGGGTTTATCGAAGAATTTTCTCTCGTGTGGGATAATATTATCAGTAATTGTAATCACTTTGATACCCTTTCTCCTAAGCAGTCTGGCTACCGTTCCCAATGCGGGTGCAAGAAAGGATATCCAGTATCTCATTATGACCACATCCGGCTCCAGTCCGGCTATCTTCTTTGCGGTGCTGAAATAGGAGAAGGGATTTATTGAGTCCAATACAGCAATACTCTCTATTACTTTTGCATCGTCCTGCTCAGTTACATATTGAGTCTTACCCGGGAAAAGAAGCGAAGGATATTGTCTCTTAAATGTGAAAGCCTTGACTTGATGCTCCTTACCCAGCTCTTCGTAAAGATTTGCATTGAATTGGGCGATGCCTCCCCTGAAGGGGTAAAAAGTGGAGAGAAATGCTATTTTCATAATAACACAAAGATAATAAATATTATCACTTTATCATCAAAGCACTTTTTCTCACGAGAGTGAGGTAGAGACTGCGTACCAGCAGATGGACGAAATAGGCGAGATAGAGCGACTGGATGCCCATTAGGGGCCGGAAGGCGATGTAGGTAACTATAAATAGCACGGCAGACCAGATCATACTATTGCGCAGGTATTTGGTTGCCGTGGCTCCAATAAAGATCCCGTCCCAGGTAAAAGCGATGCAGCTCACTACGGGCATGAGCAACAACCAGAATAAAAATGGAGTAGAAGCCTCCACAACATCAGGAGTGTCGGTCATAAGCCGGAACATCGGCTTGCCGAAAAGAGCATAGATAAGAGTGGATAGAGCACTTATACCGAAGCTCCATATAAAAATCCAGCGTATTGTCCCTTTCAAATAATTTTCATTTTTCTCTCCAATAAAACGCCCCACAAGTGCTTCACCCGCATAGGCGAAACCATCGATAAAATAGGAAAATAGCAGCAGGAGCTTCATCATAACCGAACTTACTGCCAGTAAAGTATCGCCATATTTAGCCGCCATTGAGGTAAATCCTATATATATTACCAGCATTCCGAGCGAACGGATGAACAGGTTTCCGTTGATTGAGAAAAATTCCTTCATCTTGTTCAACCTGATGCTCGCCCGCACCGATATCAGATGGAAATGTTCCCTGAAATTGTAGCACATCAGTACAACGGCCAGTAAAAGTCCGCTGTACTGCGCTACCACCGTTCCGGCAGCTACGCCCGCTACTCCCATCGGAGTATGGATGGCTAAAATATAACTTACCACCACATTGACTACATTGACGGTAACATCTACGGCCATAGGTAGCACAGTGTTCTGCATGCCGATGAACCACCCCTTGAATACCATAAGCGAGAGCGTAGCCGGTGCTGCCCATACCCTGATGAAAAAATACTCCCTTGCAATACTCTCCACCTCGGGTGAGCTAACCACAAGCGCAAAGGCCGCTTCAATATACACCCACTGGATAATCCAGATCAACAGTGCTACAGTCAGGGCAGTAGCAATGCCTCTGGTAAAGGTATCCATCGCCTCCTTGAAATCTCTCCTGCCGTAAGCCTGCGCTGTTATACCACCGGTGCCTACCCTCAAAAATCCCATATTCCAGTAGAGCAGATCAAAGAGCATCGAGCCGATGGCTATGCCTCCGATACTGGCTGCATCTCCCAGACGGCCGGCTATGGCAATATCTACTATACCCACCAGGGGTACGGTAATATTGGCCATAATGCTGGGTAGTGCCAGACGCAGGATATTTCGGTTGATGATGGAGATTTTCATCGATATTTGGTCTCTTCTTCAAGCATTCCGAGATAGGAATTGTATCTCTCGTATGAAATACTTCCCTCTTCAAGTGCCGCTTTAACGGCACAGTCCGGCTCGTGGGTATGAGTACAGGGCATGAATTTACAGTTGTCCATCACTCTAAGCATTTCCGGAAAGTAAGTGCTCAACTCATGGGACTCTATGTCCACCAATCCGAAGCCGCGAATCCCCGGAGTATCTATGATGAAACCGCCGCTACTCAGAGGATACATCTCGTAGAAAGTGGTGGTGTGCCTGCCCTGTAGGTGTGCTTGTGATATTTCCCTGATTTTGGGATCCAGGGCAGGATCAATGGTGCGGATGAGTGAGGATTTGCCTACTCCCGAGACTCCCGAGAAGAGAGAGACATAATCCCCGCTTTCTCCTTTACAGAGTTCCCTTATAGGTTCTATCCCTTCGCCTGTCAGAGCTGAGACCTCCATTATCTCATATCCGGCGCCGGAATAGATCTGCTTGAACTCTTCCATGCGTTCCAGTGCATATTCGTCATAAATGTCGGTTTTGTTTATGACTAGTATGACTTTTATCCGATAGGCTTCGCAAGTTAGCAGAAATCTATCCACAAAGGCAGGTTTTACCTCCGGATATTCTATTGTAACTATCAGGAATACGCGGTTGAGGTTGGCTGCGATGATATGTGCCTGGCGGGAGAGATTGACCGAGCGACGGATCATATAATTAGTGCGAGGAAGTACTTCTTCTATGGTTGCAAGTATATTGCCTTCACTATCGCCCGGGGAGTATTTAACCTTGTCGCCTACAGCTATCGGATTAGTAGCTGTGGAGCCCATGAGACGAATTTTTCCGCGGATAACCGCGGGAAAAGGGTCCCATTCAGGCAGGCGTGAGAGCAGATAGTGACTGCCCGTATGTTTTACTACTGTGGCAATAGATCTATTTTCCATTTGCGCAAATATAGTAATTTGTCCAAAATCCCTTATATTTGTATTCTAAAAACGAGCATTTATGCTATCTCACGAGGATATAGAAAATATTATTTCCAGGAGTATATTTAATTTGGAAATAAAAGGAGAACCGGAGTCGCTCTACCGACCTATCGAGTATATGATCTCTGTCGGAGGTAAACGGATCAGGCCAAGCTTTTGCCTGACCGTATTCAACCTTTTTAGCAATAATGTGGGCAATAACATAATTTACCCTGCTATTGCGCTTGAGATATTTCACGAGTTTACGCTTATCCATGATGACATAATGGACAAATCCGATACAAGACGCAATCAGCCTACGGTTGTTAAAAAATGGGGCATCAACAATGCAATCCTTTCAGGTGATGTAATGTTGATATTGGCTTGCAAATATATATCGTTCTGCAACAGTGAGGTGATGCCGGAGGCGATGCGGCTCTTTACGGAGACTGCGGTGAAGGTGTGTGAGGGTCAGCAGCTTGATATGGATTTTGAGGAAAAATCCTTTATTACAATGGCTGACTATATCTCTATGATAGGTCTTAAGACGGGAGTTCTTATAGCTTGTTCGGCTGAAATGGGAGCCCTTATTGCAGGAGTTTCCGGAGAGGTTCGCAAAGCCATACATCAGTTTGGCTATCAGCTAGGCCTCGCCTTCCAGATAGCAGATGACTATCTGGACACTTTTGGAGATCAACAGATTTTCGGCAAAAAAATCGGTGGCGATATTATCAACAACAAAAAAACATGGCTTCAGGTTGAGTGCATACGCAGGGCGGAAGGGGCCGACAAGGAGCGCCTTACTTCTATTTTAGAGATGGGTGAGGATATGAGTGATGAAAAGATTGCTGCAATGCAACAGCTCTATATCGATCTTGGGATAAGGGATGATGCCAGGGATGCAATCCTCGAGTATCACAATAGGGCATTCGAAGCCATTTCCGGTATAGGCTTGACTGAGGCTCAGACCAGGCAGCTCCACCAGTTTGCGGAACAACTCATTTATCGTGAAAAATAGAGGGAATATTGAGATAATGGCCCCCGCGGGCAATTTTGAGTCACTTATGGCAGCCATACAGGGTGGGGCTGACTCGGTCTATTTCGGTATCGGAGATCTCAATATGCGCTCTCATTCAGCTAATAATTTTGCTTCGGAGGAGCTTGAAAAGGTTTGCAATATCTGCGATGAACATGATGTCAAGTCTTATCTGACTCTCAATATAGTACTTTATGATGAGGACCTGGAGCCGATGAGGGAGACTTTGGAGATGGCGAAAAAGGCGGGTGTCACAGCAGTAATTGCATCGGATATGGCCGCTATCGCTTATGCCCGTTCTCTCGGAATGGAGGTGCATATCTCTACGCAGCTAAATGTTTCCAATGTGGAGTCTCTCCGTTTCCACGCAGAGTTTGCGGATGTGATAGTGCTGGCGAGAGAGTTGAATTTGGAGCAGGTAGCCAAGATCAAGGAGGCGATCGACCGTGAAAACATCAAGGGTCCTTCAGGTCGCAAGGTACGAATTGAAATGTTTTGCCATGGTGCTCTCTGTATGGCCGTTTCCGGCAAATGCTATCTTTCTCTCCATGAGTATGCCGCTTCCGCCAATCGCGGGTCATGTTATCAGATATGCCGTCGCGGTTACCGAGTTATGGATCTTGAGACGGGATCTGAATTGGAGATTGACAATAAATACATAATGTCGCCAAAGGATCTCTGTACCATTGAGTTTATAGACAAAATGATTGCATCGGGAGTGACTGTGTTCAAGATCGAGGGAAGAGCCCGTTCCTCGGAATATGTTAAGACCGTTACCCGGGCTTACCGGGATGCTGCGGATGCAGTCATTGACGGCAAATATACTCCGGAACTGGCCGCATCTCTCAAGAATCGGCTTACCACCGTATTCAACAGAGGTTTCTGGGATGGATACTATCAAGGAGCGCGATTGGGTGAGTGGAGCGATGTGTATGGAAATAAGGCAACCCGCACCAAGAGCTATATAGGCAAGGTTACCAACTATTTTTCAAATATAGGAGTGGCAGAGGTGATGGTGGCATCCGGCTCTTTTTCGGTCGGGGATTCGTTGCTGATTACCGGGCCTACCACCGGTGTCATCGAGTATGAAGTCTCAGAGATAAGGGTGGATATGAGAAATGTCGGTAGTGCAGTTAAAGGTGATCTGTGCTCTATTCCCGTTGAGGAAAAACTCCGCAGAGGCGATAAAATCTATCTTTTTCAGTAGATTTTTCCTAAAAATAGCTATTTCAACAGATTCCAGGCAACTTTTTACTAACGATGGAAGTATTTAGTGCCCGGCTTCGTATATTAACTGGTAAGTTTAATATTTTTTGTAACTTTGTTGATTGCAAATCAAGTAAAGTAGTTAACAAAAAACAGCTCAAGAATTATGGTTATCACAAAAAATGCTCAAAAATTCATAGATCAGGAAGCAAAATTCGGTGCACACAATTATCATCCGATGCCAGTGGTCCTTTCAAAAGGCAAAGGTGCATTTGTATGGGATGTAGACGGAAAAAAATATTTTGATTTTCTGTCAGCCTACTCGGCAGTCAACCAGGGTCACTGTCACCCAAAAATCGTACAGGCCCTCTGCGATCAGGCACAAGATATTTGTCTCATATCAAGGGCCTTTTATAATGATTGTCTAGGCCCTTATGAAGAGTTTGCAACAAAATTTTTCGGTTATGACAAACTCCTTCCTATGAACACCGGAGCAGAAGCGGTGGAAACCGCCCTAAAACTTGCCCGCAGATGGGGTTATGTGAAAAAGGGCATTCCTGAAGATAAAGCTATTATCGTGGTTTGTAACGGTAACTTTCACGGCCGTACGATAACTGTGATTTCGATGTCCACCGATCCCGATTCCAATTCACAATATGGGCCTTTGACTCCCGGCTTTATAAAGATACCATACAATGATGCCGAAGCTCTTGAGGCAGTTCTCGAGAAAGATGGAGCACACGTGGCCGCTTTTCTTGTAGAACCCATCCAGGGCGAGGCAGGAGTGGTGGTGCCGGATGAGGGTTATCTCAAAAAATGTTATGATGCTTGCAAACGCCACAACGTGCTTTTCATTGCCGATGAGATACAGACGGGTATTGCCCGTACAGGCAAAATGATTTGCTGCGAACATGAAAATGTTCGCCCCGATATTCTCATTCTTGGAAAATCCCTCTCCGGTGGAGTGCTGCCTGTTTCGGCTGCGCTGGCTGATGATGAGGTAATGCTCACCATCAAACCCGGTCAACACGGCTCCACTTATGGAGGATTTCCTCTTGCAGCAAAGGTGGGTATTGCAGCTCTTGAAGTTGTAAGGGATGAAAAACTTTCTGAAAGGGCCGAGTATCTCGGCAGGATTTTCAGAGAAGAACTTTCCAAATTTAAGTCTCCTTTTATCAAACAGGTGCGTGGAAAAGGTCTTCTCAATGCCATAGTTACTACTCCCATCAATGGTAAAGAGGCTTGGGATATCTGTCTTAAAATGGCAGAATACGGTCTCATAGCTAAGCAGACACATAGACATATAATCCGTTTTGCTCCGCCCCTTGTGATTACCGAAGAGGAGCTTCGCGAGGCGATCGAGATTATCAAGAAAGCATTCAGGGAACTTGAATAATTAGTTTTATGTCAGGGATTTCTTTCAGACAAACGGCAAATCGCGTACTAATGGTACGTCCCTGTTCCTTTGGATTCAATGTCCAGACAGCATCTAACAACGCATTCCAGCGTTCCGGCTTCGAATCGGGAGCTCAGGAAGCAGCATTGAGGGAGTTTGACACCTTTGTTGCCTTGCTTCGTTCGCACGGAATAACGGTAGATGTGATAGAGGATACTCCGGAACCTCATACGCCCGACTCCATTTTCCCAAATAACTGGTTTTCCACCCATTCGGATGGCACTTTAGTGCTATATCCAATGTTTGCACCCAATCGCCGGTTGGAGCGCAAGCAGAGTGTGATGGATCATCTTATAGGCACTTTTGACATACGTAATATCTATGACCTGACGCCCTACGAGTCCAAAGAAAAGTATTTCGAGGGGACCGGCAGTATGGTCATCGATCGCGAGGCGGGCATAGTATATGCCTGCCGTTCTCCCCGTACCGATGAGGATGTACTCAAGGAGTTTTGCAAACTGTTTGATTGGGATTATTTTCTGTTTGATGCTATGGATGCATCCGGGAAAGCCATTTATCATACCAATGTAATGATGTGTGTTGGAACTGATCTGGCAGTTGTCTGTCTGGAGAGTATCAGAGATCTTCGGGTAAGGGAAGACTTTCTACGCTTGCTGGGTAAGAAGGATATCGTAGATATTTCACTGGAACAAATGGGCAGCTTTGCGGGCAATATGCTGGAGTTGCAGCCTTTCGGAGAAAGGAAACCATTACTAGTGATGTCTTCTTCTGCAAGAAAATCGCTTCGGCAGGAACAATTGCGTATGATAGAGTCCCATTGCGACATAGCTTCCCCCGATTTAAGGATAATAGAGGCCAATGGTGGAGGTTCTGCCCGCTGTATGCTTGCTGAGATTTTTTATGAAGAGTTTTAGGTTTTTGTTTCTGTTTGTCGTGCTGCTCTCTCCTCTACCGGTAGCATTGGCACAGCCTACAATTTACGAAGAATATGCTCAGGAAGCGGGTGATGCCCTTATGATATATAGGGGGCGCAAGGCAATTCACTACGCTTTTCAGTTTAATGGAACCTTTTACTGGGAATCTCCGCAATTTGTTGCGGGAGATGTTATCTACAATAAGAAAAAATATGAGGGTCTTCTGCTCAACATAGATGCAAATTTTCAGCAGTTGTTGGTAAAGCATCCTGTCAGTGCCATTACCGTAGCGCTCAATAGCTCTTATCTGACTTCGTTTACTATGGGTGAGAAGAGATTTCTCTCTCTGGATGGAGGTATTTTCGAGATAATTCATGAAGGACCCATTACTCTTTTGCGGCAGATTACCAAAAAGCTTATGCGTGACATTCATCTGCGCAATGGGGAGTCGATTGGCTATTACGACCCCAATTTCAAAGAGAATGTATTTTATTATTTCAAATACAACTCTACATTGTATTGTCTCAAAGATGAATCTCTGACTCAGGTCAGACGTGAAAAAGATATTCTGAATCTCTTCCCTGACCGTAAAAAGGAGATAAAGGCATTCATGAGGAAGTCGAGTGTTTCTCGCAGAAGGAATTTTGAAGAGTATTGTATTAAAGTATTAGGTTATGCTGAAAGTACGCTCAAATAGATTTGTGGTACTCTCCATTTTGTTGTTCCTTGGTCTCTTTGTATCGGGGAGTCTGCATGCCCAGCATGCTAATGTTCGTCTAAGCCACGTCAGCATCGATTCTTTGGTAAATTTTGTGAGGAGCATCCACCCCAAGACCTACTTTATCTCCGATGGTCTCGACCAGGCCAACTATACGGTTGAGGCCCCGCGTGAAAAGATTCTGGAAAAGATACTTTCGGTACTTAAGGAGAAGGGCTATGCAGTTACCTATTTTGATGAAGGCATCTATATACTCAGAACAGTTGGATTTGCAACCGAACTCCCCATGGGTTATTTCAGTACCGGCGAAGCGGTGCAGCGCGATACTTCCATCTATCTCGACCAATCGGGTTATAAATTTACGTTTGCCAATAAGGTATATGAGATTGGAGAGTCCAACAGCGGAGTCACCGGTAAAGTCTATCTTAGCGGTTATGTCACCGATGTGGCCACCGGAGAACCTTTAGTGGGCATTTCAATCCTTGAAGAGAGCACAGGCACCTATGCTCAAAGTGATGCGTCCGGATTTTATAGGATATTGCTGCCTGTTGGAGAGCACCTGCTTAGGTTTTCAGGCTATTCTCTTGAAGATCTGGATTTGAATGTTCTGCTTCATGATAGAGGTACTCTGGATGTGACGATGAAAGTAAAGGTTTTCGCTCTTAAAGGAGCAGTCATTACATCCGAAGGAATGGCCCAACATCGTACCAGTCGCATGGGTGTGGAGAGAGTACGTGTAGAAAATATTAAAAAGGTGCCTGCGGTTTTCGGCGAGGCCGATGTCATAAAAGTGATCATGACGCTTCCCGGCGTGAAATCGGTAGGTGAGGCCTCCGGCGGATTTAATGTGCGCGGTGGAGCAAATGACCAAAATCTCATTCTTTTTAATGACGGTACAATCTACAATCCCAATCACCTTTTCGGTATATTCTCTGCTTTCAATACTGATATTGTGAGTGACGTAGAACTCTTCAAGAGTTCAATTCCCGCCGAATATGGCGGAAGAATATCTTCGGTGCTGGATATCAGGGGCCGTGAAGGCAATAGCAAGAAGATATCCGGCTCGCTCGGACTGGGAGTTCTTACCAGCAGATTCCATCTCGAAGGCCCTATAAAAAAGGAGAAGACTACATTTATTCTCGGGGGCAGGACTACCTATTCCGACTGGATACTGAAAG
>ERZ795058.5746-NODE-5746-length-11055-cov-4.901909_pt1 | contig 11055 bp, 10 predicted proteins | sample MGYA00375142_ERZ795058 | MGnify/ENA primary metagenome ERZ795058 (study PRJEB30187, sample SAMN05720210) | activated sludge metagenome | isolation source: anaerobic digester from wastewater treatment plant | place: Japan | collected 2015-04-20 ...
TTTCTACAGCAGTTGGACTTTGCATCATAAGTAATTGTATAGAGGAGTTTGAAATTATAGCTTTCCCCATATCTGTATTAAGAAAGTCTGCAACATCTTGTGTTATAGTAGAGAGGCCTAGGTAATACTTTCTTGCTCTTTTAGCAATAGAGTAAAGAAATTTTGCTGAATCTTCTGACTGCATCATATACCAAGCCTCATCTACTATGAGCAATCTTCTTTTTTTGTTTTTTCTAATTCTAGTCCATATAAAATCAAGCATTAGGTACATGGCCATAGGTTTCAGTTCTTCTTGTAAATCTCTAATACTAAAGACTGTAAATGGATTAACTATTTCAAAGTTACTTGCCTCATTGAATACACCAGCACCACTACCAATAATATATTTTTCTAGTCTCTTGGCCAATGCATGAGCCTCTGTCTCTGCCATTCCTTTTAGAACTTTGTAAAGATCTTCTAGCATCGGAGGAGGATTTGTTTGAGTGCTAGGATCAAAGTTAATTCCTTTTTCTCTGTATGTTAAAATTAGAGCTCTATCTAGTATAGAACCTTCAATGTTTGTTATTCCATCAAACATTATTTTGAAGAATCCCTGAAGAGCTAATAGCTTCATTCTTAATTCATCATCTCCTTCATCTGTTACTCCCGAGAGTTCAAACGGATTCATCTTGTTTCCTTTATCCTGTGAGAAAGAGATGTATGCTCCATTTACTGCCTTTGATAAACTTTGATATTCACTTTCAGGATCTATTATTATTATTTCAGTTCCAAGCATTAAACTTCTAACTGCTTCTAATTTGACGAAATAGCTTTTTCCAGCACCAGATTTTGCGAAAATGACAGTATTAGCATTTTCTAAATCAAATCTATCGAATATAACTAGACTCTTATTATGAAGGTTTATACCATACATAATTCCATGGTCCATTGTTAATTCTGATGTTACAAATGGAAATGTAGTTGCAAGAGAAGTAGTATCCATATTTCGTGTTATGTAGAGATTGTCCAAGCCCAATGGTTGAGTACTAATAAAGCCCTGCTCTTGTTGTAATGTAGCGGGTTTAGCAGAGACATTAATAGCAGCTAGGGTAGAGGTTACATTTCTTCCTATTCTTTCTAGTTCCTCTTTATCATTAGCATACAGGGTTATGTACATAGAGAAATGGAAAAACTTTTCTGTTCCTTCTGCTATTGAGTCTTGTAATTGTTGAGCATCAGACAGAGCTACTTTAAGGGAAGGGTCTACAACTTTCCTTTCCTCCATTTGTGTGTAAAGAGTAGCTTCCATCTCTCCTATTTTCTTTTTTAGCTTTTCTAAAATAACTTTCGATTCAACAGGGTAGTAAAAAGTACTAATTCTAAGAGAGTGTTCAAAATTGATAATAGGTGATAGCCAGTTTGGTCCTACAAATCTAGGATAACCACTAATGAATAGTGTTTTAAAATAGTAATCTCCCATTTGGAGGTGATTGAAGTCTATTTCTAGATCAATAGGAGCTATTATATCCTGAATGGACATATCTGTTGGAAGATTCTCTTTTAGGTCCCTATTTTCCTCTTCCTCTCTTGTAGAAGGTTCTTTTTTATCTTCATCTTCCTGTTTCTTTTCGTAATTCTTTCTTAATTTATCCAACAATTTAAATATTGGATTTTTTTCTTCTTTTTCAATAGGTTTTGGTTCATCATACCTTCTGTCAAAAGTGTCTTTTTTTGTCTCATCTTTTTTAAGCAATTCTTGGAACTCAGAAGTTTTTTCCGCAGGAGATTTAATTTTTTCAGCCCTATCTTCTAACATCTTTGAGGCTTTACTTTGATATGTTCTACTTTGATCTCTTTCGTTCATGATTTTACTCCTCTTCTGGATTATATAATGTATAGAATTCTGAAATTAACTCTTTGTTTGTTAATTGATGACCAAACAACCCCATTCTTCCTAATAGCTTGAGAAGATGATCTCGCTTAGGATAGAGGTACATCTTTGCTTTTTCTACAAGTTGTTCTTTTTTCATATCTTTGTATTTATCTCTCTCCTCTTTATTTTTCTTTGCATCTAATATACTAGTTCCAGGTAATGGAACTCCAGGACTATACGGTATTATCAAAAAGAAACTTTTATCTAGAACATCATTTTCAGATATGAGAGTACCTATAAATTGAGTGTAGATTTCTAGTTGTCTTTTTAACCCTTCACTCATAGCCTTGTTCTTCTGAGATTTGAGATAATCTACATAATTAGTAATATCAATCCTACGTGTTCTTATAAGGATTTGAATCCTAAAATTCAAAGAGTTAAGTAGTCCCGCAAAGGCATATATTTTATTATCTTGTTCATACTCTGCTAATAGATCAAAGTTTATAGAGGATGTCTGTATTACCATAGCAACACTTCCATTTTTATTAAGTATTAAGTCATCCATCACCTCTCTTACAGAGAGATGCTCTTGAGTTGATGCTGTTGCTCTTGCTCTTGCTTTTTTATCCATTCTATAAACTACTTATTTTAATAGGTAATTTGTTCTCCTTCTCTGTTAATTCTATCTGTACTTCAGGGAATTTGTATACAGGGTGATCAAATTCTAACATATATATTCCAGGATCCCATAACTTACTTGTAAGAAAGTATCCATTCTTTCCAGCTTTATTTGCATACAACACTGTTCCATTGGAAGATTTAAGATATGTAACTACATTGGGAACAGGTTTAAATTCTTTTGTACATAGCCAAACATTAATATTTCCAGGCAATTTGTCAGTACTCTTTATCTGGAATTGATAAGCACTCCTGTTTTCATCTGTTATTATTATCTTGTTAGGAGTAATTGTTGATACTGTTTGAATACTTGATTCGATTAATTCCTCATCTACTTGTAAATTTTTCTCATCTAAGGGATCTGCAATATCATCATCTTTTTTTTGAGAAGGTAAGGTTGCTCCAATTATTTTCTTTCTTTTTATCTTAACATCTTTGTGTACTATTTCTCCTTCTTTTGTTGGTTTTATCTCTGGTTTTGACCTCTTATCATCCATTTCTTTGTTTAACCAAACTCTCTGAGTAGGGTTAGTTATAGCAGTGATAAAGTTTTTAATAAATACATCTGCATCTTGTTCGTTGATAGGTACTAGTCCTAAAATAATTCCTAAGATAGAGGAAAAGATAAAAACAGGAATTCCAATAATACCAGGAACGTCTCCTCTTGCTGTTAAGTAAATCATTAATGCTCCAAAACCAATCCCAATTGCTAGATAAGCAAATTCTTTTAGAGTAAATTTTGTAAAAATTTTAAACTCTATATCTAATATATTGTGAGGAATCGCATGCTGTCTCATATATAGGCAGATTCTATTATATTTTCTATCTAAAGTTTAGCAGAATATTGAAAAAAGTTTTAGATGCTTAATATATGCTCTATAATATACGTATGCAACCAACTACAAAAATGCTTTTAGAGTTGATCAAATTTAGATCTTTAATGAATGTTTCTTTGTCTAAAGATAAGGTTAAATATATATGGGGAAAGAAGTTTCTTAAAAGTTTAGATAAAGAGATATTAGAGAAACTTAAAGAAGAGAAAAATCAAAATGTAGAAGTAAAAATAGATATTGCAAAAAAAGGTATTTCAAAACTAATGCTTTTTGATTGGGTTAAATTCGTAGGTATCTCTGGATCTGTAGCTGCTGGGTTTGTAAAAGACGAAGATGATATAGATATTTTTGTAGTGGTAAAGGATGGAACTATGTGGATATATAGGGCTATTGTAATGTTCCGAAATATTTATCATAAGAAGATAAGGGTTAAAAAACATAAGCAGGTTAAAAACAAACTTTGTCTTAACCTAATATGTGAAGAAAGAGGAGTAGAGTTTGAAAATGATATTTTTAATTTCCATGAACTTATGTTCTTAATTCCTATTTACAAAAAAGGATATATTAATAATATATACTTTAAAAACAAATGGTTAATAACAGATTATGGAGTAAAGAAAGAATTATTAAGGAACAAACTTGTTCATGCAAAAAAAATAATCTTTCCTGTAAGAGTAATTAATACTCTTTCTTTTTGGGCTCAATTACTTTTTATGGAAGTGGCTAAGCATAATCCAGATAAGAAGAGATTAGTTGAAAATTCAAAAAAAGGCAGAATAGAGTTTTTTGAACATGATTACAGAAAGAAAAGGTTAAGCAATTATTCAAAAGAGTTTAAGTCTACAAGTTGAGCATTCTTGACGACATCCTTTGGCAAATCATTAGGATTTATTATTGTTAAAAAGGTTTGTTGTCTTTTTAGTAGTTTTTTATCAAATATTTTTTCGGTGTTTTTTTCATCTAATTCAGATGCAATATCATCAAGTAGGAGAATGGGGTGAAATCCAAGTTTTTCTGCAATTACTTCTTGTTTTTTAAATATCATTTGTCCAATAGCTAGTCTTTTTTCTCCTCTTGAGCCAAATTTTTTAATGTCATTTCCGTTAGTGAGAATCCAATCATCTCTATGTGGACCGATGTTTGTATATCCTGTTGCAATATCTCTCTTTTTGGAATCTTCTAATGCATCAGATAGGTCCTCGTTATTATTAGATTTAATATAGATCATTTTAAGTTTGTCAAAATAGAGTTCTTTAGAGAGTTGTTCTCTTTTCTTTTGTATATCTTTTGATATATTTACAAATTCGTTAGTCCAAAAGTTTAACTGAGTATCATTTCTCGCGATTATACCTTTTTCATAAAAATCTTTTGACAATTTTTTTAAATAGGCATTCCTTTGTCTAAGTATCTTTCTAAAATTTTTAAGCTTAGCAGAGTATTCATATTCCATTATTGATATAGTTTCATCCAAAAAATCTCTTCGTTTGCTTGGTGATATCATCAGTATCTCTATTTGCTCTGGATTAAAGATAGTAGAAGCACTCTTCTCAAAGAATCTCTTCGGAGTAGTTTTCTTCTTGTCTATTTGGAGGATTTTTTTGTTTTCATCTTTAAAGAGAGAGTATATTTTTTCATTAAAAACCATCTCAACTCTGCAGTATTTATTTTCGTCCTTCTGATTGTATGATATGAATTCATTAGAAAATGCCCATGGAGATGTTCCATTTGTGATTAAGTATATAGCTTCTAATATGGAACTTTTTCCTTTAGCGTTGTCACCATAGAAAATAGTAATATTACTTTTAATATCTAAGTTTAATTCTTTGAATTTTCTAAAGTTTGTGAGCTTAATATTTTCTATCATAACTAAGTCTTTAAAATAGCTAAGAAGGCCTCTTGGGGGAGAGTAACTTCCCCTATTTGTTTGAGTCTCTTTTTCCCTTTTTTCTGCTTTTCTAGCAATTTCTTCTTTCTAGAGTAATCTCCTCCATAGAGTTTTGCAGTAACGTCTTTTCTAAAGGCTTTAACATCCTCTCTTGCAATTATTTTTGATCCAATAGCAGCTTGAAGTGGGATAGGGAACTGCTGTCTTGGAATTACTTTTTTCATTTCTTCTAAAAGTTTTACGGCTTTAGATCTTGTTTGAGAATTTTCTTCTAAAAAAGATAATGCTTCTACTTCTTTATGGTTAACAAGTATACTAACCTTCACTATATCTGAAGGAAAAAAATCAATTAATTCATATGACATAGAGGCATATCCACTTGATATGTTTCTCATTTGATCAAAGAAGTTTGATATTAAGGATGCAAGAGGAATATCATATTCTAAGGAAACATACTGCTCTTTTAGATTGAGAGAGGAGTCAGTGTCTAGATATTTGGTATTAACATACTGTCCTCTTCTGAATTGACATAATTTCATTAAATCTCCAAGATATTTGTCTGGAGCTAATATTTCTGTTCTAACCCATGGCTCAAAAACTTCCTCTATTTCTGCAGGATTGGGGAATTCATCAGGGGTTTGGACCAATACTTCAGTTCCGTCTGTCTTTAAAATTTTGTATTCTACAGTAGGTGCAGTTACTATTAAGCTTACATCATATTCTCTCTCTAATCTTTCTTGTACTATCTCCATATGTAGAAGGCCGAGGAATCCACACCTAAAACCAGATCCTAAAAGGCTTGATCTCTGCTCTGCAAATGTAATAGAGGAGTCATTAAGAGATAATTTCCTTAATGCAGTTTTCAATCCTTCATACTCTTCTGGTTCTGTTGGAAAGAAGCTTGCAAACATATTTGGTTTTGGAATCTTGTATCCTTCTAACGGTTGGGTATCTTTTCTGTCAGAGACAGTATCTCCCACAGTAAAGTAACTTATATCCTTTTCTCCCGTAGCAATATATCCAACCTCTCCTGTTTCTAGAGATTGTGTTTCTTCTAGGTTAGGACTAAATATACCGATTTCTGTAGGTTTAAAAGAGCCCTGTCTTTGTATCATATATAGCTCTATTGGTTTGCCAGGGATATATTCTATTTTTCCATCAAAGATTCGCACTGCAATGACAACACCCCTATGTTCATCATAGAAGGAATCAAAAACAAGGGCCTTTAAGGGACTTTCAGGGTTACCTTTGGGTTGGGGGGCTCTCTCCACTATTGTATCCAAAAGGAGATCAACATTTTCTCCTGTTTTCCCCGAGATTTTAATTATTTCATCTCTTGAAAAACCTAGAAGTGCTTCTATCTCCTTTTCTTTTTCATCAATATCTATATATGGGATGTCAATTTTATTTAAAACAGGAATAATCTTAAGACCCAACTCTAATGCCTTTTTTGTGTTAGAAATAGTTTGAGCTTGTATCCCTTGACTTGCATCTACTAACAGTATTGCACTATCACAAGCAGCAAGAGAACGAGAAACTTCATAAGAGAAATCAACATGACCAGGTGTATCTATCAAGTTAAGTTGGTAACCTTTCCAATTCATCCTACACGCTTGTAGTTTAATAGTAATACCTTTTTCCTGTTCCAAATCTAATCTATCTAGTACTCTGGTTTTTCTTTTCTCTCTGGAAAGATCTGTTTTTACTGCCTCTAGCATTCTGTCTGCTAGAGTAGATTTCCCATGATCTATATGAGCTATTATTGAGAAATTACGTATTTTTTCTAGCTGATTGACATTCATAAGGTGATTATATCTTAATAGAGGGAGTATTTACACAAGAGAATAATTATAATATTGCTATCTTATCTTTATAGAGAGGTCGAAAATTTCAGAAAACTGAACTCCAGATAGATTCTCTAAGGCCAAAAAGAGTGTAATATTTTGTCCTGGAAGTATCTCTATCTCATTGTCGAATGTTTCTCCTTTGCTATTTTGAATCATAAAATGCTCTTTATCTATAATCATAGATATAGTTGAGTTAGTGTTTGTTAAAGTTTGTCCAAAGAAAAATATTTTAGCAGCTTCTTCAGTTCTGTTCTCTATTTTTAGAATGGGTTTAGAATAGCTGTCAGCACCTCTTTTATTTAACCTTACAGAATAATCATATCCTTCATCATCTATTTTGTTTAAAATTTCCTCAGTAAAAATCTCGTGAGATCCTCCTACCAAGTTAATAACAACATCTCCCTGTGTTGTTACTCCAAGTACATTTAATTTTTTAAGCTCGTTTGTGATTGGAGTTAAATTGATAACTGTTATAGCAGGAAGAATAAATAGTAATGCAAGCAAACCTAGAGCGAAAGGCTCTAATATTTGTCCAAATATCCTTTTAGTTTTCTCTTTTCTAGTTTCCATAATATTAATAATAGTTTTTCTCTTCTGGATATATCTTAGCAATTTCTAGCTCAAATGTCCTTATGGTTCCCCATATGCAGAAAAAAGCCATAACTCCTGAAGATACACCTATCCATGTATATGTCATGTTTTGGATTGTATGTACAATTATAATTGAGGCTGTAACAAGGAGGAAGGAAGACCATATGAATATTTGTAGAAAACTAGAATTTTTCTTAGTTATCCAATTCAATATGTTTAACTTAGTTATTTTAACAATAGTTCTAGGGTTCTGTAAGGTTGATTGATAGAGTGATGTTTTAATTATTAAGTATATAGTGGGAACAGCAATTAAGACTAACATAACTAAGTTTGAGATTGAGTTAATAAAGAGGGTAGTTGCACTATTAGGGTACAGTATTTGAATAGAGGAGATTCCAATCATTTCATTCTGTACTGCAAATTCTATATCAAACATTAAGGTCGGAATTAAAATCCCTAAAAATTTTCCAGCGACCATTAGTATTGCAGGAGTTAGGGATATTTTAAGAGCTCTTTTTAGAAGTTTTGACATTAGCCTGGGACAGTTTGTTTAAATTGTTAGTAAGGCGTGATTTGATTCTATCTGCCTTACCCTTCTTTATAACATTTTTCTTAGCAGCTTTGTCAAGAACCTTATAAACATTTCGAATATTTTTTTCTGCCTCTACTTGCTTTTCTGTTTCTATCAAAGTGTTTTGCTTCTTTATTGCTCTTTTAGTTCTTTTTCTCAATCTATTGTTGAATTCGTTTCTTCTTTTATTTTGTCTTAAATCTTTTATAGATGTTTTTAAATTAGGCATTTGTTCTTTTTATATAAATGATTTTGTAATTCAAGGTATTATATATATTATATATTTATTTGTAAACACGTACATTTGTGTTAAACTTTTACTATGAAGCGTAGCAGGAAGGTTAAGATATTTTTAAGCTCTGTAGTAGTTATCGTAATAGGGTTAGTATCAGGATATTATATGTATTTTAGCACCTCAAATGAAGAGACAGTTTTAGGGATTCAGGAATCTCAAGAGCTTGTAGATCTTACAAAAATTCCATATATTGATACTTTACCTCCGATAGTAGGGTATGAAGGAGTTTTGTATGAATATTTAGTTAGGCCTGTTAGCTACGATGATGAGTTGGTGGTATCTTTAGAATATATAGAGGGTCCTTCTTGGTTGTCATTGAATAATTTTGTTTTAAGAGGGACTCCTCCTTTTGGTAGTAGTGGTTCGTACAAGATTGTTCTAAAGGTTAGTGATGGATATAATAGTTCTATCCAAGAAGAGTATATTTTAATAGAAAAAGTAGAGAATGAAGAGTTTTAGCAGGAGAAAAATGTATGTTTTGATAGGTATATCAGTTTTTTTGATTTCTGCTTCTTCTGTTTTTTTAGTAATATCAAAGGTTCCAAATTTTGGTATATTGGGTAGTACTAGTAGCGATTGTGTCCCTTATAATGTTTTTGTTAGTAAAGGAGAAAAAAACTTTTCTGTAGATATTGCTTGGTCAACAAGAGCCGAGTGTATTGGCTTTGTTCAGTATGGAAGAGATAGGGATAATTTAGATCAGGTAGTCGTAGATATTGTAAATATTAGAAAATCAAAAAGCCACAAGGTTACTATTGAGCAATTGCTAACTACAGAAGTTTATTACTTCTTAGTTAATTCTCAAGAACAGGCATACGGGAATAATGGAGTGCCTTTAGAGTTTGTAATGGAAAATCTTTAATAGTTATTTTTTCTTCTTTGTAAGGTCTTTAATCACTTTGTTCTCAAAATACTTCTTAGGATTAAATATCTTCCAAGAACTAACCTCGGCTTCTTTAAAGAGTTTACTTCCTATTAGTTTCTCTGTCATTGATTGTCCAAGGGGTTTGGAGTATATGTACCAACCTATTACTAAAACAATAAGTCCTATAATCACTCTTGCAACTGTAGATTCAAAGATACCAGTTTCGGGAGTAGTGGTGCTCTCTGTCTGAGTGACAGGATCTTTTCCCTCTGGAGCTTTTTCGGAAGGGTCTTTTGTTGTCGGTTCTTGTGGTTTAGGTTCTTCAGGGATAGCATCAGGGTCAGAACAATCTTGGGCTACTAATATTACATATTCTGCTCTTAGTGTTGTAGGATCTGCAGGAACTTCTTCTGGAGTTATTATAACCTCATTCTGGTTTTGACCACTTAAAGCATTCTCTCCAACCTGAGATTGGAATTCTATTGTTAAGTGTTCTCCTGGATTTATATTCCAACCTCCTTCTTTCTGCCAGATTATTTCTTGAGATTGTCCTACATCAGTTGTTGAAACAAGGTCATTATCATTGGCAGAGTTAGTATTTATCCTAGAGGAATTTTTTGTATATGTGAATCCTAAAGGTAGTTTATCTTTAATACTTTTTATTCTCTGAGCTATGGAGCTATTATTAGTAACCTTTACAGTAAACACGGTTGTGTTGTTTGGAGCTATTCTTTCAACGCACTCTTTGGAAGAGGATTTAGAAACAGAAAAATTAGATTCTTGTGTTTCCGTAGCTTTCTCTTCTGCAGATGTTTCTTTTGCTTTCTGGAGGGAGAAAGATTGAGTTGCAGAACCAATTATTTGAGAATCACTATTAACAGTTACAGTCATTTCAACAGTCCCCTCTATTTTGTCTAACTGGGCGAAGGAAGTCTCACTTCCGAAATTATCGGAATTGTAGAGATCTTGTTCTATTATTGTAATTTCTCCTTTTGCAGGATCTAACGTAAAACCTTCGTTCATTACTAATTCGTTTAAATCTTTCTGTTTAAATGAGAATTTCAAAGTTAAGGAATCTTCTTCACTAATATTTCCTACACCTATTCTAATTCTTGAAATCTTGTCTATACTATCTACCATTCTTGTCTCAATATTTAAGTCAGTAACATCAGAGAGAGTTTCTCTATCGACCTCTATGAGTCTTCTACATAGTGGAGAACCTACCTGCTCTCCATTTTGAGAAGTTGCCACTGCAGCTATATTGATAGTATTTGAATCTAATTTTGAGATTTTCTTTGTTATAGTTAACCCATCAGTAGAGGTTTCGTCTGAAGTGTAGTCTTGATTGTTAATGATGAATTTGTAATCAGAATATTGTTGATCAAATGTTGCGGTGATTGTAAGCTCGTCATCTGCAGGGACTTTTCCTGTAACTATCTTCCCGTTTTTATCTTTTACAATCATTTTAGTACATCTAGCATCAGTAAGAGTTTGTAGCTGACATATTTGGTACAACTCTTGACGAGTATTACTGTTTAAAAGATTTACAGAAAGGTTACTAGTAGAACATGCTGCTCTACATACCTGATCTCCACTCACAGTTGCAGTCTCAAAAAGAAATCCTCTTCTTTGATCACC
>ERZ795058.5757-NODE-5757-length-11037-cov-4.206064_pt1 | contig 11037 bp, 12 predicted proteins | sample MGYA00375142_ERZ795058 | MGnify/ENA primary metagenome ERZ795058 (study PRJEB30187, sample SAMN05720210) | activated sludge metagenome | isolation source: anaerobic digester from wastewater treatment plant | place: Japan | collected 2015-04-20 ...
TTTGATTAAGTGCTAAAATAATAGCGTAAACTGAATATATGATCTTCAGGGCAGGGTGAAATTCCCGATCGGCGGTAATGCAGCCATTGAGCTGTTAGCCCGCGAGCGAAAGCAGACTCGGTTTGATTCCGGGGCCGACAGTATAGTCTGGATGAAAGAAGATGCTTTTTAGTATTTTGACATTCCCTGAGATTATTTTTCAGGGAATTTCATATTTTGGAGGTCTTATAATGGAAAACAAAACAAACAGATTGGTAAGAATCGCTGTACTTTCGGCACTATCCATCGTACTGGTAGTGTTGATCAAATTTCCTATTATTCCGTCAGCTCCGTTCCTGGAATATGAACCCGGGGATGTGCCGATGCTTGTGGCTGCCTTTATGTATGGCCCTATGGCCGGGATTATAATGACCGTCATCGTATCAGCCATACAGGCATTTACAGTGAGCGCCGCATCAGGTTGGGTAGGATTAGTAATGCATGTAATAGCAACCGGTACCTTTGTAGTTGTATCCGGAGCTATTTATAAGAAATATCATACATTTAAAGGAGCTTTTGCGGCCTTGGCAGCAGGCTCAATATCCATGGTGCTTGTTATGATACCTTCCAACCTGTTTTTCTCGGTAAGGTTTTATGGTATTCCTTACGACGTTGTAATGGCAATGCTGCCCACTGCAATTCTGCCCTTTAATCTGATTAAATCTCTGGCTAACTCATTAATAGTAATTTTGGTTTATAAACCGTTAAGCAGGTTTTTGAAGGGAATTGACAAAGTACAAAAAAACGAAGCATAAAACTATAAATATTAAAACTACTAAAAAAGCATAATATTGGCAGATTTCCAATATTGTGCTTTTTTTATAATTTTTGATTGGTTATAATTGTTACCGCCGGTAATACTACTATCAACTCATTTATTTGGGATGTGAAACAGAATCATGAAACTATCAGCCGCTATTAAAGAGCTTGTCATATATAAGGAGCCAAAAAACGACGAAGGCTTTGAATTGCTTGAAGATGAATATGAGACAGATACCCGGGAAGATCAAAAAAAGATTAGTTCCGATTCAGACAGCCAAAAGGACGAAACAAAAGTATTTAAAAGTAAAACCCCTTTAAAGACGGAGGAATGGAATAAGGCAAAAGAAAAAAAATCTCAGAATCAGAAGCAATATACCGGAAATATCGTAGTACCGGAGCTGAAAAAGAATATTGAAAGAATGAAAATGGAATTTAATATATCGATAAGCAAGGACGTTATTATACGGGAATTCAAAGTGGCAAGAAAAACCGACGCCTTTATTTTATACATGGACGGCATGGTGGACAAAAATACCATCAACGGTTTTATACTCAGACAACTTATGACACCTGAATATTTTACAGATTTTAAAGAAGGTTCCGTCATAGACTATATTCTTGATAATGTACTGTCAGTTAATAAAGTTATAAAGGAAAATAAATACGATAAAATAATCGATTATGTCCTGAACGGTATTACAGCTGTTTTTATTGATGGTTGTGAAGAGTGCATGATCATAGAAAACCAGGGTTACGAGAAAAGAAGCATTGACAAGCCTGTTACCGAAGATGTAATAAGGGGAGCACAGGAAGGCTTTACTGAAAACATGCGTACCAATATAACACTGATCAGGAGAATAATAAAAAATAAAAATCTTATTACGGAGATAATGCCTGTAGACAGGACAAACAAGACAAACTGTGCAATGTTATATGTTAAAGGTATTGCAAATCCTGCTGTTGTCAGGGAAGTAAAAAGAAGGATTACCAATCTCAATATTGATTTCATATCCGGAAGCGGAATGCTGGAGGAGCTTATATCTGACAAGACCCTGATGCCCTTTTCCCAAATCATGACAACCGAGCGCCCGGACAGGGCGTCTTCGCATATAATGGACGGAAAGGTGATACTGGTCATAGACGGCGTGCCTTTCATATCGTCGATACCTATGAGTTTTTTCGAAACAATACATTCTCCGGAGGACTTCTCTTTGAAATGGCAATTTTCTTTATTTTTAAGATACTTGAGAGTATTTGCACTATTTGTTACACTGCTGCTCCCGGGATTATATGGTTCGATCATACTATTCCATCAGGAGATGATACCGACCGAGCTGCTCAACTCTATTGTAAAATCCAGAGAAAACGTCCCTTTTCCCACAATGGTTGAGATAATTTTTTTGGAAATAGCTTTTGAACTGATACGTGAAGGCGGGATTAGAGTACCGGGAGTCATCGGGAACACTCTTGGCATTGTCGGAGCTTTGATATTGGGGCAGGCAGCCGCCCAGGCCCAGCTGGTAAGCCCCATAATTATTATAATAATTGCAATAGTTGGAATCAGCAGCTTTGCTATCCCCTCATATTCCATGGCTTTTGAATTAAGGCTGTTAAGGTTTGCGTTTATTTTCTCCGGAGCCATTGCGGGCTTTTACGGAATTTCAGTTGCCTTTGTCATCACATTGGGACTTGCAAGCAGTGTCAAATCCTTTGGAGTGCCTTATTTTACCCCTGTTGCCCCCAAAACAAAAGCAAACCCTGACGTGATTTCTTCACTTACATCATATAAACAAAAAATGAGGCCGGATTTTGTGAACCCTATGAATAAGTACAAAGCCGGAAAAGTCACAGAAGAGTGGCTGAGGGGAAAGGATGGGGATAAAAATGATAAGTGAAGGTAAATTCGGGCCTCAGGAGGCAATTTGTCTTACGACAACAGCAATTGCAGCAAAAGTATTTTACACAAGCCCTGCAATTTTATCAGGCCTCGTAGGTACGGCAGGGTGGTATATGACTATGATATCTGCGTCTGTCGCCGCTATAGGGTTTGCTTTTACATGCCTTCTCCTAAAAAGATTTCCGGGTAAAGGCATTATAGAAATATTCGAAATTACTATGGGACGACTATTCGGATTTATATTCCCGTTTCTGCTTGCCATGCTTATGATATCCATAGCAGCCATAAGAACAAGAGAATTTGCAGATGTACTGAAGGTATATATACTGCCATTTACTCCTACGTCATTTATTTTAATACTATTTATCGGAACAGTGGTAATTCTTAGTATCCTTGGTCTTGAAACAATAGCCAGACTTTCAAAGCTTACTGCCTATGTAATGGCTGTGGGGTTCTTCGTCGTAATTGCACTTGGCTGGCAAAACTATAGTCTTCATCGCTTATTTCCAATACTCGGGTATGGAATAGGAAGCACAGTATCCCATGGAATTATAAGAAATTCGGTATATGGTGAGGTAATTTCTCTTGCAATATTCGCGCCTTCCCTTCAGGGAATAAGCCATATAAAAAAGGCAGGTTACACAAGTCTTGTGCTATCGGGATTTTTTATATCCATTGCGCTTCTAGCATTCATTCTGACTTTTCCCTATTATGCAGCAATGGAAATAACCTCTCCAATGTATGAAATGGCAACATTGATTGATTACGGAAGATTTTTGCAGAGGGTTGATCCTATCTTTCTCTTTATAATGGTCATTAGTTCACTTATATCGGTTTCGGCTGTTTTTTATGCCTTTGTAAGCATATACTGCAAAATGTTCAGAATACAGGACACAAAACCGGTGATTCTGGCAGCTTCCGTTATTGCCTTCACACTTGCAGTATCTCAAAAGAGCATAAGCGATTTGACCCTCGGAAGTGTGCAAGGCTTAAGAAACTATGGCGGAATTGTGTTTTTTATTCCTCCGATTATTTCTTTAATTGCGGCAAAATTGCTAAAGAAGGGAGAAACAAAAAATGCGTAAATTATCCCTTGTCCTTATTATTTGCATTATCGCTGCAATGCTTTCTTCCTGCTATGATTCCAACGAGGTGGATGATTTACTGCATGTGAATATAATTGGGATCGAAAGAGGGATTTCCGACAAGTGGAGGCTGACTATAAAGTTTTCAACCCTCAAGGGAAACCCCGGAGGAGGTTCCGGAAGCGGCGGAGGAAATGGAGGAGAAAGCGGACAAGAGGACTATACTTCCCTTACTGTAGATGCACCGTCCCTTTTTGCCGGGATTGATATGCTAAACTCTTCTGTTTCAAGAAGGTTGAATTTTATGCATACGGAGGTTCTGGTAATTTCTGAAGATTTAGCTGAAAGCGGAATGTTAGGAGAATTTTTAGCCCCAATAATCAGATTCAGGCAAATAAGAAGGTCTATGCATGTATTTGTAATAAACGGCTCTGTTATGAATGCCATAAATACTGTCAAACCTCTTGTAGGTACCGCTCTATCAAAAAATTTGCAAATTATGGTTAAAGAAGGCAAAGCAACCGGTTATATTCCGCATTCTACTTTACAGAGTTTTTATGACCAGATGAAGTCTGCCTACCGCCAGCCGACTGTAATACTTGCGGCATTAAGCAATCCGAAAAACTTAAAAATAAATGGTGAGAAATGGGGAAACAAATTCAAGACCGGGGGAGAATACTACGCCGATGAGCTTCCCGTGAGCAGGCAAAATGTAATAAATCTTTTTGGGACGGCAGTATTTGACGGGGATAAGATGGTAGGTAAATTGACCGGTGAAGAGACAAGGCTGATGCAGATGGCAACCGGTGAGTTCAGAATGGGTTTTTTCACCACCCAGGACCCAAAGGAACCTTCATTAGTGATTCCTTTAGATGTCCGGCAGGCGAAAAAACCTAAAATCATAATCAGACTTGAAGGGGATAAGCCTATTATACATCTGAAAGTAATGCTGGAAGGGGATATACTCGCTGTCCAGAGCAGGATCAATTATGAAAAGCCTGAATTAATGCCGGTGCTTGAAAGATCCTTTGAAAAGCAAATAAAAGATGGCCTTGATAAGCTGATGGAAAAATGTATTGGTTTTAAGACGGATATATTTGGATTTGGGCAGACTGCTGCAAGACAATTCCTTACGATACAGGAATGGGAAAAGTACAACTGGGTCAAAAATTTCCAGAATGCCAAAATAACAACAGAGGTTAAGTTTACCATAAAAAGGACAGGTACTCAGTTAAAGACCTCTCCAATAATAACTACGAAGGGGAAAGAATAAATGGGGTATATTGCGGCAGCTTTCATACTAATCAGTTTGATTTATATTCTAAGCTTTGCAAAATACAATCTTAAAAAGAAAAACAAAAGGGCTTTTGCGGGAGCCGTACTTCTGGCATTCCTGATAATAGCCCTCCCAGTATTGGTAATGTTAATGAAATAAGAAGAGGGGGAAGCAAAAAGCAGAGGGGACGGTTCTTTTTGCTTCACCCGATTAAAGTCGCAGCATTTCCCTGAATCTTCCCGGTGAAATGCCTATCCTCTTCCTGAATACATAAGAAAAATGTGATGCATGATTAAATCCGCATTTTGCAGCAATATCTGCTATCGATATGTCTCTGTTCATAAGGAGCTTTTTTGCTTTTTCAATTCTGATATCAATCAGATAATCATAAGGTGATTTCCCCATTATCTGCCTGAAGAAACGTATCAAGTGATACTTGCTCATACCTGCCATCTCAGCAAGGCAGTCAAGGGAACAATCTTTGGAATAACAGTCATTCATATAACCCGCGACTTTTTCTACTTTCTTCTTATTTATATCGTCAACCTTCGGATTATCCTCCGCATTATCATTACATACCTTCCTAATCACCTCAATGGAAAACTGACAGCATAAGCTTTGCAGAACCATATCCCTGCCTAATCCGGCACTCTTGGCCTCATCTATGAATTTCTTCAAGATATTCTTAATTTCAAAGTCTAAATCAACGGCTTTATTTTTCAGTCGGTTCAGCTTTTTCCCGCACAAGGAATAATAAATTTCTTCCATATAGATCCTGTCTATGACAACATCAGCAAATCGAATCTTTTCCATCTTTTGCGCAACGCCGTGACTCTGCCATGGGTTTATTGGAAGAAACTTATGTTTTGGACAGGAAACTAGTTTACCGTCAATACAAATATAAGGCATATCGGTAATAGGCATGATAAATTCATACCCATCATGGGCATGCATGCCCGGGTACATATCAAATCCCATTTTTATGACGGCAACATACATTTTGTCGCATATATACAGGTCGTGAAAATCCTTGAATGCGTTTTCAGGTAAAGGCATTGTATCCTTAAGACAGCTGCCGTTCACTTACGACCCCTCCGTTTTCAAAAACAATTTAAGACACCTTATTTACCTAAAACCATATTAAAGTTTTAACTTTTATTCCATTATAGCACAAAAGGCAGTGGAGACTGTACTTTTTGTTTCCACTGCCTTTTGTGTTTTATTTCGTCACTTCGCTCCAGTTTGCCGGATATGTCACGTAAAAGAATTTTACGTGGCCCGGAGTTGAAAAGCTTATACTGCTGCCCTTGGGTATCATTATAACGTCTCCTGCATTGCCGGCTATCTTTTCGCCTTCTGTTTTTATCTCAAGAGTGCCTTCTATCACATAGTCCACTTCATCATAATCAAGAGTCCAGTCAAACTCGCTCTCCTCCATCTCCATGAAGCCGCAGGCAAGATTGCGGTTTTCATCCAATGTAAGAATATCCTTCAGGTATACCTTGTCACCGGGCTTTCCGGTATCGAAGCTTTCACATTTTACAGTACTTCCCTTTATTCCTGTAATGCCGCTTTTTGCTTTAACCTTTTCAATTCCACAGCATCCCTTTTTAGAAACATGCTCCATTAATACTTTCTTTACAATTTCTGCTACAAGTTTTTCATCTATACCGTTCATATGGAGCTGCCTCCCCTCAAGCCTTCAGGCTTTTTGAAGAAGCCTTGTCTATAGAGCTTTTTGGTGCAATCAAGCTTGCCACTATAACTGCAGTAATACCTGCCACAAGCTTTCCGGCAATCATCGGGAATATCATTTCCCTGTTTACTCCCGCAGTAAACCCCAGGTGGTCACCGAAAACGAATGCTGCGCTTACTGCAAAAGCAACGTTAAGAACCTTTCCCCTGTCATCCATATCCTTCATTAATCCGAACATAGGGATGTTATTCGCAAGAGTGGCTACCATGCCGGCAGCCGAAACATCATTCATTCCGAGCATTTTGCCAAGTTTAAGAAGCGGTTGCTTGAAAACCTTTGTAATGAAATATACCATAGGGAATGCACCGCAGAGCATTATGGCAATAGAACCTATAATCTGAATGCCATCCCAGATTGGTGCCATTCCGGGTATTACCACAAAACCTGTCAGGGTTTCTATTATAATGGCTGCAGTTGCCAGGGTAATAACTATTACAACGCCCTTGCCGAATATATTAAACCCGCTTATCATCTTGCCAGGAATTTTCCAGAGCCCTATTGCAATAAGTACCGATACTATTATTATAGGAATTAGGTTGCTCAATATCATTCCTGTGCTGTAACCTGCAACAAGCCCTCCTACAAAGCATCCGACAGGGATAGTGATCATTCCGGCCAGTACTCCGGATGCCAGGAATTTGTGGTCCTCCTCCTTTATTATTCCCAGTGCCACCGGAATTGTAAAAACTATAGTCGGGCCCATCATTGAGCCTAGTATCAAACCTGCAAACAAGCCTGCTTCTTTGGTCTGTGCCAGTTCGACCGCAAGGGGATAACCCCCCATATCGCAGGCAAGCAGAGTTGTTGCAAACATTGACGGGTCGGCACCCAAAAGTGTGTATACGGGAACTACGACGGGTTTCAGAATCGTCGCCAGCACAGGGGCCAACGATACAACCCCTACCATTGCTATTGCAAGTGATCCCATGGCCATGAAGCCTTCATCGAACTTCTCGCCTAATCCGAATTTGTTTCCAAAACACTTATCCAGCGCTCCAAGAGCCATGAATGCTACCATTATATAGACAATGATCTCATTTATACTCATTTTATTACCCCCTTAAATCATAGTAAATTTGCATAAACTTCATTGCAAGGAGACGGTATCACGCTGCTTGCTACCAGCATTCCGTTTTCTTCTGCATTTTTTATTCCCACTGTTACGGCTTCCTTAACAGAGCTCACATCTCCCGTGAGGGTTACAAAGGATTTGCCCCCAATTCCAATGCCAAGCCTTACTTCAATCAGCTTCACAAGTCCGGCCTTTACTGCGGTATCAGCCGCTGCAACCGCACTTGCTATACTGAAAAACTCCATTATCCCTACAGCATTTACCTGTCCGACCTTCGACAAGCCGCATATAGCAGGAACCAACTGTGGGTGCGCATTGGCCAGCAGCATTTTATCGACCACATATTGGGCTCCTTTCTCATTTCCGGCTTCCATTGAAGTCTTAACTGAGCCTGCATCCCCATATACAAGTATTATAAATTTCCCCGGGCATACCGGCTTTGAAAAAGTCAGTTCAACATCAGCAGCCTTTACCATTGTATCAGCAGCTTCAATGCCCTTTGCAATGCTGTTAAGTTCAATCAGTCCTATAGTATTGTACATATTATCACCTCGACCCTGAAGATTGAATCACAATGTGGGTACTGCTGATTTCTTCTATTCTTCCGTCAATGGAGGCATGGATATTGGCACCTGTCTGATCATAATTTACGGATGCAATGAGCTGCCCTTCCCTCACTTTTTCCCCCCGCAGAACGACAGGAACAGCAGGGACACCTATATGCTGTTTTAGTGGGGTGCATACTGTTTCAGGATGCAGCTCTATCACCGTATCCTCCACCTTCCTGTCGTATTTTGCCATTCCTATTCTGTTAATCAGTCTCCATTTCGGTACCTTTCTAAAGTTTCTTACAGACGGGTCAGAAAAATAAATATGAGTATCTGAGAACTTGATACCTGTACTTTTCAACCTGTTCTTAATATAGATATTGACTTTCCTTGGCGATAGTCCCATGGGACATGCATATAGCTCACATATGCCGCATTCGCTGCATATTAATGCCTCACTGTATGTCTCATCATCTTCCAGTCCCATCGATATTGCCCGCATTATCTTGTGAGGCCGCAGCCTGTGCCCTATAAGATATCTGGGGCACATATCGGTACAAAAAGAGCATTGTATGCATGCAGATTTTGCTTGATTAATGGTATGTTCAATAGGGACAGAGTCCCTTCTGACAATGTAATGGTCCCCGGGGATGACTATTATGCCACCGTCGGTTTTAGTGATATATCTATCCTTTACCTGCTGCATCCCATATGTTTTGCCCATCATAGGGCCGCCCATTATGACACTATATTCTTTTAAACATGTACCCCCGGCAGCTTCAATGCATTCCGTCACCGGTGTACCCAAAGGTGCCTTTGCGATCAACGGCTTTCTTACTTCTCCGGCCACGGTAACATATCTTGAAGTAACCGGCCTGCAATTGACAGCTTCAAAAATGTTAAACACTGTATTTACATTGGAGACAACAGTACCGACGCTTTGCGGAATCCCCCCGGGTTCAACCATTCTTCCTGCAACTTCATATACAAGTATATGCTCATCTCCTGCAGGGTATATTTCATCCAGAAAAAAGATCTCAGCTTTTGCATTTGTTTTTTCTATAGCTCCCTGCAAGATCCGGGCTTCATTTACACACTTTTTCTTAAGCGCAAATATCACATGAGAAGCTCCTATGCTTTCCCCTGCAAGTACTGCTGCAGCAACAACCTCATCACCCTTATTCCTCATGAGATATTGGTCGGTCATGAGGAGAGGCTCACACTCCGCTCCGTTTATTATCAAATACTCCACCTTGCAATTAAGCTTCTTGTGGGTCGGAAAACCGGCCCCGCCCGCACCTACAACTCCGGCATCATATATATCCCTTAATAAATCCAAGAACCTCACCCCGCAATATATCCTATGGCACTGCTTTTTCTTCCTCTGTTTTATCGATTATGCCGACTATGGCAGCATCAATAGGAGAATCTTCCTTATTGAGCATTTTTCTTGCTGAACTGCCCGTTGTGACAAGCACCGTTTCACCGATTCCGGCACCTATAAAATCTGCGGCAATGAGAGTGGGATAATCACCTCTCATGTAGTAATCAATTGGTTTAATAACCAGAAGTTTGAGACCGTTAAGCCTTTCATCCTTTCTGGTTGCCCAGACATTTCCTACAACCACTCCGATTATCATGCTTACACCACTTCCTTTATTGCTGTTATTCCCTGGTTATTTTTATGCTGCCTACTTTTGCCGAATCAAGAGCTAAAGGTGTAATTATGGTCTTCCTGCCAACAATTATTTTCCTGCAGTCTTCCCTGATCAGCTTTTGTATATCCTGTTCAGTCACAATTTTTTTGTCAATTCTGCAGCCCTTTACCGTATCACTGCACGGTGTATCTTTCAGCTTGGCGGCATTATCTTCAGGCTTTTCCCGTTGCAGCAATTCTTTGAATTTTGACTTTGTAATTACTACGAATTCGTAGCTATCTATGCCAGGTTCATTTTTATAATTCTCTGTATCGCACAATGCAAATCCGTTACTTTCAAACATGCCGCACAGGTTTTCAAAGGAGATATTATCGCAGTTCCCAAGCATAAGAACCTTTTTCCTGTTCTCAAATGCTTCAAGCCGCTCTTTTACCTGCTTTGTAACTATGGAAACCAATTTATCAATTTCCATCATATCACTTCCTTTTATCTGCAATTCATTGCTATACCGATAGGCGTGACAAGCAGTGGGTTATATGGCCTCCGGGTAGGGATTCCCGTCTCTTTTTCTATAATGTGCTCTATTCCGTTCATACAGCAGGTTCCGCCTACAAGGTATATTCCATCAACCTTATAATCCTGCGTATGCCTTTTTATTATTAAAGCCATTTTCTGTACTACCGGCACAATCAGCGGAAATACATCCCTGTACCTGTCCTTTCGCTTTTTGAGTTCTTCCGCTTCCTCAAACCTTATTTTGTAATTCCCTGCGATAACAAGGGTCAGATGGATTCCGCCCGTCGGCTCGTCTGCAGTATAAACCACCCTGCCGTTTTCAAAAATCGACAATCCTGTAGTACCTCCGCCGATGTCCACAACAACTCCATTTTCGATGTTTAATACCGAATTTGCCGCTGTGGGTTCGTCAAGCACAGATGTAACCT
>ERZ795058.5759-NODE-5759-length-11036-cov-3.090884_pt1 | contig 11036 bp, 6 predicted proteins | sample MGYA00375142_ERZ795058 | MGnify/ENA primary metagenome ERZ795058 (study PRJEB30187, sample SAMN05720210) | activated sludge metagenome | isolation source: anaerobic digester from wastewater treatment plant | place: Japan | collected 2015-04-20 ...
CAGATGAATATATTTTTGGCATGGAAAATTCGGAAACAAATTATCCAAGTGTTAACGGAGCTTTGGCATCGCAATACAAGCGCAGGCTTTTAATAAGCCATAGCCCTATATTATGGAGAAATACGTCATGGTTGCCCGATGATAAAAGGCGTGATGAACCTAATATGGTTTTTAAAGAAGCAAATGGAGTTATTTACACTCATAAATACAAAGATGATGTAGGTTATACTGATTTATCTCCCATGATGAGATATGCCGAAGTAATACTTAACCTTGCAGAAGCTTATGCAAGAGAAAATCAGGTTGGGAATGCATTGACCTATCTGAACGTGGTTCGCGATCGCTCATTGGCTGATCCTACAACACAAAGCTATAAAGCTTCAGATTTTGCTGATAATAAGGAATTACTTAATGCTGTTTTAATTGAAAGACGTATTGAACTGGCTATGGAAGGACGTCGTTTTCCTGATATTCATAGATTACAACACTGTCCGTATTTCCCTATAGCTGGTGTACCGGGAAAAGTTCAGACTGGTTTTGCACCAGCAGAAGAGTTTGAATTGTACGATGCTTCAGGTAATTTGAAAGGGCCTTATAGTGGTGAATTATTATATGCTATTCCTTACGATAGTCACCTGTTTTTATGGCCTATTCCGCAAGATGAAATAAATGCAAATCCAAAGCTTGCTGAACAGCAGAATCCTGGCTATTAATGCATAAACTCAACAGATGATTAATTAACCATCTTATTCCTACTGACTAACAGTAGCCTATTAGTACAGAACTAGCCGTCTCATTATCTGAAAATTTGAGGCGGCTAGTTTTTTATGTTTATTGAGACCTTTACAGGACAATGTAATTTTAAATACTCTTATTGCTTGAAATCACAGGGGATGTTATACGAATTGTATTTACAAAATAGTCCAAGCTGTTTTGTAAATTACAATCGTTAATGCCGGTGGTTAAAACATTCAGAACAATTGAGCGGAGCGATAATTGGTCTGTTATATTTTTCCAATCGGTATTATTAGCAATTTTTCCTATAAAAGTCTAATCAAATCAGAAATTGCACTATGATTTTGACTTGTTTCTGAAATTATTTTTTATTTGTTTAATGACCATAATAGCCTCTTTAGTATCTAACTTTTCATTAAATAACCTTGTGATGCTGTGATAGTTAGGAATTTTAAATATAAAGGAAACTTGCCGGAGTTTTATTTGTAAATGAACCAGAGCAGAGTATTTATAGGAAAAAAACTGTTAAGATTTGTTAAAGGTTAATAATTTTGTCATACCTTAGCCAAAATTTTCTGCAAAACCTTAATCGATGCGCATATTGAAAATGTCAAACTAAATATATATGCATGATTAAAGAATCTGTCTTTTTTCAAATTAAACTAATGTTAAACAATTTCTAATCAAAATTAATGAGATTATGAGAAAACTTGCGTTTTTGCTATTGTTCTTGTTTGTTGCGGGCATCGGAGGTGCCCTGGCTCAAACCAGAACCGTGTCTGGTAAAGTTACCAGCTCACAGGATGGAGAGGGAATTCCTGGTGTTACAGTGAGGGTACTAGGCACCACTATTGGTGCCATTACGAATTTTGATGGATCTTATGTGCTTACTGTAGCTCCTGAGCACCGAACATTGGTGTTTTCGTATGTATCAATGAAAACACAGGAAGTTGCCCTTGACAATCAAACAATTATTAATGTAGTTTTAGAACCTGACGTGGTAATGATTGATGAGATTGTAGTTACCGCTTTGGGTATCTCGAAAGAGAAAAAATCATTAGGCTATGCTGTTCAAACTGTTGATGATGAGGGGCTAAGGCGCACTGGTAATACAAATATCATGGGTGCCATGCAGGGTAAAATCGCTGGGGTAGATATTAAGCCTTCAAGCGGTATGCCCGGAGCATCTTCACAGTTTCAGATCAGAGGTGCGCGTTCCTTTACCGGAAACAATGCACCTTTGTATGTTGTTGACGGAATGCCGATTGCTTCAAATCCCATATATTCAACCGGAAATAGTGTAACAGGCGCTGACATTTCGAACAGAGCAATAGACATAAATCCGGCTGATATTGAAAGCATCGAAGTTCTTAAAGGTCAAGCTGCGGCAGCGCTTTATGGAATCCGTGCTTCCAATGGTGTTATAATTATTACTACTAAAAGTGGTAAGAATCTTGAAGTAGGTAAGCCTGTTGTTACAATTGGTCATAACAGTAGCTTTGATGTAGTTTCCAGAACTCCTGATTATCAAACTACATATGCTCAGGGGATTGAAAATGAATATTATGCTAGTAACTCATTAAGTTGGGGTCCTAAAATTATTGATCTGCCTAAAGACCCTACATATGGCGGAGATAATTATGGCAAACCCGGCATGTACAGAGTACTTCAGCTTGAACAGGCTGGCCTTGATCCATGGGTATATCCTGCTGCTTACAATAACTGGGATGACTATTTCAGAACTGGTTATACTATGACTAATAATATTAATGTGTCTCAAGCCACAAATGGTGGTAATTTTTCCCTTGGTTTCAGCAATACAGATCAAACCGGTATTGCTTTAAATACAGGTATGACCCGTTATAATGCCAGAGCTAATGCCGAGAGAAAACTGAATAGATATTTCGATGTTGGTTTTTCGGCAAATTATTCCGATATTAATATTGATAAGTTATCAAGTGCAAACGATGGTTCTCTAGCTGGAGTTTTAGCTGCTCCTATAAGTTATAATTTACAAGGGATACCTTACCATTGGCCGGGTGAGCCTACTCGACAAATTTATTATCGTGGTGGTTCTTTTGATAATGCATATTGGGTAGAACATAATAACACATTTAACGAAAAAACCGCACGTTTTTTTGGAAATGCATTTGTTAGTTTCAAAACCGACATTGCAAACAACATGAACTTAAAACTTCGCTATCAGCTTGGTGCTGATAATTATACAACACACTTACAGGATATATTTGGTTATGGCAGTAGGAATAATTCACAGGGTGTAATTGATAATTATGGAACAACAAGCACAATATTCAATTCATTGTTCACAGCTTCATTTGATTGGTTAATCAATGAAGATCTTGATTTCAATTTTTTAGTAGGTAATGAGTTAAATCATTCTAATTCAAAAGGCTATGAAGACAATGGACAAAACTTTATTTTCCCGGGATGGAACCATATAAGTAATGCCAGTGTAGTTTCTGCCGATGAGTTTCAATGGGCTAATAGAACGGTTGGTGTTTTTGGCAGTTTATCGCTTTCGTGGAAATCAATGATTTATCTTAATGCAACCGGTAGAAATGATATAGTTTCAACGATGCCCAGAGGAAACAGAACATTTTTCTATCCCTCGGTGTCCCTTTCATTTGTAGCATCTGAACTTGAGCCATTGAAAAACCTTGATTGGTTATCATTTGTAAAATTAAGGACTTCGTATGCTGAAGTAGGACAGGCAGGTAACTATTATGAAAATTACTATGTTACACCCACATACAGTGGGGGTTTTTGGCAGGGTGAGCCAATAAAGTATCCAATTGGAGGAATAAGAGCTTATATTCCAAGTTACTCACTTTACGACCCTAATTTGAAACCTCAGAATACTGTTTCATACGAGTTCGGATTTGATCTTAAATTCCTGAACAACAGATTGGGAATTGATTATACATATTCAAAACAGAATATTACTGATCAGATCTTCTCAGTACCACTTGCAGGTTCAACCGGATCAGGATATCTAATAATGAATGGTGGTGCTGTTACCACAGATGCTCATGAAATTGTTCTTTATACAACACCAGTCAGAACAAGTGATTTCCAATGGGATTTGAATTTTAATTATACTAAAGTTACAAATTTGGTTGACAAGCTTGCTCCCGGAGTTGAGAGCATATTTTTAGGAGGTTTTGTTTCACCTCAGGTTCGTGCTGGCATTGGTAATACTTTTCCTGTTATCTATGGAGACTCCTTTGTTCGCGATGATAATGGAAATATTGTTGTTGAGGATAATCCCGGTTCAAAGACTCATGGTTTTCCATTGATTGGTAGCCCAAGTGTAATTGGTGAGGTTTCACCAGATTTTATCTTGGGTGGAACAACAGCTCTTTCATACAAATTGGTTTCATTAAGTGCTGTTTTTGAATGGAAACATGGTGGGCATATGTATTCAGGATCAAATGGTTTACTTGATTTTTATGGTTTATCTAAAGTTACAGAAGACAGAGAGTCAACTTTTATTTTCAAAGGTGTAAAACCCGATGGTACCCCTAATGATATCGTAAGAGGTGGCTCAAACGATCCTTTTTTCGCTTTGCAAGATCTATATGATCAATTGTCTTCTATTGATGAATATTATATTCATGAAAATTCCTTTGTTAAATTACGTGAAATTGCCCTGAAGTATAAACTTCCTAAGAATATATATAAAACTGCCACTGCCGGCATTTCTGTATTTGCCAGAAATATTCTAATCTGGACTGCTCTACGCAACCTTGATCCGGAAACTTCTCAGGGTAATACTAATATGGGAGGGGCGTTTGAGAGGTTCTCACTTCCACAAACGACCAGTTATGGATTTGGTTTAGATATTACATTTTAATTTTAAAAATATAAATTATGAGAAAAATACTAAATATATTATTGTCTGGACTACTGGTCTTTGCATTCTGGTCATGTTCAGAAGATATTATGGATGATATCAATAAAAACGTAAACGACCCAACTGATGTAGCATCAAAGTTGATAATTACCGATGTAATTACAAGTACTACATTTAGTATTACTGGAAGTGATCTGGCTTTTTATTCATCAGTTTATATTGAGCATAACGTTGGAATCTGGAATCAGACATTTAAAGCAGAAACTAGAGCCGGAGAACCTTCAGATGCTACAACTTACAATAATTCCTGGAACATAATGTACAGAAATCTTGCTGACCTTAAAGTGATCATAAACAAATGTTCGCCGGAAGGCTCTGAGGAAGGAAATTACCACACATTGGGTATTGCACAGATTTTAAATGCATACATTCTGGCTATGCTTACTGACCTGATGGGTGATGTACCATTTACAGAAGCATTACAACCGGGTGAAATATTTACTCCAAAGATTGATAAGCAGGAAGATATTTATAAAGTTGTTTTTCAGCTTCTTGATGATGCAATTGAAAATTTAGGAAAAGAAACTACGTTCCCATCATTAGGATCTCAGGATTTTATTTATGGAGGAAATGCTAAACTTTGGCTACAGACTGCCTATGGATTAAAAGCCCGCTATACAATGCGCCTATCATTTAAAAATCCCAATTATAATGAAGTTATAGCTTTGGCTGACCAATCGTATAAATCTGCTGCTGATCAGTGTCAGTTCAAATATAATGCAAGTACCACTTTTAGTCCTTTCTATCGTTTCTTTACTGACCGTGATTATTTTGGCGCCAGTCAGAGCTTATCTGATAAACTTACAAGCAGAAACGATCCGAGAGCCAATATTTTCTGGAAAAAACATCCAGAGGCAGATTTATTTGAATTTGCACCTAATGGCAGTCCAAAACAGGTACAAGGTTTGTATGGTATTTCTGCAATTTCAATACCAACTGCACCAACCTATTTGTTAAGTTATCATGAAATCGAATTTTTAAAAGCAGAAGCCTATGTGAGATTAGGAAATAATGATGCCGCTAAAATTGCTTTGAAAAATGCTATTACTGCTGCTTTTCAGAAAGTAAATATAGGTTTGACTGCTGATGATGCCGTTGCATATTTCGATAGCGAAGTTCTTCCTAAGCTCACAGCCGACCCTCTTTCAGAAGTAATGAACCAGAAATATATTGCTTTCTTTGAGGAAGAAGCTATTGAAGCATATAATGATTATCGCCGCTTAGTAGCAATGGGTAATAATGTAATTGAGCTTGATAATCCAATGAATGCAAGTCAGTTTGTTCATCGCTTTACTTATGGGGCAAGCGATGTAACTACCAATCATAACGTTCGTGAAGCATATGGTGACGGATCTTATGTTTACACTGAAAAAGTATGGTGGGCCGGTGGCACACGCTAAGTTTTTTTTTTAAAACCTTAATTTATAATGATATGAAAACAAATAAAATAACAGCCCTTTTATTCTTAATGGTTCTTGCTTTTTCGGCTTGTGAAACCGAAGTTGATGACCCTGCAGGCTTAAGAGGCGTAGGTGTTATTCCTTCAATTTCGAACTTTAATCCTGCTGTTTTTGATGTAAAAGATTTGGCAAATACCTTTATTAAATTTGACCTTGATGTTAACACATCTGCTGTGAGTGAAGTTAAAATTGTGGTTTCTTTTAATGGCGACAAGAAAAGAGTGGAGATTAAAAGCTTCACAACTTTTCCTGCGACTGTGCAGATTTTTGCTCATGAGGCAGCTTCAAAACTTGGAATTCAGATTAGTGATATTAACCCAGGTGATGTGTTTAATTTTGAAGCCTTAACAGTACAAGGTTCTACTGTATATAGATCAAGTGCATCATTCAATGCTGCAGCGGTTTGTAAATATAATCCTGATTTTGTTACGGGTGCTTATTATGTAGTAAGTGAGGAATGGGAATCAGAGGGCAATGTAACACTTACAGTTGATCCTGATAATCCATACATAATTTATGTTACTGGTTTGGCTACGATGGATGGGATAAATGAAGATCAAGGACCATTAAAGATGGTGGTTAATAAGTTGAATTTTGAAGTCATTGCTGAAAAAACCGTTCTAGCGTCAAATGCATTTGGTTATACAAACTTCTCGTATCAAGGATTTGGTATTCTTAATACCTGTAATGGAGCCTACGATATGAACTTTACTATCACTGTTGATCAGGGTTCGTTCGGACAATTTCCATTTAAATTAACAAAGCTGTAATTTAAATGATATATTGGACAATAAAGAGGCAATCTCCTTCGTGAGGTGCCTCTTTATTGTTATTTTATATAACATAGAATAGATTATACTCGACCTTGAATACATGCTACTTACAAGCAGATGTTTAATTCTTTTGACATTTAAAAAAATATGCATTTTTTAAATTATTAAAATATCAGATAATAAATTAGAATTATATGAAAAAATTAATGTTAAGTTTTACACTATTCATCTTAATACTTATGAATATCATATCCTTAGATATTAATGCACAAAAAATTGATACAGATATAGTTATTGATTTGATTATCCAAAAGTTTGAAGATTTGGATCATCGTCTTGATATAATAGACAAATCAATTGATGATTTATCTTGGTATAATCGTATATCTGATATAGCATATATTGATAAGGTCTATATTACAGGTCCTCCAGAAGCAAATATTACTGACACCCTAGCTTTGGGTGCTTATAATCCTGTTAGATTTTATACATATATTTTTATACCACGTGATATTGATCCAGAAAAGAAATATCCATTATTGGTGCTACCTCATGGAGGGGTACATGCATTCTTTGACATATATCATATTCATATTCTTCGAGAAATGATTGCTCAGGAATATATTGTTGTTGCTCCTGACTATCGAGGGAGTACTGGCTATGGAAAATGGTTTTATGAATTAATTGATTATGGAGGGCTTGAGAATCAGGATGTTAAATCGAGTCGCGATTATATGGTGCAGAATTATGAGTTTGTGGATTCAAAACGTGTTGGTATTGTAGGTTGGAGTCATGGTGGAATGATTGCATTGATGAATATATTTGAATATCCTAATGATTATCAAGTAGCATTTGCTGGTGTACCTGTGAGTGATCTAGTTGCTAGAATGGGATATGCCGATGATGATTATAGAGAGCTTTTTTCAGCTAAATATCATATAGGAAGAACAGCACTTGACAATATTGAAGAATACCGTCGTCGTTCTCCGGTAAATCATGCGCATAAATTAAAAACGCCTTTATTGATTCATACTAATACAAACGATGATGATGTACATGTTCTAGAAGTTGAGCATCTGATACGTGCTTTAAAAGCTGAAGGTAAAAAGTTCGAATATGAAATATACCAGAATATCCCTGGCGGACATGGTTTTGATAGAATTGATACTAGATTTGCAAAAGAAACACGTTTGAAAATTTATTCATTTCTTGCTAAAGAATTAAAGCCTACAAGGCTACTTAAAACAATTAAAGATATTGATAGAGCAGCATATTTACCGCTAAAATTTGAAAAATAGGAAATGGCAGCAAAGTTTTAAATCTGCCAGTGTGTTAGCTTTTTGTATAAACTTCCTTAATCACTTACTTGCGGGATTTCCTGTAAGAGATGTTTTAACGAATCGGCATGATTCAGATAATCATCCTTATATTCCGGTTTAATTGGTTCAGCCGGAGGCGATTTTACTGTAAGCGGATTTACAGGCTTGCCATTTTCATAAACTCTGAAATCCAAATGTGGTCCGGTGGAGGTGCCCGTACTTCCTACATAGCCAATTACCTGCCCTTGTTTAACTCTCACACCTTCACGAATTCCCTTACCATACTTTGACAAGTGCAGATATTGTGTTTTATAAACGCTGTTATGTACAATTTCAACCATGTTTCCGGCAGCCCCCTTATATCTGGCAAAAGTTACTTTGCCATCACCTATGGCCATAACCGGGGTTCCTGTTGGTGCTGCATAATCCACACCATGATGCGGACGATAAACACGATGTACAGGATGCAAACGGCGATGTGAAAAATGAGACGATATACGTGAGTATTGCAAAGGAGTTTTTAAAAAAGATTTTCTCAGACTATTAGCCTGTTCATCAAAATAATCTCCATCATCATCCTGCTCATAGTAAAATGCATAATAGTCATTGTTTAAATGTCTGAACACCGAAGTAAATATTTTTCCAATACCAATACGTTGCCCTTCAACATAGAGCTCTTCGAACATTACTTTATAGCTGTCACCACGCTGAATTCCAAAAAAATCAATAGTCCAGGCATAGATATTGGATAATTCCAGAGCAAGTTGAGGATCGTCACCATTTGAGATCATGGCATTCCAAAGCGAAGATTCAATTGTTCCGTCTGATATTCTAATACGTCGTTCAATTTCGCGCTCTGCAGTGTAAACATTAATTGTATCACCTAGATTAAAGACCACGAATGATGTTGGTGATTCTTCATAAATAAAATATTTAACGGTTTGCATTGAATCGTTCAGACACAGAACCGAAAAATTCTGACCTGCCTTTATTCTGCGAAGATTGAATACTCCGTCAGCTTTTTCTGCGAGTTTATATATATCGGCAGAACTTACATTATATCTGCTTAAAATATCCGATAATGTTTCACGGGGTAGTACTACTCCTTCATACAAAACAAGGGAGTCAACCGGAATGCCGTATTTTGTAAGCGGCTCGGGAGTGTATGCTTCGTCATCATCTTTGATGATGCAAGGTGTCTGCAAAAAATATCTTATGATAAAAAAAATAACAACAAGACTAGCAGCTACCAGAATGATTAAAACAGTTCGTTTCTTACTCATTTCTGTTAGAGAAAGTTAACAAAATATTAATAATTAGAGGTCGAAGTACTTTATACCTCTCAGGTGTTATTTTCTGAAACCTCTCTTCCGGCACGGAAACACTTAATATTTACATCAACTACCTCTTCGCCCTTGCGAATGAATAATTTTGTGATAGCCTTCTCAAGATTTTCAACCGGAATATCAAGGAATGGCGATGCGGCTCCAAGTATTACCATATTTGCTGAGCGCCCCGATCCAAGGTCTTTGGCAATCTTATCAGCATCAAGAGCAACCTGATGTGGTAGTTTTTCTATTTCTTCCATTACTTTCTCCATAGGCGGATAATTGGAGATATTTATATATGGTGTTGTATTTGTGATCAGCCACCCATCTGATGATAACATTGGAAGATAACGAAGTGATTCCATAGGTTCAACTGAAATAATAATATCAGCTCTGCCTTTTGGGATAAGGTCGCTGGCTATTTCTTTATCTGAAATACGAAGATTGGATTGAACATCACCTCCACGCTGGCTCATACCATGAACTTCAGCCTGTTTTAAATGCAAACCCATATCCACGGCAGCCAGACCAATAGTGGCGGCAATTGAGAGAATTCCTTGTCCGCCCACGCCTGCAAGAATAATATCTTTTTTCATTGTTTTAGTGTTTAAATGATTTTAAATTGAGAACCTGTGAAAATGATAAATGACTTAAACAGTTACTAATGTGGATAATACTGATAATTATCATTTAACTTTTCTTTTCTCCTTTAATCTTTTGGTTGCTGTAACAATACATTCACGGCGGGGAATTATAACAGAAACACCTTTGTACATCAGCTCTTGTTTCATGATATTCATGTTTTCCTCATGATTTTTGGGTATAGGATTAATAACATGAATATGTTCTTTTTCAACTCCCAGTGCCAGGCATATATCTTCGATCTTACCCGAAGCCGATGATGGCTGACCGCCGGTCATTGCTGTGGTAGCATTGTCGAGGACCAAAACGGTGATAGGCGATTTATCAATAACCGCATCAAGCAGCCCTGTCATTCCCGAATGTGTAAAAGTAGAATCGCCGATAACAGCTACAGCCGGTACTAAGCCTGCATCGGCTGCACCTTTTGCCATAGTTATCGAAGCACCCATGTCAACACAGGAACTAATTGCATCATAAGGTTGTAAAGCACCCAAGGTGTAGCATCCGATATCGGAAAACACCCTGCCTTTTCCAAACTCTGCAATAGCTTCATTTAAGGAATTGTATGAGAAAATGTGAGGACAGCCTTTACAAAGTGACGGGGGGCGCGGTGCAACTACTTCAGGAATGGGATTGCCCCATTCATCTTTCATTCCAAGTGCCACTGCCACAATGTTCGGGTTTAGCTCACCATCGCGGGGAACAGTGCCATCCATGCGTCCGTTGATTTGCTTGCCATGGTTAAGCAAACCACGCAGCATTTCTTCAAGAAATGGATAACCATCTTCTAGAACAAGTATTGTTTCACATTCATCATAGAGTTTACGAACCATTTCGGTAGGAAC
>ERZ795058.5760-NODE-5760-length-11035-cov-14.298361_pt1 | contig 11035 bp, 8 predicted proteins | sample MGYA00375142_ERZ795058 | MGnify/ENA primary metagenome ERZ795058 (study PRJEB30187, sample SAMN05720210) | activated sludge metagenome | isolation source: anaerobic digester from wastewater treatment plant | place: Japan | collected 2015-04-20 ...
AACTTGGTAATAGACGGGGGAATGACGAAAAAAATGATTTACGAATAAAAAAAACAACTCTGCCTACAAAAGCCGGCTACTGTCCGTTTTTACATTGATTTTTATCCCAAAGGCGAAACATCTCAAAAATTACTCTCTCCACAATCCCAATTTACGATTGCGGGCTTTGCGCTGCAACTTAAGAAAATAGTCGGCATACTTTACATTGGGCGGGAACGTAGCCACCTGTGCGTAACCTTTGCGTACCAGCTCGGCATTGACAAAAAGTCCGTTTTCAAGGTAAACATAGGCCAATAAGCGGCCGTAGCGATCAAGACTGTCCACATCGAATTCCAATCTTACCTTTTTACCCTCAAGCAGAGACTTGGTAAATTCGGAGGCTTCACGACCATAGGGTTCCGGAGCTTTTTGCGGATGCAATGTTTCGGGCGTATCTACACCAATTAATCGAACCTTTTTGCCTTTTTCGCTACCATCGTCCACCCAAAACGTGTCTCCATCCACCACTTTGGTAACGGCCATTAATCCTATCTGCTTTTTCTTTTCAGCCCTAACAGTACTGGGCAAAAGCAAGAAGAAAACGGCCAGACCGACTAAAGGGAAATTTCTTTTATTCATAATAAAATCAAGTAATCTCCCCAAAGTTAGAAATTCATTTGATGATTTATAGCCGGACAAATACTTATTCGGGCAATTCTTCTTTTGTGTGGGTTGGGCTCACTATCCTCTTATATTTTACATAATAAATACCCCAATATAATAGGGAACTACCCGGATATAAAGAATTTTATCGCCTCCAACAGCTCATTTACTTTTTCCCAATTCGATCCCATGGGGATTTTTAGGACGGATGCCAAGGGATCTCTGAGTTTTATGATTACACTATAATTGTGAGTAATTATTTCCTTATTGGAAACATTGTTGCCTTCGAAGTATGCCGCCAGGTTGGTATCGCCTTCGAAACCTCTGAACGAAGGCATTTTACGGGTATCCAATTTACCCACAAAAGTAGCCTCGCCCTTAAGAATTCTTTGATTATCGGTATATGTACACGACAAAATATCGGAGTGGGAGAATAGTTTTCCCTGTATCATTATCCGTCTTGTCTTCCCAAAGATTATTATTTCCTCGTTCAGATTCTGCTCCTTAAGTACCAGGTTATAGGTGGGGTTCCCATACTTTAAAATTAACGCCCTTTTTTGCCTGCGGTAATCCGGTTTCGGTCTTTTCGTTTGTTGTATTTCCCCCACCTCCCTTTCACCTAAGAAAGGAAACAAATAATCCAACACAGACGAAACAACCGAAACAACCAAAGGGAACCTACTACCAGAACTCATCACAACTAATTTAAACGGCCAAAAAATATTCATTCCACTAAATGTCTCGATGCCGAAACCTGACGCACACAGCTCTCTTTTTCTTGAAGCATCGAAGGACGTATACAAAGATGCATCGAAAAACTGTTAAATTTTCTGTAATCCGAAAAAGTTTCGCTGTATTTTGTTGTTATTCTGATGGTTAACATCAAAAAGTTTCGCTTAAATCCGGACAAGAAAAATACTTGTGTGTAAAGTCAAAATTATAAATCCTCGATTTCATCGATGTTTTTTATTTTTATGAAATTTACCGCTTTTACCCCCTTTTTCGAATTAAAATGGCTGAATCAATCGGACAACAGCCCGGAGATTCGGCCTTCAGATTCCGGATTGCTGATTTAATTTTCAGTTAAACGGGAAGCAATCTTATTCAGCCTCTTCATGTATTTTATAAACAGAGTGATACAAAAAAGCTGTTCCAACCCGCGAGTCAAAACAGCCTTCTTGTTGCTTCATAGTAGTCCCGCCGAGAATCGAACTCGAATCTAAAGTTTAGGAAACTTCCGTTCTATCCATTGAACTACAGGACCAAGATACTTACTGATTCGGGCGCAAAAATAAGGCTAAATTTCCGATTGAACAAGATTATCTTACCCGATGCCTCCGACGATGGAAAATTTCTTACTGCCTATTTCGATGCAATGATCAAAATAATTCCTGCAATACATCCAATGACTTTATCCTGGGGAATTCGCTCAAATGCAAACGGTAATAATCGAGGGTTTGGCGCAATATGCGCTGACGTTGGTAACGGTCGTAGCGAAAAGCAGGCATATTCTCGAAGTTAATGCGCAGCAACACAGCAAAGCTCTGAGCGTCTTCGGGCGACAACCAATCTCTGTGCGAAGGTTGGAGCGAACAAAAAGTACCGGCCTGCAAGTCGAAATATTTACCGGGGGCCTTGTCTTCCAAATTCGGATAAAAGCCCAGGTAACGGGTAAGTTTAATCAAAAATACCAGGTGAAAATTTGCAGCACCCTCGCGGCAAAGATCCAGTATTTCTACAGATTGTACCAGAAAATCGAACAAGGCCGGATTGGACTCTCTTTCCTCCAAGGCCCGGTACAAAACCTCCGATAAAAACAAAGCTATGGCGTTTTTTACCGGATCCATCGGAATTCCTGTAAACGCAAACAGACTGCGGGCCTCTTTGAGGCGCTGCAATTCCCGGCTCCCCTTGTGATCGGCTTCGTACTCAATCAGGGACAGAGGCTGAAAGAGCGACTGCCTCAGCTTGCTGTTTTTACGACTTCTTGTCAATAGATAAGCTTGCCGCCCAAACTCCCTGGTATAGAGATGCACCACCGAAAAGGCATCGCTGTAGGGAATCTGATGCAACACAAGAGCCTGACTTCGAACCAGCATACGAGTTTAGAAAGAATAGGAAACCCCCACGACGGCCGTGAAGCCCTGAGAGGGATAAGCATTCCATACTTCATAGAATTGATTCAGAACATTGTTCAGATGCAAAAATACGCCCAGCCGACGGGTGATGTCGTAAGAAGCTCCCAGCGAAAGATAATGGATATCGGGCAAACTCCGGTAGGTGTTAAAATAATCGGGAGCATAGCGGACACCCTCCCAATGGTAGGAGGCAAAAAAAGCAGTCTGCTCTCCCGGAGTCAGGCTGAGCAAAGCCTCTCCTTCGAAAGCAGGCTTATGCCAGGGCCTGCGGGCATTGCTTTCTAACAAGATATCTGTCTTGGCGTTGTCCGACGAAGCTATGTAATGATTATAGTTGAATTTACCGCTCAAATTTAGGGTCTTTCTATAGGCATAATTAAAGTCCAGGCCCAGATAAAGCTTGTTCATTTTTACATAATCGGCCATAAACAGACTACTATAACTCAAGTGATTCAACAGGCCGCTGTCTACGGGCAAAGCATTGTAAAACATCGCAAGGTCTCTGGTAAAAGAATAGCCGGTGAATACGGTCATATTGAGACCCGAAAACGGCTTAACCTGCAAAGCTCCCCTCAGCGCCACCGGGCTGTACTCGGGCAACAAACGAATGGAAGGGTCCAGATAAGAATTGAGTTCCAGGCCTTCGCGGTAGGAATACAGTCTCTGTCCTCCATCAATTCTAACGTTGAGTTTGGCCCAATTACCCAAAGGTCGGTCCACAGAGGCGGTGGGAGCAATCAATAATTTTTGTCCGTCCAAATAAGACAAACGAAATCCCAGGCCAAAATCCCATAATCCCAGGGAATAGGTTGCGTGGGGATTCATTTCAAACCATAACACATTGGCCGGCGCATCGTTATAGGCCGGGAAAAGCGGATCGTACTGCATATGATCGGCCAGGCTGAATCTTTGTGAAGAAAGCCCGCGTTGATAAAAGAAGGCTCTGAATCGGGCATCCAAACCTATATCCAAATTATCGTTGAATTGGTAGTTTAAGGCGAGACCGGCATCTATTTCGGTTTCGGCCGGGCCGGCACCGGCCAGGCTGTCTTTAGCCAGGGCTTTACCCAAACGGAAATAATGAGCATCCACATTGAAGGCGTAATCGAACGCTTTGTCCCAAGGTTTCGATTCTAATCCGAGGCTGAACTTGGTATCCGAAAACCATTGTATATCCGGCACCATTAAGCTGTCTCTGTTTTGCAAGGGCAAATTGCTCCAGGAACGGCCGTAGTAATTCCAGGCATAAAAACGCTCCGACAAGCCTGCCCTGAATTCCGCTGAACTCAAATGCCATTGGTAATTGAGCCCCAAACGATTGTCTATATGCTTGGCTCTGGTTTCCAAATCGGGTTGAAGAGTGACTTTTCCAAAAGACGAACGATGCCAGGCGGTCAAATCGAGCAAATGTTTGCTCCCTTTCAATATGTTCCATTGGAGGTCGCCCAAACCCGACCAATCGTAGCCGGCTCCGAGCCTGACGTAAGCCTTTTGCTCCCGGGCCGGGAAGTAGGTGCGAGCCTCGGCAGCCCGCAAAGGAACGTATTCTCCCGGAGTCAGCGTAGGTGCCTCCGACAGGGAAAAACGCACTTCTGTTCCCTTGGTTTTAAGTTCTTCGGTTTCGGGCACACGGTAAATCTTACCGGCCGTTTCGAGCATGGGATTGTATTCTTTTTCGAGCAGGAGGTCTCTTCTAATCAGGCTGTCCCGGTCTGTCTGAGCTACCGCGGACATCGTGAACAGGCCGGATAAAACCAGCAAAAAACAGAGAGTATTCTTTTTCATAATCATTCCTTACTGAGTTGGGCGATATTATCCAAACGCGTTTGAATCATACCGGCGATTTCATCTTCGGCCCGGTAATTTTCTTTCAAGCTCATCAAATACTGCCTGGCTTGGAAGTAATCTTTACGTTGAATATAAATATCGGACAGGAGAACAAAGCAACGGGCCAGCCAATACGATTGCGAAGTTCCGTCCCTAAGGAAAGACTGGGCAATTTCTTCGGCTTTTTTCAGATCGTTTTTGTTGAACCAATATTCGGCCAGCCGGAAACGGGCCTCGGCGCCGAAAGCAGTCTGTGACTCTTCGGCCAGGCGTTGCAGGTCGGAGAGGGCTTCGTCGGTTCTGTTCAGCTCCATCAAGGCGATGGTTTTCCGGAACAGTGCTTCGCGTTGCAGGCTGGGCGAGAGATTTTCTTCAGCAAGCAACTTGTCGGCCGCAGCCGGAATGCTTTCGTTACGCCCGAGCGCATACAGACAACGTAATATTCCGCTTCTGGTGCCTATGCGGACACTGCGGTCTTCGGCCAGCACATCCAAACTCTGATAATGTTCCAAAGCCCGGGCGTATTCTTTTTGTTTATACTCATGCTCGGCCAACACCACCAAGGCCTCGGGTACAAAACGATGGCCGGTTTGTTTAATCACCTCTTGAAAATAGGGCAGAGCCCGGCTCGTTTCATTGCTAAGCAAAAGCAAATTTCCGGCGTGAAAATAAGCCTCGGTACGGAACATCCCCTGAGGATAAGCATTGATATAATCCTGAAAACCTTTTATGGCTTCCTGATTCTTACCATCAACCATCAGGCGTTCGGCAGCCAGATACGACAAAGAATCTTTTTCGCTGCGTTCTATCCGCACACCGCTGCCCAGATTGTCGACATAGCTAAGGTATTCAGGTACCCGGTTGACGGCCACATAAATCATCTTCAGGTCGTTAAGGGCGGTCTGAGCTTCCTGGCTGCCCGGATATTCGTTTATTACCTTTTTGTAGGCGGCAATGGCTGCCTCCGTGTTATTACGGTTATACTCCAACAAACCTATCTGAATACCCGCTTTGCGGGCCAATATATTGTTGGGAAATTTTCGCATCAGTTTTTCAAAAACAGGTAAGGCTTCGGCCGGACGATTCAGAGCAATATAAGCCCGGCCTTGCTCGTAAAGGGCATCGTCCAGGTAATCCGACAGGGGAAAACGTTCTTCAAAACCGGCAAAAAGACGGGCTTTCTCTTCGTGCCGCTTCTGCAGGCCCATACTGAACCCTCTCTGAAACACAGCGTAATCGTTGCCGGTTTCCGAAAGCTTGTCGCTCATGTTGTAGTATTCTTCGGCCCGATCGTAGTTGCGGGCATGGAAATAACAATCGCCAATGCGGTTCAAAACATCGGGATAAGTATTATCGTTGCGAATTTCCTTGAACTGACTGTATTTTAAAAACCAATTCAAAGCCTCGGGATATTGTTTAAGATTGTAGTAGGAATAACCCAGGTTGTAATGCGCCAGTCGCCAGGCTTTGTAGGTCGAAGCATTAGGTGAGTTAAGGAAACGCAGGTAATCGTTGGAAGCAGCCCTGAGATTTTCGAGGCGATAATGGGTTTCCCCCCTCCAAAAATAAGTTTCCGGAGCCTCCAGTCTGAGTTGGGTGCTCAACTGAATCGAAGAGTTAAAATAAGTCAAGGCTTCTCCGTAGGCTGCGTTGTTGAATCTATCCATACCCATCAAAAAAAGCAACTTGCTTTTGGTTTCCAGCAAATCCTTGCCGGGATCGGCAATTTTGTTCAACACATCCAAAGAAGCCTGGTAATTTTTGGTACTTAAGAAAGCATCGACCAAATGCCCGTAAACACGATCGGCATAACGGGAATTGGGGAATTCCGTCAGGATGCGTTCGAAAGCCCTTACCTGTTCATTAAAAGGCGAAAAAGAAGTTTGATAGCAGAGCAAGGCGTAATTGTAAAGAGCGCTCTCTTTTACTTCCTTATCCTGGTCGCTCAACGAAGCCTGCTCGAAACTCATGCGAGCCTGGTCAAACTTTTGCTGTTGCAGATAACACAAACCCAGGTGGTATTCGGCATTTTGCGCCAGCGCATCGCCCTCCTGGCTTACTTGCAGGAAATACTTTGCCGCCTGTTCGTATTCTTTGGCCACATAATGATTGATGCCAATGCGGTAAGCGTCCGAACGCAAAAGCTCCGGATTGTATCTGAGGTACTTGCCGTAGTATTCCTGCGAAAGGGCGTGATCGTTGAGTTCATGATAACCGGCAGCCGAAAGACGGTATAGTTCGATACGCTCCGATTCGTTGGGATCTTCCTGCAGGAGTTTCTCGGCAATCTCGAGCATTTCTTTGTTTTTGCCCTGATCGAAATAAAGCTGCATGATATAGAAGGGCACAATGCGTTCGTATTCGGGATGGGCGGCAATTTTGCCGAATCCTTCGAGGGCTTGCTCTGTCCGGCCCTGACGATAATCTATAAAGGCCAGGTAATAGGTCGACGCGGAGACATAGAGTTGATCTTCTTGCAATAAACCTTCGAATAGAGCCCGTGCCCGGTCCAGTTCATCGAGTTGCAGATAAGTAAAAGCCAGGTAAAAACGATAAGCGGCTTCCTCCTTTTTAGAAAAATCCTTGCTGCGGCAAGAAAGGAAAAAAGTCAGGGCATCCTGGTACTGACGGGCGTTCATAGCATTGATCCCTAGCATATAATAAGCTCTGGAAGCCTGAACGGACAAGGGGAATTCTCCGATAAATTCTTTGAGCAGCAAGCTGCTTTCCATGCGATTCAATTCATACGAGCTGGCAGCGTACATAAACCGGGCATTTTCTCTGAGATTTTCAGGTAAAACCTGCTCTTGTTCAAACCAGGTATCGAGAGTCCGTAAACAATAAGCGTATTCCCCGGCATTGAATTGTTCGCTCGCCAAGCGGTATAACCAGGTGGGGCCTTTTTTTTGACTGTTCTCCTGCGCAGAGACTAAACTGCCGGCAGAAAAAGCCATTAATATCAAAAAAATCAGGCTTTTCCTTTTTATGTAACTGAGCATATATTATCGAATTTGTGGGGTTTCATTTAAAAACGCAATAATACCTTTTTTAATTGAATCCAGCCCGAAATCAGCCGGATAAATTTTGTTAAGCGGGCGGAAAAAGGCCTCTCCCACATCGTCGTTGGCCTGAATTGAATCGAACTCGCTAACAAGGCATAGAAAGAAAAAATCGAGGGTATGAATTTCCATGCCGGAATACTTATAGATATTGGGCAGCGAAAACAAGTACCGCGTGGTATCCACTTTGAGCGACAATTCTTCGTAGATTTCGCGCCTTAGCGCTTCTTCGATGTTTTCGCCCATATCCACAAAACCTCCCGGTAAATCGAGGCTGCCCAAAGCCGGTTCTTTGGCCCTGCGACAAAGCAAAAGTTCCCCTGCCGGGTTTAGAATAAACGCAGCCACCGCAGCCGCAATATTTAAATAATACACAAAGCCGCAGTCCATGCAACGCTTTGATTTAAAATTATTTTCGACAAAACGGCCGGAGCCGCAAACGGGACAAAACGCAAAAAGTCCGAGGGGATGTTGTTTCATAGCAGCCGGTTATTTAAAAGCAGCCGGTTATTTAGAAGCTGCCGGTTATTAGAAAAAAAGCCCGAACGGTATGGACGGTTCGGACTCTTTAGCTCTTCAGGTAGGACTTGAACCTACGACCCTCTGATTAACAGTCAGATGCTCTAACCGACTGAGCTACTGAAGAATGTTTAGCTTACATTTAAAAAAGCGCGACAAAAATACAGCATATTGTCGAATATTGCAATATCTTTGCCAAAAAATTTACAGAATGAAGAATTTATTAGCCCTCGGCAACGCTCTGGTGGATGTGTTAATCCGCCTCGATTCGGAAGAAATCCTTACAGAACTCGGCATAGCTAAAGGTAGCATGCAATTGATCGACAAAGAACGTTTCGATCTGATTCAACAATCGCTCAAGCCTTATAAAAAACAATATGCTTCGGGGGGATCCGCCGCCAATACCATCATCGGCACCGCCACTTTGGGCTTGCCTTCAGCTTTTATAGGCAAGATTGCCGACGACAGCAACGGAGCCTATTTCGAAAAAGACATGAAGCGGGCAGGTGTGGAAACCCGTCTGCTCAAAGGACAATCCTCCTCGGGAACGGCTTTTACTTTTGTCAGCCCCGACGGAGAGCGCAGTTTTGCCACCTACCTGGGAGCTGCCGCCGAATTGCAAGCCGAAGATTTAACACCACAGATGTTCAAAGGTTATGCCAATATATATATAGAGGGTTATTTACTGCAAAATTACGATTTGATACTCCGTATCATGGAACTGGCCAAAGCAGCCGAAATGAACATCATCTGGGATCTGGCCAGTTACAATATTGTAGAAGAACACAAGACTTTTTTAACTGAAAAGGTACTTCCTCAGGTAGATTACCTGTTTTCGAACGAAATGGAAGCTGAAGCGCTTACCGGCGCCAAAGCCGACGAAGCCCTCGATTTGTTGGCGGCCGGAACCAAAGTTGCCGTCGTCAAAATGGGAGCCAAAGGAGCCATGGCCAAAAGAGGTCAGGAAATAGCCCGAGTCCCGGCCCTCAAAGTAAACGCTCTCGACACTACCGGAGCCGGCGATTTATTCGCAGCCGGCTTTTTATACGGCCTGTCCATCGGCCTGCCCCTGAACGAAGCCGCCAGCATCGGCAACATCACCGCCGGCAATGTGGTAGAGGTACTGGGAGCCAAAATGGACCAAACCAGATGGGCCGCCATCAAAAAACAAATCAAATCGTTGCTTTAATTTCGGATCAGATCGCGGCGAAAACAAGTTTCCGGCGGCCTTGCATCCGGATCAAAAAAAGCATATATCCAAGAAGAACCGATGAACAAAACCAAGAAAAATAAACTCCGCTTTATAATCCTGTCTGCTGCGCTGGTGTGCTGCCTGGGAGTTTTTTATGCTTTTAAGGCTCAGGATAGAAATTTTTTGATCAGTAAAAATTTCGACATTTTCCACTCACTCTTCAGAGATCTCAATTTGTTCTACGTAGACAGTGTCGATGTGGATCAAGCGTTTTCCAACGCCATAGACGGACTGTTGAGTTCCTACGATCCCTATACCAGCTATATCCCCGAATCGCAAATGTCGGAACTGAAATACATGACCACCGGCGAGTACGGAGGCATAGGAGCCGTCATCAGCAAAAGGGGTGAAGCCATCATCGTTGCGGAACCTTACGAAAACATGCCCGCTCAGGAAGCCGGACTGCTTTTTGGAGATGAGTTGGTCGAGATCGACGGCATCAGCATGGAAGGCAAAACCGTATCCTTTGCCAGCGACTGCCTGAAAGGCCAGCCCAACACGAGCGTAGAATTGCTGATAAAACGCGAAGGCGAAAAGAAGCTTATAAAAAAAACGCTGCAACGTAAACTCATACAGATGAATCCAGTAGAATATGCCGGCTTGCTGAGACCGGGCGTGGGCTACGTATATCTGAGCAGCTTCACCGACAAATCCTATCAGGAACTCAGACAAACCTTGATCAACCTCAACAAACAAGGCGCTCAAAGTCTCATCCTCGATTTACGCGACAACGGAGGGGGCTTACTAAGCGAAGCGGTTTCCATCTGCAACTTGTTTGTAGACAAAGGCGAAGTCATCGTCACCACCAAAGGCAAAGCGCCTCAATGGGACAAGACCTACAGAACGCTTATGGAGCCGCTTTTCGAGGATATGCCGGTGGTCGTGCTTACAAATACGCTTTCGGCTTCTTCTTCGGAAATTGTGGCCGGAGCTTTGCAAGATTTAGACAGGGCCGTTATTTTGGGCAGCCGTACGTTTGGCAAGGGCCTGGTACAAACCACCAGAGAATTGGCCTATAACGGAGTGCTCAAAGTGACCAGCGCCAAGTATTACATCCCCAGCGGACGTTGCATCCAGGCCGTCAATTACGCCAATGGCCGCAGCGGACGGCTGCCCGACAGCCTGACCACGCAATTTTCCACTCGCAACGGCCGGCCGGTCAGAGACGGAGGAGGCATCAGCCCCGATGTGAGTTGCGTCCAAAAAGAATACTCCGACTTTTGTTGGCAACTGGTAAACAATCTGTACTTTTTCGATTTTGCCAACGACTACTACCGCAAACACCCCAAAATAACTTCGGTCGAAAACTTCAAGCTCAGCGAACAGGATTTCAACGACTTCAAAAACCACATACGCAACAGCGATTTCACGTATGAATTGCACAGTAAGAGCAAATTGAACGAACTCAAAAAAACGTTGGAATCCGAAGGCTATTGGGAAGACGTCAGCGATGACTTCAAATCGCTCGAATCTAAGCTGGTCCACGATCTGGACAAAGACCTCGAAACCTTCAGACCCGACATTGAGCGCATCTTGAGCCTCGAAATCATCAGGCGCTACTATTATCAAAAAGGAGAAATTCAGGAATCGCTCAAAAC
>ERZ795058.5764-NODE-5764-length-11029-cov-15.415528_pt1 | contig 11029 bp, 7 predicted proteins | sample MGYA00375142_ERZ795058 | MGnify/ENA primary metagenome ERZ795058 (study PRJEB30187, sample SAMN05720210) | activated sludge metagenome | isolation source: anaerobic digester from wastewater treatment plant | place: Japan | collected 2015-04-20 ...
GCGCCAGCCCGCGCCGTCGCCGGGATCCCAGTTGAGGCCGCTGTTCATCATACCGGTCAGGTTGCAGCCGACGTCGCCGGAGCCGTCGCCGAAGCGGACGTCGAAGTAGTGCGGTCCCGGCGTGGCGGTGAAGGCGCCCGTAGAGGGGTCGCTGTTGCCGTTGCGATAGAGGACCAGCGACCGGTCGATGACCAGGTAGACGTAGTCGTCGAACGCGCCGCGGAAGTTCCAGACCTGATTGGTGGCGGTGCGGTTCCAGATGCAGCCGGCATAGGCGTAGGTGTGGTTGTTGCCGGCCCACATGCCGCCCGAGTTGCTCGTGTTGGCAGATTTGCCGCCGTTGCCGGCATAGGTGGTGAGGCGGATGTTCTGCTTGGGCACATAGCGGAACGGATCGTTGGCCGTGCGCGAAGTGAGCCCCTCCCAGAGGCCCGGCGTGAGCGCGTCAAGGGCCGGGGCGGACGGTTCGACGACGGGCGTGGCCGCGAGCGTGGCCGTGGAGGTGCCGGTCTTGATGATCGATGCGGCACTGAGCGTGCCGTTGATGACCGTGCCGCCATCGCCGATTGTCAGGGCGGCGACTTGAATGTCGCGACCGCGGAGGTCTAGGCATGCGGGTGCGCCGGTGCCCCCGACCGTGACGGCAGTGACGGTGGAAAGGGCGTCGTCGTGACCGAGGGCCAGCGTGCCTTCGCGCACGACGGTCGGGCCGGTATAGGTGTTGGCGGCGTTAAAGGTGACACTCCCGCCGCCGGTTTTGGTAAAGCCGCCGGAGACGGCCGGCTTGACGGACAGGGTCACATCGACATCGGCGCGGCCGGCCTGGCGCAGGGTCGCGACCGGTTGCGGGCTCATGCCGCTGCCGGGCGCATGGAACTTGAGACCGGTGACGGCACCAGAAGGACGGTCAAAGAGTGCCTCCGCAACGTAGCCGTTGGGGCCGTCAGGACCGTTGTATTTGTGGAGGACAATCGGCGGGGCGATGTAGCCGGTGTAGGGCGTAGCGAACGTCATGTCGGCGGCCACCAGCCCGGTCGGAGCACGCAGAGGAACGTTGATGGTCTTACCAATGGAAGTGGGAACTTCTAGCGTGAAACCGCCCTCATGGACAACGACGTTGTGGCCGGCAAGCGTTCCGCTGAAAACCGGAATTTCGGAGTTTGCGCAGACGAGGGTGCCACCGTTGAAACTCGCGCCTTTCCAGCCGGGATTGTCGGCGGCATTGATACGGTTGGCTGTGAGGCGTCCGTTGCCGGCAAGCACGAGGTCGGAACGGCGGTTTCGGGCATTGGCGTCGGCCCGTCCGAGATCGATGGGACCATTGATCGTGGCATCTGCGTCGCCGGCGACGACGAGCGCGCCGGAACCGGTGTTAGAGCCGCTATTACCGTCACCGCCAACGCCTAGGGTGACACCGTGATAAAACGTGCCGCCGAGCAGGAAAGCGAAGCCGAAGCCGCCGCGGGTGAGGGTGACGGTGCCACCGTAATAGTTACCGACGGCGCCACTAGCGGGCACACTGCCACCGGGCATGATGAAAGACCCGCCGGTCTGGCGGAAGATGCCTTGCGAGTTGTAAGCTTGGGCGACCTGCCAATATCCTTTGGTGTGGTTGAAGCCCGATTCAAGTCCGTAATAACCGTAAGCGCCTGAGGCGGTACCGAGGCCGCCGTCATTAGCTGCGCCGGTGGTGTTGGTCACGATGCTGTTGCCGGATTGGTAGATGGCGCCGGCGCTGGAACCACCGCGTCCTGCATACAAGGTGGCCGAAAACAGGGCGTCGTCGGTGATGTCAAGGGTGGCGCGTCCATTTTGGCCGACGATGAAGTAGGTCTGGCGAAGATTGTAGCCGATATCGGGCGCGACCACAGTGGCGGTGCCGCCGATACGGTTGGAGGTGGAATCTTTACCCGCAACACTGCCGAGATGGACCGTCTTGATGCCGCTGGCGAATGTTGATTGCGCGTTGTCGTCAACGACACCTACAGTGACATCGGCATCGTTCGTGATGAGAAGCGAACCGGACGTGGTGCTGATGTAGCCGAGTGTGTGGGGGCCTGAGTCACGGAAATCAGTGATGCCGTCTTCCGGCGAAGAACCAAGCTGAAACAGGCGCAAGAATGGTGAGATCGCCGGGGCCGGTTTTCCCGAAGCCCTTAGTCACTGGATCTGGCAACACGATGTCGGGATCAGCGAGGCGGGTGGTGTCGACAACGACACCGCCGTCTGGTGGAATGAGATCGCCGTAAACGAGCGTGTCGAAATGCGCGCGCGTGAAACCTTCAGTAGCGGTTTCGCCCATAGCGACACCCAAAATGCCGCCGCCAGAGACGTGAAGTTTTCCGGCGTCCCACCCCGGCAAACTGGAGGGGTAGTTGGCGAAGAGCATGTGCCGGCCTCCGGTGATCGTGGTGTCGCCTTGATAGGTGTTGTTGGAGGCGAGCAAATAGGCGACCGAGTTGGCACCGCCGTAACTCTTGATGCCGACGGGGCCTGAAACCGGGCTGGTCAGTGTCAGGGAGAGCGCGTCGGTGGTGTCGGTCAGAATCAGGTCGCCGTTGCCGGAGGTCTCGACCGGCCCGGTGATGACATTGCGCGTGTCGCGGCTGAAGCCGGCGCGGGCACGGAGGGCGCTGCCGGCCTCCGCTTGGATACGCCAGGGGACTGGGGCCGCAAGGTTGTGTACATCGAAAACGCCGCCCGCCGATACGCTGACGAGCGTGTTGGTATCGCCGGCCAACGTACTGTCGGATTCGATCGTGAACACGGCGCCGGGTGCGATCGCGAACGTGCCGTGCTGACCGGGAGCGGCGGGATCAGCCACGAGGATGTCGGCACTGGTGATGGCGAAGATGGAGTTGGTGGACGATGTGGCGGCGCGCAGATCGGGCGCGAGCTTCGCGTCACCCTTTACGGTCAGGGTGTGGCCGTTGAGTTCGAAACGGGGCTGGATGGTGCCCGCGACATCCGGGTTGCGGCGGACGTCGAGGCGCGAGACGCCGCCGATCGAGGCGTCTGCGTCGAGGGCGATCAGGGGTTGCGTGTAGTATTGTGTGAAAGGTCCGTTGTTGACCAGCGCGCCGTTACCGTCCGGGCCGTCGCCCGCCAGACGGAGTTGGTACACATAGGTGCAGTTGTTCGCGGAGGGGAGGAGCCCCATGTCGAGTGCCCCGCCATCAGCGACCGTGACCACACGTGCCATGTCATCATAGCCGAGCGCCGATGCAACCGCCGGCAACAGCGTGCCTTGAACGATGGTGATGTCGCCCAAGAAGTTACGGTTGGCGTTGGGGAGCGTAAGCCAACCGGGGCCGGTTTTGATCAACGTGCCGCTGCCGGAAAGGACGGGGAGGCTGTTGGTCGTGTTTGCGGCGACCGCAAGCGCGAGCGCACCATCCGTTATGACAGCGGACGAGAGTCCGTCCGCACGGACCGTCGCGGTGTCTGCACCGGATTTAGCGACGGCGGTACCGGAGGCAAGGGCAGTCTCAAGCGTGACCGGGCCGCTGATATTCAGGGTGCCGTCGGGCGTGGCTACGGTGCCGTTTGAAAGGGCCAACTTGGCGGTGGCGGAGAGTCGGCCGACCGTGAGCGTGTACCCGCCGAGATCAATGACAGCGGGCGTAGCGGAGGGGTTGCGGATCAGGGCGACGGCGGTATCGGCCGTGAGGTTGAGGGCCGGGCCGGTACCGCCATCGGTCAGTGTGATGACCGCGCCGGGATACGCCGCGAGGTCGCCGGGGCCGAGCGCGGGCAGTGAAACCGCCTGAACGGCCGGATCGGCGGTGATGCCGTCGGTGATGCTGTAGACGGTGGGTGCGCCATTAAGGGTGATTCCGGGAATCGGGCCCGCCGCGATGCCGGTCGCGAAGATCTTGCCGTCCGCCGGAATGATATCGAGCGTGCCGCCTGCGAGCAAGGTGAGGGCGGGCAACCGGACGTCCGAGCTTCCGGTGGCCAGCGAGAGCGTGGCTGGACCGTTGACGGAGAACGGGGAGGCCGTGAAGGTGCCGTCTGGGTTGAGCGCATCGGTCGTCACGCGCAGCGTGCCACCGGCAAGCGCCACGCCTGAAGCGGCCTTCAAGGACGCGGGATTGGCCGTGATAAGAGTGCCTTGCAGGAGGGTAATTGCGGTCAGGTCGTTGGCGCCGGAGAGTTGCCATTCACTCTGTCCCTGTTTGATGAGCGAGAGAGGGCCTTGCGACGTCTTAGTGATCGCGCCGGCATAAGTCTTTATACCCGTGCCGTTCCCGCCGAGGCGCAGAACCTTTGCGCCGGTCTCGGTCGATGAGGAGGCGGTGCCTGTGAAGGTCATGTCGCCGTTGCCTACGATATCGAGCAGGAGTTCGGACGGTGTGGTGCTTTGGAAACTAAAGGGACGGTCTGTTGTGAACGGGGAGTCGCCGGTGATGCGCAGTGTACCGCCGCGAGACGAGCAGAGGATTGCATTGTAGTCGCCTGTACCGAGACAAGAGGCGCTTCCGATGAGACCGAGCGAGGGAACCGAGACGACCGAGCCCCACAGGATACGAACAGAGTTCGGGAAGTCGTTGTCCGGATTGTTGAAAACGTAAGAGCCGGTCATGAAATTCCCGGTGGTCCATGTTTCAATGCCGGAGGTCGTGCCGGTGAGTTTGGCGTTTACCGTCCAAGTGGCGTCGCTTCGGACAAAGAGGTCGAGGAGGTCGACTTGGGAGGTGCCGTTGCGGGAAAAGTCCAAGGTGGACGGTCCGTTGATTAGCAAATCAGCGCGGATGTCAGTGCCTTGCAGCCCCGCGTTGACGATGTGCAGCGGGCTGTTGAGGTTGAGCGTGGCGGGTGCGTAGACGCGGATTATTTTGATGGTTGTATCGGCATCCACCGAAACGACGGCGCCGGGCGTGTTGAAAGTGACCGCCTCGGTCGCGGCGGGTACGGTGCCGCCGGACCAGTTGGCGCTGTTGTTCCATGATCCTGTCACGCCTCCAATCCAAGTCTGATCGGCGGTCGCCGAGAATGCGGCAGCCAGCACTAAGGCGAGTAGCCGGTGTACGAGCCGCATCTTCGTGCGTTGGGTTGCTATCGGTTGTGAAACCCAGAAACGAGAGTCGGGGTTCTCGATGTGCGACATGTAGTTTGACATTTTTCTACTCCTCGATTGTATGATGCTGAGGCTCCAACTTGGCCCACGTAAACCTTTACACGACCATAGCCCCATGATACGAGGGGATGTGCCATTAGGGCAAGCGCAATTATTGTAAAATTGCCCGCCGTAACTCCCCGCTTGTCTCGCGGGAGGCGGGAGGGTACACTGACGCTTCCTGAATGGTCAGGTCTCAAAGGAGTTTTCAAGATGTCTGTCAGAGTCCGTTTTGCGCCGAGTCCCACCGGCAACGTCCATATCGGTAACATCCGTGCGGCTATCTTCAATTGGCTGTTCGCACGCCATACCGGCGGCAAGTTTCTGCTGCGGGTGGAAGACACGGACCGCGAACGCTCGACACAGGCGGCGATTGATACGCTGCTCGATTGCATGCGCTGGCTGGGATTGGACTATGACGAGCCTGAGGTTTATCAGAGCCAGCAGATCGCACGGCATCTGGCGGTGGCGGAGGATCTGGTCGGCCGCGGACTGGCCTACAGGGACAACAAGGGCGGCGGCGGTGAGTGTGTGATTTTCCGCATGCCCAAGACGGGACGCCTCGCGTATACCGACCTGGTTAAGGGCACGATCAAAAAGAAGGCGGAGGACACGCAGGATTTCGTGATTGTGCGCTCGGACGGTACGCCGGTGTTCCATCTCTCGAATGTGGTCGACGACATCGACATGGGCATCACGCATGTGATCCGCGGTGACGACCATGTGGAGAACACCTTTAAGCACATTGAGTTGTTCAAGGCGTTGGGGGCGGCGGTGCCGCAGTACGCGCATCTGCCGATGATCGTCAACAATCAAGGGAAGCCCTATTCCAAGCGTGACGGAGCGGCCTTTGTGGGCGAGTTCAGGGAGCAGGGCTATTTACCTGAGGCGCTTTTTAATTTCCTGTTGCTGCTGGGATGGGCGCCGGGCGATGACCGCGAGGTGTTGACGCGTGATGAGATGATTGAGCTGTTCACGCTCGAACGCTGCAAATCGAGTGCGGCGCGCTTCGACCTCAAAAAGCTGATATGGATGAACGGCGAGTATATCCGGCGGCAGCCGCGCGAGGTGTACGCGGCGGAGTTCACGGCGCGCGTTGAGGCGGCCGGACTGTCGGTCGAAGGGCGGGATCTGGACGGCATTCTGGATCAGATGCAGGTGCGTACCAAGTTCTACTCCGAGATACCGGGGTCATGTTCCTACTTCTTCACGGAGGAGTATCCGTTCGATGAAAAGGGCGTGGCGAAGCGGCTGAAGGTCGATGGCGTGCCTGAACTGCTGGACGAAGTGGCACAACGGTATGAGGCGTTGCCGAGCTTCGATGTGCAGAGTACACACGAGGTGCTGATTGCGATGGGCGAGGAGCGCGGCGTCGGTCTGGGCGCGTTGGTGCATCCGGTGCGTGTCGCGGTTTCGGGGATGACCGAAGGTCCGGGGCTCTTCGAGATGCTGGTGCTGATCGGCCGCGATTCGGTCTGCGCACGGCTGCGCTGCGTGGCGCAGCGGTTGCGTGACGGGGGGATGAAATGACCCTGTCTAGACGAAACTTTTTGATACAGGGTGGCGCGGCGACTTGCGTCGGCGGTGGAGTTTTCTGTGGCTTGCGCAGCCGCTCGACGGTGCGTGCGCCGGTGCGTTTGGGACTGGTCGGGGTAGGGGGAATTGGCCGGATCAACCTCGAACGTTTTCTCGACATGGACGATGTTGCGGTGCGCGTGATTTGCGAGACGCATGCCGGTCGGGCGGCTGCCGCGCGGGAGTGCGTGGCCTGTCGGACTGGCGGACGCGGCCGTTGCGAGGTGACGGACGATTACCGCGAGGTGTGTGCGCGTACGGACGTTGATGCGGTGGTGGTCGCCGTGCCCGACAACCTGCATGCGGAGGTCGCGCTGGCGGCGGTCGCCGCAGGCAAGGCGGTGTATGGCGAGCCGCTGTTTGCGCATACGCTGGGGCAGGGGCGCGCGCTGTTGCGTGCGCTGGCGCAAGGCGGTAACGTTTGGCAGACCGGCGCGCATCTGCGGGGCGAACCGGCGTTTCGACGCGCGGTGGCGGCAGTGCGTGGCGGACGCATCGGGCGCGTGACGCGGATTGAGGTGGGGCTGGCGGGCGGCGGACGCGGGCCGGCGGGATGGAGCGGCGACACGGACGGCGGCGCGTATCACTGGCGCTGGATCAGTGCGCTGGGCGGCGGCAGTCTGGCGGAAGGGATCGGGCATTACGGCGACATCGCGCTGTGGGGCGCGGGCAAGGAGGCGGAACTGCCGGTGTCGGTCGTAGGGCAGGGCGAGTTCCCGCGCGACGGGGTTTTCGATACCGCGACTTCGTTCCGTTTTCTGTGTGCCTACCGCGACGGCGTTGAGTTGGAAGTGGCGGATGGCGGTCGGCTCGAAAAGGGCATCGGCGTACGGTGGATTGGTGCGGAAGGCGCATGGATCTGGGTGACGCGCGGTGCGATCGCGGCATCGGCCGACGGGCTGTTGGCGGGGCTGCCGCCCGTCGCGTTGCGTCCGGTCGATCTCCGGCGTGATTTTGTTGAGGCGGTTAGGGATCGGCGACCGGCGTGTGTGCCGGCGGTGGTGGCGTTCCACGCGGCGGCGTTGGGACAGCTTGGCGACCGCGCCATGCGGGGCGCCTGAACAGAGCGTGTAGGATGTGACGTATGAAGATGGTGATGGCGGTTTATAACATCGGTGTGGACGGAGAGGTCATGGCCGCGATGGACGAGTTGGGCGTGAGTTGTTTCACCAAGATCCCGCGCGTGGTGGGCAAAGGCAAGACCACTGGGCCGCGGCTGGATGATGCGGTGTGGCCCGGTGCCAACACGATCGCACTTTTTGTGCTGCCCGATGAGCAGGCAAAGGTTGTGATGGGGGCTTTTGCGCATCTGCGCGCGACCATCGGCAAGAAAGCCGGCGTCAAAGCCTTTTTGCTGGGGGTCGAGGGGATGACCGCGTGAGATTCAACGCCGTTGAATCTCACGCGAAGGAGGATTTAGGAGGGAGGATTTAGGAGTTTTGTTGCGACCACGCAGTGGTTCGCAACGGCGAGAGTAAAAGCATTGCTCTGTATTTGGACATTGTGGACGTGGTTGACCTTATGGACAGGACTCAACTCCTAAATCCTAACTCCTAACTCCTAAATTCAAAACCTCCCCCGCGCGATTTGTCGCGCGGGGGAGGTTTTGCATCGACTTTGACCGTAAAATCCTCAATGATATGCGACTCAACCACGGGAAACCTGTGCGCCGCCGACTGTTCGGCGGAGTACGTGCGGGGAATGCCTTGATTGGGTGAACAATCATGAAAAAGTTCGAGTATGTAGAGGGCGGCGTGACCGCAGCGCAGGGCTTCCGCGCGTGCGGCGTGGCGGCAGGCATCAAGCATAAGGACCGTAAGGACTTAGCGCTGGTGGTGGCAGATGCGCCGGCGGCGGTTGCAGCGGTCTATACCACGAACAAGGTGGCTGCGGCACCGGTGCAGATCGACCGCGAGCGCACCCGTTCGGGGCAGGCGCAGGCGGTGGTGGTGAACAGCGGCTGCGCGAACGCCTGTACCGGCGAGACCGGATTGCAGGACGCGCGCGAAATGGCCCGCCTGACCGGTGAGGCGCTGGGCATCGACGAGCAACTCGTACTGGTCTGCTCGACCGGTGTGATCGGTGCGCTTCTGCCGATGGAACGCATTGCGGCGGGCATCAAGGAGGCAGCCGGTGCCTTGAGCCCGACGGGCGGCAGTGATGCCGCGCACGCGATCATGACGACCGATACCGTGGACAAGCAGGTGGCGGTGGAGTTGGAGATCGACGGCAAGACGGTGATGATCGGCGGCATGTGCAAGGGTTCCGGCATGATTGAGCCAAACATAGCGACGATGCTGGGATTTATCACGACCGACGCGGCGGTACACCACAAGGCGCTCGACCAGGCTTTGCGTGAGGCGGTGGAGGTGAGTTTTAATCGTGTTGTGGTGGATGGCGACCGCAGTACCAACGATACGGTGATCCTGATGGCCAGCGGTGTGGCAGGAAACGAGACGTTGACGCCCTATCATTCGCAGTGGCAGTATTTTGTGGACGCGCTGAAGACGGTTTGTCTCGAACTCGGCAAGAAGATGGTCATGGATGGCGAGGGCGCGACCAAATTTGTGACGGTGCGTGTGCGCGGTGCAAGGACGGTACAGGACGCGCAGGTAGCGGCGCGCGCTATAGCCAAATCTGCGTTGGTCAAAACCTCGTGGTTCGGGCTCGATCCCAACTGGGGGCGCGTGATCGCGGCGGTTGGCTATTCCGGCGCGGAGGTCGATGACCAGAAGGCACAGATTTATTACGGCGACATCTGCGCGTATGACCAAGGGCGCGTGGCGGACAAGGCTCTGCTCACGGCCATGCAGGATGTGATGCGCAAGCGGGCTTTTGAGGTGACGGTAGACCTGCACCTCGGCGAGGGCGAGGATACGATTTACACGTGTGATCTCTCGTACGATTACGTGAAGATCAACGCCGAATACACGACGTGAGTTGAGTGGCGAAAGAGCGGCATGACACAGAAGGCATTTTACGATTGGCAGACAGCGGGCGGAGGCGGGGACGTGATGCGTCTCGTCTCCGTGCTCGAGCGGCTGGATGTGCCTTGGTGCGTGATCGGCGGCATCGCGGTCAACCACTGGGTGGAAGAGCCGATGGTGACGGCCGATGTCGATCTGGTGATTGCTCTGGATCGCGTCGAGGAGGCGGTCTGCGCGTTGGAGAAAGAGGGATTTAAAGCGGAGCGTTTTCCTTGGTCGATCAATTTGAAAGGCAGATCGAAGGTCAGTGTCCAGATTTCCACTGAAGAACGCTACCGACAATTTCCGGCGCGTGCTGTGGCTGCGGATGTGTGGGGCATGTTGATGCGCGTGGCTTCGCTGGAAGATACGCTGGCGGGTAAGCTAGCCGCGTATGTCGATGAAAGTCGGCGGCCCAGTAAGCGGCAGAAGGATTGGCTGGATATCCTGCGCTTGGTCGAGAGCCATCCGGAACTTGCGGATAGGTTGCCGGACGAGGTCAGAACAAAACTGAAGGAGGTTGGGCCATGTTAAAAAACGCTCAACGTTCAACGTTCAACGCTCAACGCTCACTGAGTAGCGGGCGGGGACGCCCGCGCTCCCGAACTTGGCACAGCGTAAAACACGCGCTCAACGGGTTGGCGGTTGCCGTCTGTCTGTTGTTTATCTCCGCATGTCGTACGTCCACGCCGGAGGCGGGGCGGTATCAGTGGTTTTTTGTGCCTAGGGACGCGGACAGAACAGATCGCATACTTGTAGCCGATACGGTTACAGGAGAGGTGGCCGAATGGAATGGGGTTTCCTGGTCGTTCTCCGATATGGCACCGCGTTCGACGCCCGATTGGGAGGCCCTCCGTGCTGTACGAGAAAGCCTGATCAAACAGCGCGAAGAGCGAGAAAAACAGGCTAAAGAAGCCCGTGAGAAACGTGTTGCTCTTGCCAAGCAATACGCGCAGATGCCGCTTGAAAAACAGGTGGCTTGGGCAGAGATGATTAGCGTTGTAAAAGTCAGCATTAACAGGAGGCTACACAGTTATCCTGGGATTAAAATTGAGCCCTTGGAGTCCTTAAAGCGCGAGGGTGGCTTGGATCCGCTTTGCAGGCGGCAATCCTACAAGGCCACCGATGAGGGGCTTGCTGTGCGGTTTAATGGGATGGTGGACGGCGAACCGATCATGTTCTGTCTGTCACCCACGCCTACCAACATTGAGAATGTTTTCGCCGCGCCGTCGACGATCATTGACGACGTGAAAGCGGAGATCAAGCGGCAAGAGGAAAAGCAGAAAGATGTGCATGAAGCAGTTTATTGAAAAGGCGGCGGTGTTGACCGAGGCACTGCCGTACATTCAGGATTTCAAAGGCTCGGTCG
>ERZ795058.5765-NODE-5765-length-11024-cov-22.399307_pt1 | contig 11024 bp, 11 predicted proteins | sample MGYA00375142_ERZ795058 | MGnify/ENA primary metagenome ERZ795058 (study PRJEB30187, sample SAMN05720210) | activated sludge metagenome | isolation source: anaerobic digester from wastewater treatment plant | place: Japan | collected 2015-04-20 ...
CCAGACCCGCGAGAGCCGCAGAACACACCATGCACACGCATGCGAAAATCATCGTCTTTTTCATATTCGACCCCTTTCTCAAAACTTCAGGCAAACAAGTGAATGGACGAGCCACGAAGGCCCATCGTTCCCTCCCCTACCCGATCCTTGGCTACTCCTCGTGCAGGCACCACGTCCCATTTAGACAAGCAGACCCACCACTTGGATCAGAAGACAAGTTATTATACGCATCCCTGCTCCCACCGTCAACGCCGACACCTTTTTCAAGGGGCCCTTGATCAGTTCGCCGATTTCATCAAGGCGTTCATCAATACGGTATCCTCGAACATTATTCGCTTTGTTGTGCCAGCCAGCGTGGTTGTTGTGAAACATAACCAATGATGTGTCGATCGGGATCATTCGATTTGCCCTGTGAGAGCGGACGACAGGTGTTCGCTATTTGGCGAAGCCTCGCACGCCCCTGACCTTGAGCGTGATTGAATAGACGCCTCTCTTGCCGCAAACATACAGGACATTCTTGTCCGGCCCGCCGAAGCAACAGTTCCCGCACCAGAACTCCGGAATCCTGATGACGCCGAGCTTCTCGCCGTTCCGGTCCCACACGTTGATGTCTTCCGCCGTCATGTACAGTCGTCCGTCCGCATCGATCGTCATGCCGTCGGTTCCGAACCCTATGTCGCAGAAAAGACGCTTGTCCGAGAGACGTCCGTTCTCGTCGATGGAATACGCCCAGCATTTCTTACCGCGGTGGTCGGCCACGTAGAGCGTCTTGCCGTCCGGTGTTCCCGTGATGCCGTTCGGTTCCACGAGGTCGTCGGTCACGCGGATCACTTCACCGTTTGCGGTCACATAATAGACCTGCTTCGTGTCCATCGGCGGTTGCGCGTATTTCGACCATTCCTTCCACCGGTAGAACGGATCGGTAAAATACCATCCCGATCCGTCAGGACGCTCCCACACGTCGTTCGGCCCGTTGAAGTCCCGGCCGCCGAAGCCCTTGGCCAGCACCTTCCGGACCGTGCCGTCGCGATTCAGCAGTTGCAGTTCATTCTCGCCCATCGAGCAGGCCAGCAATGTTCCGTCTTTCCGGAACAGCATGCCGTTGACATGTCCTGCTGGTCTCTTGAAGAGCCTGACGCCGTCCGCCTCGTTCCAGCGCAGGATCTCGTCCGACATGAAATCGCTGAAGAACAGGTCTCCACTCACCGGATCAACCGTCGCGCCCTCGGCGGTCTTGAAAACGTCACCGAGCGTGCGCACGTACTCCCCTTCCTCGACAATCTCCCGCATCCGCTCGCCTTCGACGACGTATTGCCACACGTCGCCGCCCTTTACGCCGCGCCACGTCGCTGGCACGTCGCTCACCGCCAGCGCGCGAAAGAGGTCCGGACGCTCCCGATAGGCCCTCACGGCGGCTTCACAGACGTTTCCACTGGCTTCGAGATAGATTTTCTCTTTGCCGCCCGGCTGCGCCATGATCTGCTGCGCCCGTTCAAGGATCAGGGATTTCTGGTTCTCGATGTCGTTGCACGCTTTTCCGCGGCAGCCGGGATCCTTCGCGAAGATCCGTCGCCCGCCGCCCCATCGGACGGGTTCGACGAACTCCACGCCGTGAATCACCTCGCGAATACCGTTCCCGCCAAAAGGCGCGGTCGGCTCGTGACCAAGCAGGATGCGATACTTCGGATCTGCATAGCGTTCAAAAAAAGCCGCGCTTTCGGCCGCGTTTCCCGTTGATGCGGTCGGTATCTTCCGCACGAGGTTGTCCGGCGAATAGCAGGCGTCGCCGGCAATCACGTAAACCTGTCCGCACGCGAGCGGAATCTCGACGACCGAATGCCCCGAAGTGTGACCGCCGACCCGGCGCAGGATCATGCGTCCGCCGAAAAGCTCAAGCTGCTCGTCGAATGTCGTGACCGCGCGTCCATACAACAGTTTCTTCGCACGTTCCGCCTCCTTCGCTTGAATGTAAACGCGCGCGTCGGGAAATGACGCAAGAGACCCGATGTGGTCGTCATGGTGATGCGTGATAAGGCAGTCGGTAATGGTTTCGGGCGCGATGCCGTTTTTCCTGAGCAATTCGTCGGGGCGGATGAAATGCTCGGCCGTTCGCCCGAGGAAGAAGAACTTATCGCACCCGACGTCGACGAGAATGCGGCGTTCGCCGAATTCAATGAAATGGAACAGGAGCGATATCGTCTGCAGCTTCTCCTTCGATCCGCCCGGAAAGATCATGTTCTCCGGCAGGTCGAACTCGCCATACTTGCAGGTCCAGAGACGCGGTTTCGGCGCATCGTTCTCACCGTTCGGCATGCCAAGGAGCGGATAAAGGCCGCTCAGCGAAACAAACAGAAATACAAGCACTGTTCTCATGGAACTCCCCAGGTTAAGTCATGTTGGGCCTTCGCCGCGTCTTTTGTCCATTCTACAGATCTCTTTTCGAAGCGATCACCGGATTTCGGAAAGATCGACCGTCGGCAGGTTGCAGGCGTCGAGCGAGACCTTGTGAACGAGCAGGTCGTGTTCGTAGAGTCCGGGCGGATTGGGAATTTCGCCGCGGATGATGCACGCCAACTCCTGAAGCTGTCCCGCATAGCGATCCGTCGGCACCGGGAACGAAATGCGATTGATGCCGGTGTGGTATCCCGCCGCCTTCGCCGCGTCGTTCACGACCTTCAAATACATTTTCACTTCGAGCTTGTCGACGCGGGCAAGACCTTCATTCAGCCCCGTCGTGTGCTTGACTGTCCTGAAGTCCTCGATCGGTTCGAGCGCCATCGACCCGTTGGTCCCGTCGATCCGAATGTGGCGGCACGGCTGCGTGCCGCGCGAGCAAACGCGGATCACGACGTTTGCACGCGGATATTCGAGAATTGTCAACGAATGCGTAAGCGCATCCTCCGGATCACCCGGCGCCGCCTTGAGAATCGAATACGTCTTCGCCGGCAACGCATCGTTGAAGATCGGCATCGCCCACTCGATCACGTGGCACGCGAGCAGGTAGGCCGTGCCCCCAGGGTAAAACGATGCGTATTCGGGATATTTCGGATAGCCGTAACTGTGATCGAGATCGGCTTCGACTGAGTAGATCTCCCCGAGCGCTCCCGACTTCGCGATTTCCACCATCTTGTTGATGGCCGCGTTGGAGCGGAACATGTAGCCGATTTGGAGCGGCACACCCAGACGTTCGCAGATGCGACTCATCTTCGCGAACCCGGCCTGATCCGTGCCGAGGGGCTTGTCCATGTGCATCGGGATTCCATGGCGCGCGATTTCGGTCGCGACACCGACCAGTTCCGAGTTGGAACACTCAATGACGATGAGGTCCGGCTTCACCTCGTCGAAAACCTGCTGCGGCGTGAAACACGGATAGTTGGTGTAGCCTTTCAACGACGGCTCAGCCATCCGCATCGCCGTCGAGGCGCGGTCATCCACCCAGCCGACCATCTCGAAGTCATTCGTGAGCTTCAGCACCGCATCCCACTTGCCGCGCGAATGGTTGTGAATGATTCCCCAATGGACGACCCGCGCCTTGCGGTTTCCGATTGGTTTCCATTGCTCCCCCACCGCCCTCTCGCAGACCACGCAGCCGGCCAACAACATCGCCGCCACGCCGAAAATTCCCTTCAGCCTGTTCGTGCTCATTTCATCCCCTCGCAAACGGATCCCAGCCCTTGCGATAGGCCTTCGTGACATTCTTGTCGGCTTCCGCATTGTTCGTCACATGGTGGCCGTCCCACTCCAGCACCGAGCCCTTTCCGGCCAATGACGAGATGTTGCCGAGGCAGACCGTCTTCGCGAGCGGAACCGAATACTCAAAGTTGTCGTTCGCTTCGCGCTGTTCGCGGATCGCCTTATAGAACTCGTAGAAGTGCATCGGCGTCACGCGGCGGTAGTTGAAGTCGTGCGGACGGTCGACGCGCGGGATACACCAGCCCGCCGAACGCGGCATGAAGCGATAGCCGCCGTGATGCGTGAACCAGAGATTCGCCTTCGTGCCGACGAAAAGGACCCCGTTCTTGTAGAACGGATCGTTCTCAAAACCGTTTGCCTTCTCGACCTCGAGAACCTTCGGCGGGATATTGAGATGCTCGCGCTTATGGGGCATACCGAACTTGTTGACGAATTCCTTCGTGTAGGGCACGCCTTCGTTGAGTCCGTCCCACCAGTGCATCGTCACTTCGTGGCCGAACTTTGAGGTCGAATAGTGGAACTCGAACGCATCGCGGAAGCCCCAGGCGCCTCCAAGCGCGAACTGCGCATCGTGACAGGTCACGCGATCGGGATCCTTGAGGCCGAGCGCCCAGAACGCGACATCCATGATGTGCATGCCGAGGTTGCCGATCGACCCGTTGCCATAGCCGATCCAACTGTGCCAGCCGTGCGGATGCATGCCGTCCTGATCGGGAGTTTCTGGGTAGTAGTCGCAGATGGGCGAGCCGCCGCACCAGAGATCCCAGTCCATCCCCTTCGGCGGCGGAGCGGCCGCGGGACGCTGGTAGATGGAATTACAACGGTCGTCGTAGGCCCAGACCTCCTTCACCTCGCCGAGATTCCCCTCGGCGATGCGGTCGACGCAGTACTTCATTGACGGGAAGGAGTGTCCGTACGTGCCGCACTGCGTCACGATCCCCGGACGCTTACGCGCCTCGGCGAGGATGAGGTCGCATTCGGCCACTGTGAGACAGAGAGGCTTGTCGAGGTAAACGTGGATGCCGCGGCGCAGCGCCATCACCGCCGGCAGCGTGTGCTGATGGTTCGGGGTTTCAACGACGATGGCATCGATCTCGTCACCCATCTGATCAAACATGTCCTGATAGGTGGAGAAGCGCCGCGCGGACGCGAAGTTCGCCTTGCCTGCGGCACTGCACGTCTTGGCGACGAGCTTTTCAAGAATGTCGAAACGGACCGGATCGGGATCGACGATCGCAACGAGATTTTCGCAGAGAACCCCGTCGATCATGCATCCCGTCTGCAATCCGCATCCGATCAGCGCGACGCGGATTTTCGCGCCCTTGGCGATCTGGCGGTTGCGCGAGAGGCCGAAGCCTGCGCAACCGATGTTAAAGAGCGGCAAGGCCGAAGCCGCCGCGACGCCCTTCAGAAGATTCCGTCGATTGAGAGTCATGTCTCCGCTCCTTTTGGCGTTCATGTTACCATTTTCTTTTCAGGTTTCAAGTTTCGCACTTGTTCGCGTTGTGAGGTACGGCGGGACGTCTCAGACTGCGAAGGGAATCCGGACACCAGACAGGTGCGGGGTGGCTGAAAGTTGGATGTTGAGCGCCCAGTGTCCGGCGTTCCCCACTATTTCACATTGAACGCGCCGCCCCGCCTTGTTATAGTGTGATCGATATTCGCGGGCCCATAGCTCAGTCGGTCAGAGCGGAGGACTCATAATCCTTTGGTCGCAGGTTCGAGCCCTGCTGGGCCCACCATTGCCCACCGTCGTACAGGGAGCGGCCATGACAGACCCCAACTGCATTTTCTGTAAAATCATCGCCGGGCAGATGCCGGCCTACACGATCTACGAAGACGAGCACACGCTCGCTTTTCTGGATATCGCCCCCTTCGAAAAAGGACATGCTTTGGTAATCAGCAAGCATCATGCTGCGTACTTCACCGACCTGCCCGCAGCATCGCTTGGCGCAATGGGTCAGGCCGTGCAGCGCGTGGCAGCCCGGCTGCTTGAGAGGCTGCCGTGCGACGGCTTCAACCTGCTGCAGAACAATGGTGCGTGCGCCTCGCAGGTCGTGCCGCACGTTCACATCCATGTTGTTCCCCGCTGGGACGGCAAGCCCATCAATTGGATTCCGGGCGCGTACGCCAACCCGGATCAAGAACTCGCGGAGCTTCAACAACGATTGACCGCGTCCTGATATCCCCATCCTTTCCGAACCCACTCATGAATCCTTCGTTCCAAGAAACCGTCCGCGACATCTGCAAGAAAGACGCGCGCTATCATCCCGATGCGTACGAATTTCTCGTCGAAGCGCTCGATGTAACTGTCAAAAAACTGAATAAATGCCAGTCGGACCATCCCCGCCATGTCACCGGGCAGGAGTTGCTGGAGGGCATCAAGGAATTTGCGTTAAACGCATTCGGCCCTCTGGCTTTCACGGTCTTCTCCGAGTGGGGTATCCATACAACGGAGGATTTCGGCGAAATTGTTTTCAATCTGGTGGACGCAGGCCGGCTGGGTAAAACGGAGAGCGACAGCCGCGATGATTTTAAGCAAGTGTACGACTTCAACGATGTTTTCGTGAAGCCGTACGAACCGCGCGCGACGGACCCCGCTCCGCGCTCTTCCGCCCGCCGCCGCAAACGTGAAGCGTGATCCATCTATGTCCGCACCCGACCTCTCAGTCCGACGTTTTCTACTACCTCCCATGCACCGGGAAGGGCGGCGTTTTGTTTGGATCGCAGGGGTGTGCACCCTGCTGGTCACGCTGGTCTGGCCGCCGCTTTTTTTTGTGGGCATGCTTTTGACTTACGGCGTCTTTCTTTTTTTCAGAGACCCGGAACGGATCACGCCTGACGATCCGCAGACGCTCTTCAGTCCTGCCGACGGCATCGTCTGCCTGTTGATGCAGGTGCCGATCCCATCTGTCCTCGAAGCGGGGGATCGCCCGGTCTGGCGCGTCAGCGTGTTTATGAGCGTGCTGGATGTCCATGTCAACCGGATGCCGATCGCTGGCACTGTGGTGAAGAAGCACTATATTCCCGGCGCCTTCCTGAATGCTTCTCTGGACAAAGCCAGCGACAGCAATGAACGGATGCTTTACCTGACGCAGACCGCAGCCGGACAGACGCTCGCTTTCGTCCAGATTGCAGGGCTCATCGCGCGCCGGATCGTCAGCTTTGTCCAAGAAAGCCAGACTCTGGCCGCTGGCGAACGGTTTGGGTTGATCCGGTTCGGCAGCCGCGTGGACGTCTATCTGCCGCCCGGCGTCGAACCCTGTGTGCACATCGGACAAACGATGGTCGCAGGCGAAACGCCCATCGCGCGGATCTAAACACTTTTCGGGAGTATCGTTATGGGAAAATTCAGATTCCGTAAAAGACGCAAACGCAAGCCGCGCATCCCGCGTGAAGTCCCGATCCGTACGATGATCCCGAACCTGATCACGCTTCTGGCTGCCGCCAGTGGTGTCACGTCGATCCGTTACAGTTGCCAGGAGCATTGGCGATCAGCCGTCGTCGCGATCCTCATCGCCTGCGTACTGGATGGGCTCGACGGGAGTGTCGCCCGAATGCTACGCGGCACCTCCAAGCTGGGCGCGCAATTGGATTCGCTCGCTGATTTCGTCAGTTTCGGTGTGGCGCCGGCGCTACTGATATATTTCTGGATCATGCAGGTCGTTCCGCCCGAAAGTTTCGCCTACGACCTTCGCGGTCTCTTCTGGGCGCTGGCTCTGTTCCACGCGATGTGCTGCGCGTTTCGTCTGGCCCGATTCAACGTCATGCTGGATGCAGGTCCTACACAACCATACTGGAAACACTTTTTCATGGGACTGCCGGCCCCCGGCGGCGCGGGCATTTTAATAACACCTGTCATCTGGCAACTGCATACCGAAAGCGCCGCCATTCAATCGCCGTGGGTGGGTTGCGCCATGCTGGCGATATGCGGCGTTCTCATGGCATGTCGCGCCCCGACCATTTCAGCGAAGCATCTTCGCATTCCAGCCAAGCGCGTGGTTCCGGTTCTGCTCGCCGTCATGTTTGCCATCGGCATGTTGGTCTCGCAGTTCTGGTTGACACTGGGTGTGATCGGTCTCCTCTATCTCGCGTCGATTCCGCTGTGCGGCATTTGGTTCTTGCGGCTGCGCCGCCGCTACGAGGCCCAACAGAAAGTGGCTGTCGAGTGCTAACCCGTCCCCTTTTGTTTGTTTGAGCGCGTATTTGAGCGTGCCGTCGCGGGCCTTGACATCCTCCGCACGATTGTAGATAATACCGCCACATCCGAAAGAGAAACGGAGTGCAACATGAAAAGCAAATCCCAAAAAACAGTGAAAACTGAGGCACCGGCCAAGCCACAGGCGAAGCCATTGGCCCAACCGGTGGCAAAAGCGGCGCCCAAAACGACGCCTGCCAAATGCGCAGTGAAGGCACCCGCCAAGTGCGCAGTAAAGACGTCCGCCAAGTGCGCGGCGAAAAAGGCGGCCCCTAAAACCCAGCGTGTTGTGTTCAGCGTGCGCGCAGAACCGGGCAGCAAGGTTTTTCTGGCCGGATGTTTCAATGACTGGAATCCAACCGCCAAGAAAATGGTCGACAAGAAAGCCGACGGCAACTTCGTGGTCACGCTCCAACTCCCCCCCGGCGAGTATCAATACAAGTTTGTGATCGACGGGACGTGGTGCGCAGATCCTGAGTGCCCGGACTGGGTCCAGAACGACCATGGCACGTTGAACAGTGTGAAGCGCGTCGGTTAATTGCCGCGCATGACACCTGATCGGCGTAAAAGGATCGGTTATGCCGGAAAAACGACCACGTTTAGCAGTGACAATCGGTGATGCTGCGGGGGTCGGCCCGGAACTGGTCTTGCGGCTGGCATCTGACTCCGATGTTGCGGAGCAGTGCCAGCTTCTTATTTACGGCAGCCATGATATCCTGCAGCGGGTTGCCGTATCGGCCGGACTGGCCATACCGCCTTCGTTACGGGTATGCCCCGGCCATACGCGGACAGCCGCGGACGTGCGCAACACGGGGGAACACATTCTATATGACTTCCCCTTTGATGAGGCCGCGACTATCACGCCCGGCCGTGTGCATGCGGCGTGCGGCCACCATGCGCACGCATGGATCTGCGAAGCCGTCCGCGACATTCAAATCGGTCATGCTGCCGCCTTGGTCACCGCCCCCATCAACAAAGCCGCGCTGCGTGCGGCAGGCATCCAAGTGCCGGGGCACACCGAGTTACTCGCCCGCTTGACCAATGGCGCGGTTCCGTGCATGGCCTTCCACTCCGAGCGTGTGTTTGTCTCGCTGGCGACCATTCACGAAGCGCTTCGCGACGTACCCGACCTGCTCACGACACCGGGCCTGCTTCATACGATCCGCCTCACTTGTGCCGCCTGCGCGCGCTTCAAGAGAGCACAACCCCGCATCGCTGTCTTAGCGTTGAATCCTCATGCGGGAGAAGACGGTCTGTTCGGCAACGAAGAACACGAAATCATCGCGCCGGCGATTGCCGCAGCACGCGCTGAAGGACTCGCGGTGTCGGGGCCGCTCGTGCCGGACACCGCCTTCACCTGGCTTGCCGCCGGTCGGACGTCCCCCTACGACGGCTACGTAGCCATGTACCACGACCAAGGTTTGATCCCGTTCAAAATGGTGGCCTTCGACACCGGCGTCAACGTCACGCTCGGGCTGCCCCTGATCCGGACCTCGCCGGACCATGGCACGGCATTCGACATTGCTTGGCAAGGGAAAGCCTCGTCATCGAGTTTCGCCTGCGCCATCCGTCTAGCCGCACGCATGGCCGCCGCTCCGGATTCCTGACCCGTTACATTCCTTAAGGACTATCGCCTTGTCGTGGCCTTTATCCCCCTGCTACACTGGAAGGCAATTCGTCCCGATGAAGCTTTTGTACCGGGTACACTTTTTGGAGGAGATATGAAGACAACGCATGACACGGTCGTAATTCTGGATTTCGGTGCCCTCAACAGTCAGGCAGCCGCTAAAATTGTTCGTTCGCTCAAGGTGTATTGCGAGGTGCTGCCCTACACGGCACCAGCCGAGCGAATCGCCGCGCTGAAGCCCAAGGCGATCATCCTGCAACGCGGCGCGACCTGCGGCGAAGCCACACTGGGACGCACCCCCACCGCCGACCCCGCCACGTTCGGTGTGCCGGTGCTCGATCTCAATGACCTGCCGTGCGACACGGCAACCATCGAACCCTTCCTGCTCAAGCAGTGCGGCCTGCGGCAGGATTGGACGATCGAGGCTTTTATCGCGGATGCTATCGCCGATATCCGCGAGACGGTCGGCGACCGCAAGGTGCTGCTGGCGATGTCGGGCGGGGTCGATTCCTCGGTCTGCGCGGTGTTGGTCCACCGTGCAGTCGGCGAGCAACTCTCCTGTGTCTTTGTCGACCACGGTCTGATGCGCAAGAATGAGCCCGAGGAGGTCGCCCGGGTTTTCCGCGACGGCTTCGGTATCGCGCTACGCCACGTCAATGCTGAGGCTCGGTTCTTGGGCAAGCTGGCCGACATCACCGAGCCAGAGCGCAAACGTATGATCATCGGCGAGGAGTTCATCCGCGTGTTCGAGGAGGAGGCACGTGCCGCAGGCGAGCCCGATTTTCTGGTGCAAGGCACGATCTATCCCGACATCATCGAGAGCGGCGGAGATGGCGGCAAGTCGGTCAAAGCGCACCATAACGTCGGTGGGCTGCCCAAAAACATCGACTTCAAAGGACTGCTGGAACCGATCAAATACCTGTTCAAGGACGAAGTCCGCCAGGTCGCGCTGGCGCTGGGCATCCCCGCCTCAATCGCCATGCGCCAGCCGTTCCCCGGCCCCGGTCTGGCTGTGCGTTGCATCGGCGAGTTGACCAAGGAGAAGCTCGACATCCTGCGTGAGGTCGACGCGATCTTCCGTCAGGCGATCGTCGACAACGGACTTGAGAAGCAAGCCAGCCAGTACTTCGCAGCGCTGACCGGCAACCGCTCGGTCGGGGTCACCGACGGCGCGCGCACCTACGCCTACACGGCGGCACTGCGCGCGGTGCAAACCACCGACTTCATGACCGCACGGTTCGTCAAGATTCCGATGGACATCCTTGAGAAAATCTCAGAACAGATCACGACCAACGTGCCGCAGGTGAACCGCGTGGTGTACGACATCACCAGCAAGCCGCCCGCCACCATCGAATGGGAGTGAGATGATCGGTTCTCAATTTTCTGCGGATGAGGACGCCCGCTCTTGGGCTGCTTCCTGCTCGTGCTGGAGACGCTCCAAGTCTGAGGCATCGCGTTCCCACTCTTCAGAAAACACCTCGATCTGATCCTGCACCACCTTGAGGC
>ERZ795058.5766-NODE-5766-length-11023-cov-19.988056_pt1 | contig 11023 bp, 8 predicted proteins | sample MGYA00375142_ERZ795058 | MGnify/ENA primary metagenome ERZ795058 (study PRJEB30187, sample SAMN05720210) | activated sludge metagenome | isolation source: anaerobic digester from wastewater treatment plant | place: Japan | collected 2015-04-20 ...
GTACGGGCGAACACGCCCTTTTTCACGGGATACCAAGTCTTTAAGCCTCGGATATTGAGCAACGGTTGAATGGGCGAACTAGGAAACTGCATGGGTGCCATTATAGAAGGGGACAAACGGAGATGTCCACGCCAAATGAGAAGGGTTGCAGGTTTCGGGTTTCTGGTTTCAGGCACTGCTCGGATTTTTTATCCGCAGATGGACGCAGATTTTTTTGGGGACAGGGATTTCCAAATCGCTATCGGGATCGCTATCGGGATCGAAATCGAAATCGCCCGTCGCAAGTCGCGGGTCGCGAGTCAACTCTTATTGCGACCACACAGTTAATGCATTACCTCTTACCCATTACCTATTACTTGATTCAGATAGGCGTTCTCAAGGTTGTCGCCGCGTGTGATGGTGGAGACATCGCATTGGGCGAGTAGCGCGGGGAGCAGGATGCGGTTGATGGCCTCGGCGGTGAAACGACGCGGGTCATAACGGCAGGTTAAATCGGAAGTCTCCGCATCGAACGAGAAGGTGGCATCCGACACGGCGGCGGTAAGCGCGGCGTAGTCGGCGGGTTCGCTTGTGACACGGTATACAAGTGTACTGTTCTTGCCGACCACTTCTTCCAGCGTGGTGTTGCGTACGGTGCGCCCCTTTTCGATAAATGCCACGCGGTCACACATGGCTTCGATGTCGTTCAGGTTGTGCGAACTGATCACAAGCGTCTGACGTCCGCGTCGGCGCGTGAGGAAGGTGCGCATGTGGGCGGCTTCGCGCGGGTCGAGTCCGCTGAGCGGTTCGTCGAGCAGCACGAGTTCTGGGGAGCCGATGAAGCACTGGGCGATCATGACCCGTTTGCGCATACCGTGCGAGAGCGATCGCACGGTGGCGGTCAGGCGGTCTCCCAGATGCACCTCGCGCAGCATCTCGGTCGCGGCATGTTTGGCTTCGCGGCGTGTGAGCCGCTGCAACAGGCCATAGTGCGTGAGCAGATCGATCGGCCGACTCTCCAGAGGCAGTTCGGAATCTTGCGGTAACAGTGTGATGCGACCGCTGTGAAGAGCGGGATCGAAGGGGCCGCGGCTCAGCAGATTGATGGTGCCACTGTGCAGGTGAAGCAGGCCGGCGATGGACATCATCCATGTCGTTTTGCCTGCGCCGTTGGGGCCGATCAATCCTAGCACGGCGTAGCGTGGCACGGCAAGGGTCAGGCCGTCTAGTGCGCGGCGCGCGCCATACCGTTTGACCAATTCGGTTGATTCAATCGCGTAGTCCATGATTAAACGTCGCGGGTGCGGAAAAAGGCATAGCCGGTGAACAGGTAGCAGAAACCAAGGGTGACGAGAGTGGCCGAGCCCGCGATCAACGGGGCAGGGGCGTTCCGCCACAGCAACATCTTGTGCGCGTCGGGCAACAGTTGACCGAGGTGCGGCAGGTAGGCGCGCCAGCCGGTGTCGGCGGTGAAGTGGCGGATCAGGATGGAGAGGACGAAACAAGCCGTGATGGCGAGAATGCCCATCACCGTCGCCTTGCTGGGCGAGCGTGTGAGGTGTGACAGTCCCATGGCCAAGCCCAAGTAGGGGATGGAATAAATCCATGCGCGCAATGACCACTGAACCATGTTGAGGAAGAGGTCGGGCGTGCCGGAACCGGCCAATCGGATCTTGGCGACGATATAGGCACTGGTTCCACTTAGGAGAAGTGCCAGGCCGATCATGAACATTTGTCCGATGAATTTGCCGATCGACCAACTGGCGCGCGACGTGCGGAAAATCACGTAGCGCACCGCGCCTGAGCCGATCTCCTCCGCGATACGATTGCCGGCGACCAGCACAACCAACAATGGCGTGTAAAAAAAGGCGAACCAGGCGTAGATCAACTCTATCGGATGTTTGCCGGTGATGTCGTGCAGAACCAGATCATTTTGCGTCATCCGTTTCATCATGCGCTGGAACGGTTTGGACTTCCAGAGGGCGGTTGAGACCACACCAGCTTGTTCGGTAGCCGGAAGTTGCAAGGCTGTGGCAAGTTCGGATTCCAGCCTGTGCAGCAGATTGATCGACCAGTGCATGTTGCAGACGGCGGCCGCCAGATAGAGCAGCAAGACCACCAAGGCGCGTCGGCTGCGCAGGGCGTCGAACCACTCGTAACAAGCAATATGCCACGTTTGGACCAGCGTACTCAACGAGGCCCCCTTGAGTAACGGCGGCGACCGCTGGAGCCGGGCGCGTTTTCGAGTTTATGCTGGACTGCGATCAAAGGTTCGGCTACAGCCGGATCGATGAAGTCCGTGATTTCGAGTTGGGACGCCTCGCCGCGCAACTCGTCCGGCACGATCACGGCGAGGTCGTCATAGGTACGCACGAGCGAGGTGGTCATCTCATTGAAAAACCGGACACCGAGTTCCGGCGTCATCTCTTCGCCCAAGGCCAGGGTGTCGGCAAGTCCTTGCATGGTAGCCTGCAACTCTGCGTTCATGGCGTCGATCGAAGCATCGAACAGTGCTGTGGCTTCCGCATCCAACTTGAGGCGGTTGAGCCATTGTGAGCGCGCGATCTGCACGCGGGTGGCCCACAGTTCCTTGGCCTCCTCGATACGCGCTTGCAGATCTTCCGGCGACGTCCTGCGGATCTCTTCGTTTTCCGCGTCTTGAGGCGGAGGCGTATTCGTGGCGGTCGCAGGGGCATCCGTTGCTGCCTGCGCGACGTGTGTTGTCGGTGCGGCTGCCGTCACGCCCGTGTCGCGGACGGCGGCTGCCGGTTTACGGTCGGGGTCGGGAACATGGGTAGCCCGTTCGGGGATTTGAACCATGCGGGTGATCGCGTCGAAACGTGAATCCTTCTCACGGCTCGATGTTTTCGTTTTGAGGTCATCCATCTCCCGTCGGAGCATCCTCAGCTCCTCTCTCGGCGCCCACCCGCCGATCAGGATGCCGATCAACACGGCGAAAGGCAACAGCAGAAAAGATTTCATGATCACAAAGCTTATCACTAAAACGGCGCGACGCGTTACAAGAAAGTTGGACAGTTGACGTGAAATGACGATTCGTGTAAAAAGGTGACGGACGGTGAGTTGATGATTTGGACGCAACCGTAGAGTTCCGGAGAATGTGAATGAAAACGAAAAAATGGTTTCTCTTCTTCCATCTTGTCGGTCTCGTTGTTTTTGTTCACGCGCGTCGTGTCAACACGCCTCCTCCCCAGCCCGTTGTGCACGAGGGCATCATCTATCGTGCGCCGCATTCGGGGATGCAGGGAGGGATCATAGAAGCGTATGACGAAAAAACAGGGACCTTGCTTTGGAAGAGGAGAGTATACGGCATTGCAAGGGTGGCGGGTTTAGAAGAGGACGTCCAATGGGTTTTCATAAAATCACTTTCCGTCACAAATGGGCAGCTCTTCATCGTCAACGAGGCGAATCATGCGTTCATGCTGGATTTGAAGACGCGGGAGGTTATCCCGCAAAACAGAGATATGATCGTTTTTGAGACACCGTGCGAAACGTTCACTGTTCCGGCTCCTGAGCTTGCACCGCCCTCGACCCTCATTGAGACCACGGTGATTTTGTTGCGTCTGGCGCGGGCTGACTTCGAGACGCTTGCGCGCGAAGGTAATTTCGATGCGGAGCATATCTGTCAGTATTGGAAAGATGGCAAGGCGCGTTTGCTCGCAATGCCCAAAGCCGTTGCGGCCTCTGGAGTAGAGGCCATTGTCAAAGGGGGCAAAAGTGTCACCTTCCCAACCGAATTCGCTGTTCCGCCGGAAGTGGCGACCAATGTGGTTGCACGCGGTCTGAATGTCCCCGTGCCTTCAAGTTTTGAAGTGAGAGAGGTCGGCGCCGCACTACAGTGTATATCTGAGTTGGACGTGAAGGGGGACATGGTCCGCGTTTGGTTTTGCGTTGAATACACGGAAGAACCAACGTGGAAGACGTTTGAGTTTGGCTCCGTGCCCTCGTCTACCAACCAGACTCACCTCAAACTTGATCAGCCGTTTTTCCCCACCTGTTCGTTTCAATCCGTTGTTCATGTAGCGGATGGGGCAATGACACTCGTCGGAGGCGGAGTGCCGACGTTGGACAAACAGGAAGTCACCTGCGCATTGTTGACGGCGCATGTCGTCAGACAGGCCCGCGCCGCACGTTGAGTGTTTTGAACCGCCAAGACGTCGTCTACGTGTCTTTGCGTGAGGGAACAACTTGTTTTTTATCGTGCTTGTCGAACCATAAGGCACTAATGGATCTCAAAGTTTGGTGGCAGTTGAGGGGCTGGCATGCTAAACTGGCGCGCAAATGGAGAGGCAGAGTTGACCTGCCTGTTTTGTTCCGGAGAAAACCCCTGAAATCAGAGATCACAATGCTGTCGGGTGAGCATGCGAGTGAAAAGCATGATGGCCTGACGGATGTACTGGCCGGTGGGCCGACGTTGCAAGTGCCGCACGACCCGGCGCGGCGGCGTCAGCTCGCTGATGCCGCCGCGACCTACGCGGATCGCGAACGGCTTGAGCCACCGCTGACGGCTGAGGAACTGGCGGCGCATGCGCGCTGCCTTGGCGCGGCAATCGCCGCATGCGATGACGAACTCCCCTTTGTGGCGTTGCTGCTCAATAACATGCTGTGGCGTGAGGTCATTGCCGGGATTCCCTTTGATCGGCGGTTGCTGCTGTTGCCGCAGTGCCTTGCCCATGCGGAGGTCTGTCGCGCCGACCGTGACGGGCTCGGTTTGCTCTGTGCGCAGTGCGGCGCGTGTGCGATCGGTGCGTTGCAGGCGGAGGCGGACCGGCTGGGATATGTGACATTGATCGCGGAAGGAACGACCGTGGTCAGCAAGTTGCTGATGAGCGGCAAGGTCGATGCCGTGATCGGGGTGGGGTGCATGGAATCTCTGCGCCGTATCTTTCCGGTGATGAACACGCACGCCATCCCCGGACAAGGCATCCCGCTGCTTACCGATGGCTGTGTGCGGACAACGCTGGATATGGATTGGGCGTTGGCGTCGATCCGCGTCCGCAAGGCTGAAGCCAAGAATGGCGCAACCGATCTGGATGCGGTCGCCGCAGTCGTGCGTCAGTGGTTTGAGCCGGAATCGCTGGCTGCCCTGATGGGGCGTCCCGAAACCGAGGCGCAGCGTGTGGGGCAGGCGTGGCTGGCGACGGGCGGCAAGCGTTGGCGCCCGTTGCTGACGGCGGCGGTCTATGAGGCGGCGGGCGGCGACATTGAGCGGATCAAGGCGGCGGCGGTGGCGGTCGAGTGTTTTCACAAAGCGTCGTTGGTGCATGACGACATCGAGGATGGTGACGTTGAACGCTATGGCGAACCGACCGTCCACGCACAGGTTGGCGTACCTGCCGCGATCAATGTCGGCGACTATCTGATCGGCGAGGGCTACCGCTTGCTGGCGTCGTCTGAGTTTGATGGCGCGGTGCGCGCGGAGATGCTGCTGGCTGCGGCCAACGGTCACCGCGAACTCTGCCTAGGGCAAGGCGAGGAACTGGCTTTTTGCCGTAAGCCGGCACCGGTTACCGAGGCCGAGGTGTTGCGCATCTATGCGCAGAAGACTGCGGCGGCGTTCGAGGTCGCCGTGCAGGTCGGCGCAACGGCGGCCGGTGTCGGCGCGGAGACGCGTACGCTGCTTTCGGCGTTCAGCCATGCTGTCGGAACCGCTTATCAGATCCAGGATGACATCACGGATTTCCACTCGGTGCGCGGACGGGCCGCCGATCTGCTGGCCATGCGTCCGACGCTCTTTCTGGCAATTGCCTGCACCAGCGAGCACCCTGCCGTGCGCGATGCGTTGCAGTCGGTCTGGCAGGGTGATGCCGCCGGTCGTGAACGCCTGATTGATGCGATCACCGAGGCGGGGCTGCGCACGCGCGTTGATTTGCTCTATGCCCATTACAAACATGAGACCACGCGCGTGCTCTCCGATATTCCGCACAGTGGACTTAAACGGTTGTTGCGCCGGATCATGAAACGCATGCTGCGCTAGGGGAGAGAACGTGCAGTGCGTCGAGTCTTGCCATATCTTGTGACTGTCGTTGCGGCGGTACTGGCGGTGAGGAGCGTGCGCCATTGGCTGAGCCGTGAGGCGCCGACCGTTGTCGCGATCCGCGAAGCCACAGCCGATGGATCGTTGGCCGAAGCTGCGGCGGCTGCGACGTTCGGCGAAACCGATCTGGCGGGTTGCTTCATGATCGACCGCGATGTTCCGCCCGGTACAATTGCAGGCACGTGGCCCGGCTTCAGAGGCCCCGCGCGCGATAACATCGCGACGCAGAGCGGCACGCTGGCGGAGACGTGGGGGAGCGACGGTCCGCGCGTGGTCTGGTCGATTCCGGTGGGCGACGGACACGCCATGCCCGCATTGTCGGGCGGCAACCTCTACTTACTCGATTATGACGAGGCGCGCGGCGGTGACTGTCTGCGCTGTCTCAATGCCGATACTGGTCAGCAGCGCTGGGAACATCTGTATGCGGTCAAAGCCAAGCGCAACCACGGTATTTCACGCACGGTAACGACCACCGATGGTGATGCCGTGGTTTCGATCGGGCCGCAATGCCATGTGCTCTGCTTGGATGCGCGTAATGGGAGTTACCGCTGGGGCATCAGTCTGCCGCAGCGCTATGGTACCAAGGTTCCGCTCTGGTACGCCGGTCAATGCCCGCTGATTGATAACGGGCTGGCGATTTTGGCACCGGCCGGCACGAATACGCTACTTGTCGGCATTGATCTCAAGAGTGGCGCGACTGTTTTCGAAACACCCAATCCCGGCGACCTCGCCATGTCACATTCTTCGATCATAGTACTGACGGCGGACGGGGTGCGCCAGTATCTCTACGCGGCATTGGGCGGCATTGTGGGTGTAGCTGCGGATGGCGAGGCGCGCGGCCGTCTGCTGTGGCACACCGAGGCCTTCAGTCCTAGTGTCATCGCGCCTTCGCCGGTGCCGCTGAGCGACGGCCGCTTTTTCATGACGGCGGGATACGGCTCGGGCGGCGCGATGTTCCGCGTATCGCGTGACGGTGATGCGTGGCGCGCTGACCTCCTCTTCAAGACCGACCGCAAGCAGTTCGCGAGCGAACAGCAAACGCCTGTTTTTCATGATGGACGGCTCTACACGGTCCTGCCCAGCGACGGTGGCGGGGAGCGTCAGCAGTTTGTCTGCATGACGCCGGAGGGCGAACGTCTGTGGGCCAGTGGCCCGGCGCACACTTTCGGGTTGGGGCCGTATCTGCTGACGGCTGACGGACTCGCCGTGTTGCTGGATGATGTCGGCACGCTCACGCTCGCGCGCGTCGGGCAGGAGGGCTTCCGCGTGTTGGCGCAACATGCGGTGATGGGGCGCAAAGGCCGCGACGCATGGGGGCCGATGGTGTTGGTCAGCGGTCGCCTCTTCCTGCGCGACAGCACGCGGCTCTATTGCCTTGATCTCGGCGGGATTTTTTAACGCAGAGGCGCAGAGACGCAGAGTTTTTTTGGGGGCATTGCTCGGGATTTTTTAACGCAGAGGCGCAGAGGCGCAGAGTTTTTTTGGGGGCATTGCTCGGGATTTTTTAACGCAGAGGCGCAGAGACGCAGAGTTTTTTTGGGGGCATTGCTCGGTTTTGTTTAACGCAGAGGCGCAGAGGTGTGGCACGGGCATCTTGCCCGTGTTTCATGGGCGGGACGCCCATGCCACAGATTGCGCAGAGTTTTTTTTGGGGGGACCCCAGCCGCAGGTCGCGGGTCGAACGTCGCGGGTCAACCTCTCTTGTTGCGACCACGCAGTGGTACGCAACCATGAGAGTAAAAGCACTGCTCCGCATTTGTTCAGTGCGGTGACAAGAGCCGCGCTGTGCGCGGGTCGCGGCACCGCTTTTGCGCGCAACTCTGCCACTCCTGCCCAAAAAGCGGCGTCGCGCGGAATACCGCTTGCCGCCGCACTCCAAATTTTTTCGCTGGGCTCGCGGAGCACCGGGAGGGTCAAGCGTCTGCTTGACCGGCGGCGGTAACGCCGCCATGCGACATGAGACGAGAGACGCGAAACTTCCGCGCCATACCTGAAACTTGAAACCAACCTCTGCGTCTCTGCGCCTCTGCGTTAAAAACGCATAACGCTCAATGTTTTGGTCAGAAAAGCTCTTGCTGGTGATAGGGCGTGTCTGGTGTGTCCTCGGGTTCCGGTGCGGCGCGCGGCGCTTCCGGTGCGGGGGCGCTGGGCGTGGCTGTGCCTGCGAGCAGGGCGAGCAGGCCGGCCTCGTCGATGACTGTCGTTCCCAGTGCGCGCGCTTTGTTGGTTTTGGTCGCGCCGACGTTGCCACCTGCCACCAAGTAGCGCGTCTGCTTGGTGACCGCGTCCTGCACGATGCCGCCGGCGGCTTTGATCCGCTCGGCTATCTGTGCGCGCGGTTGGGAGAGGGTGCCGGTCAGTACAAACGTCACGCCCGCGAGCGGTGCATCGGCGGGTACCGGCAACCGGGCTTTGGCCTGCGGGTCGATGCCCAGTTCGCGCAGCCGCGCCAAGTAGCGCTGGCCGTAGTCACTTGCAAAATAGGCCAACACCGAACGTGCGGCTTCGGTCTTGATCACGCTGCTATAGAGCGGCGGCAGGGTGGAGCCCGGAGTTTTGGTGGCGACACCAGCCGCGACAAGCTCATCGCCGGTCACGCCGATTTCGCCGCACAGGCGGTTGAAGCGCGCTTGGCGCTCGTCGCGCTCCTCATCGTTTTGGGGTCGGTTGAGCGTTGAGCGCGGATTGACCGCAGCGGCCTCGGCGTATAGCTCGGCCAGCCGCACCACCGCTTGCAGGATCGGCGACGCATCGAGGTCGGAGAAGCGGGCGTGCGCGGCGGCGATCTGTTCGGCCACCGTCACGCCGATGCCCGGGATGCCGGTCGCAAAGAGCCAGCGATCCAGCGGCAGGGTGCGTGCCGCGTCCAAGGCGTCCAAAGCAGTTTGCGCGTTCTTGCCGAAGCGGCGCGTGCCGGAGGCTTCGTCGCCGATGCGGAAGGCTTCGAGCTGCGGCAGCGTGAGCGAAAAGAGGTCGAGCGGATCGCGCACCAGTTCCTGCGCCACGAGTGCTTCGGCGACCTTGCCGCCGATGGCGCGGATGTCGAGCGCGTCGCGCGAGGCAAAGTGCTCCAGGCGGCCGACGCGCTGCGCGGGGCAGGCTGGGTTGACGCAACGGTGGGCGACTTCATCTTCGCGGCGTACCACGGGGCTGCCGCACTCGGGGCAGGTCGCGGGCATGGTGAAGACGCGCTCCTCGCCGGTGCGCTTCTCGGTCAGTACGCTCTCAATCGCGGGGATCACATCGCCGGCTTTGACAACCCAGACACGGTCGCCTATGCGGATATCCTTGCGCGCGATTTCATCGGCGTTGTGCAGCGTGGCGCGCGCGATTTCAGAACCGGCCAGCAAGACAGGGTCTAGTTCGGCGACCGGCGTGAGCACACCGGTGCGACCGACCTGTACCGTGATCTGCCAGATGCGGGTTTCGGCGCGTTCGGGTTCGTATTTGAAGGCGCGCGCCCAACGCGGCGATTTGGCGGTGCTACCCAGTCGCTCATACAACTCGCGACGGTTAACCTTCACAACCGCACCGTCGATCTCAAAGGGGAAGGTGTGGCGCAGTGCTTCGAGTTCATCAATCGCAGTGAGCACGGCTTGGATGTCCACGCAGAGGCGCAGCCACGGGGGCGTGCGGAAACCCCAATCGGCCAGCCGCTGCAAGAGGCCGCTGTGCGAGGGGAACACAGCACCTTTGATGGCACCGGTGGCGTAAAGCAAGGCGTCCAGCGGACGGCGTGCGACTTCGCGCGGGTCGAGCTGCTTGAGCGAACCGGCGGCGGCATTGCGGGGATTCATGAAAGGCTCGCGTCCCGCTTCCTCTTCACGCTGGTTGAGTTCAGCAAAGCCGTCGCGGCTCATGTAGACTTCACCGCGAACCTCAAGCAAGGGCGGCGCGTCCGCGAGGCGGAGCGGAATAGAGCGGATGGTCTTGACGTTGGCGGTGATGTCGTCGCCGACCTCGCCGTTGCCGCGCGTCGCGGCGCGTGTCAGCACGCCGTCTTCGTAGAGCAGTGAAAAGGCGACGCCATCGACCTTCGGTTCGACCACATAGTCCCAGACTTCATCTGGGAGCTGGCGGCGCAAAAAGGTGTCGAAGTCCAAAAGATCGTCCCGCGAATGGGTCTTGTCCAAGCTCATCATCGGTGGGTTGTGGCGGACTTGGCGGAAGGCGGCGAGCGGCGCGCCGCCGACGCGCTGCGTGGGCGAGTCGGGCGTGATCCACTCGGGATGGGCGCGTTCCAGCGCTTCCAGTTCGCGGTAGAGGGCGTCATAGTCGGCGTCGCCGATTTCAGGACGCGCCTCGACATAGTAGAGACGGTCGTGGCGTCGGATCGTCTCGCGCAGTTCGTTCAGGCGTTCAAGGGACATAGCGGCTCCGGGGTTGGAGTGGGGCATCAAACGGCTTCGATCAAGGGCGTGAGGCGGGGCAGACATTCGTCAACCGCCGCGCGGCCGTCGGCGATGGCTTCAGGGCCGCGGTGGAACTCAAGCGTCATGATGTCGCCTACTGCGGGTTGGATCAGGATGTCGGGTGGCGTCATCGCCAGCCCGTCGCGGGTGAGTTGGTTCTCAACCAGACGGAACGAGCGGGTCAGTACATCGAAAATGGAGAGTGGGTCGGCCTCTTTCTTTTGCGGCGCATACCAGCGTTTGAACGTGGCTTCGATCGGCCCCTGGAGCTTTGGTATCGAGGCGCTGATGCGTTCGAGCAGCGGGGTCAATGCATCGGGAGGCTGCGTCGCATTGTGAGTATGTTTCGCTGTGTGCGGTAGCGGTTTACGCGGTTGCTCGGGGGTGTGCAGGTTGATGTCCACGGCGATCACCGTGTCCGCGCCCATCGCCCGGCAAGCCGAGACCGGCAGCGGATTGACGAGACCGCCGTCGATCAGGTTGCGCCCGCGCAGGCGTTGCGGCGTGAAGATGCCCGGAATTGCGATGCTGGCGCGGATCGCGTCGAACAGGTTGCCGCTGCTGAAGACCACCTCCT
>ERZ795058.5779-NODE-5779-length-11007-cov-4.617056_pt1 | contig 11007 bp, 4 predicted proteins | sample MGYA00375142_ERZ795058 | MGnify/ENA primary metagenome ERZ795058 (study PRJEB30187, sample SAMN05720210) | activated sludge metagenome | isolation source: anaerobic digester from wastewater treatment plant | place: Japan | collected 2015-04-20 ...
CCAGGTCGGGAACGCCCGTGCTGAAGACCCAGATCGGTCCGGAAGTCGTGATCACCGTCTCGGTCGTTAGCCGATTCTTCGCCGTGATCCGCCACGCATAGCCCGAATCGGGGTCGAGCAACTCGGGGTGGAAGTACTGGTTGGTCTTCAGGTCTTCCGCCTCGGTTTCCAGCTTGTCCTCAAACACATGGCGCCGCTTGAAGTCGAAAAGCTGGATCTTGCCGTTGCCCGCCGAGGCGGTGATGACGTCGGCCGAAACGGAGCTGGTCAGCGGAGCGACCGTCACGTCCCACGCACGCTGGATATCCTCCGAGACCGGATGGGTTTCGAAGGTCACCTCATCGGCGTCGATCTGCCGGTAGTACACCACCCGATCGAGCGCATTGATCGCGGCCAGCACGTCCAGCCGGCCATCGCCGTCGACGTCGCCGATCGCCACATTCCGCACGCCGTTGGCCGAGTTGCTGATGACATGTTCCGTGAACGTCGGCACCGGCTGCCCGTCCGATTCATACCAGGCGACGGTCCGGTCCACTTCGGACGAAACCACCAGATCCATGTCGCCGTCGCCGTCGATGTCGGCCGCCGCCACCGAACTGGCGCCTTCCGCCGTCGTCGTGATGACGTGACGGGCGACCAGCGAGGAGGGCACCAGCCCGCTGTGTTCGTACCACACGACCGAGTCCGAGCTGGAGTAGGTCGCGATGATGTCGGGATAGGAGTTGCCGGTCAGGTCGGCGGCGATCACATCGCTGGCGGCGCCCGAGGTGTTGTCCACATTGCGGGTGTAGAAGCCCGCGGGCTCGACCAGATTGATCCGTTCGTGCCAGAAGATGCCGTCGCCCAGGGCCGAGGCGCTCAGCACGTCCATGTCGCCGTCGCGGTCCATGTCCACGGGGAACACGGCGATCGCGCCGCGGACGTTGTCCGCGATGACGTGCTGCGTGAAATCGGGGGGCACGATGCCGTTGTTCTCGTACCAGGCAATCTTGTTGTCAAAGAACGAGGCGCTGAGCAGATCCATCAGGCCGTCGTGATTCATGTCGGCGGCGGCGGCTTCCATCGCGCCGTTGATCGCGGTCGAGGCCATCAAGGTCAGGAAGAGCGGCGGGTTGCCGCCCAGATTCCGATACCACTCGATGCGGCTCTGCTGGTCGCCCGCCACCCCGGTCAGGGCGCTGTAGAGGTCCAGATCGCCGTCGCCGTCGATGTCGGCGGCGCCGACGCTGCGCAGGTCGCGGGTGATCGCGATATCCCGCCCGTCGAAGTCATACATGACGCCGCTCGCCTTCGAGAGCGAGAAGTCGTACTCGTTGGCATGTCCGGTCGGGTCCCAGCGGAACGTGATCTGCGTATCGTTGCCCTCGGATTCGTGGGGTGGGAAAGGGCCCTGGGGAATGTCGGGGATTCGCGCGACGATCAGCGGTTCATGATGCAGGTAGACGTCATCCATGAACCGGTGATTGGCGATATGCTTCTCGGCGTCGAAGAACTCCTTCAGGTCATCGTCGGAGTCGACAACCGTCAGCAGATGATAGATCCCCTCCTCCAGCGGTTCGCCGGTCAGGTCCAGGAATAGCGTGGTGCTCTGGTCGCGGCTCGACCCGGGCAGGATGACGCTCCCATCGGCCCGCACGGTGCTCGGGATTTGCCGGTCGGCCTGCGTGATTTCGGTCGGCGTGTAGCTTAGCCGTTCCTGATAGCTGAAGTAGGAGGCCAGGAACAGGACCGTGTCGTCCAGCGACACCGACTGATCCTTGCTCGCCAGCAGCATCTGATAGAACACGCTGTCGGTCGGCATCGTCCGGGTTTCAAGCGGCGACAGCCCGGTATTCGTAGCCGTCATCGTAATATCCAGCACGCCGGTGGGTTCGACCAGAAGCGGCGCATTGGGGGTCGTTTCGATCGACGGCATGAACTGCACCGGCTGCGTGCGGAAGACCCACACCGGGCCGTCGGTCCGGAAGACGCCGGCCTTCGCCCGCACCTGCCAGACGTAAATCTGGTTGTACAGCAGGTCCTGGAACTGTTCGTAGCCGTTGCGCAGAATGTTCGAGGCCACGATCGATTCGGGCGGCAACGTCGGCCGCGCATGGAACACCGAAACCGCTCCTTTGAAGTTCGACGCGCTGGCCAGGTCCAGCAGTCCGTCGCCGTCCAGATCGCCCGCCTTGAATTCCTGCACGCGGTCCGACGGCACCTCGCCGTGGACCAGGTCGCGCGCCGTGTAGTTGGGCACGCTATCGCCGTCGCTCTCGAACAGGACGATGCGGTCCTCGGCCGCCGACGCCGCCACGACATCCAGGATGCCGTCGCCCGTCAGGTCGACGGCCAGCACGTCCGTGACGTCGGGCAGGTTGCCGCCAACGAGCTGGCGCGAAAACAACGGCACGCGGGTCGGTTCGTCATTGGGTCCACTGCCGTTCGGGTCCGGAATCAGGCCGTTCTGAACGAACCGGTAGACCGCCTGATCGAAATACGCGGCCACATAGATCTCGGGATCCGCCCAGTTGCGCTGATCGGGAATGTCCAGCGAGATCGCGCCGTCCAGATCGTCGGCGATGACATACTCCCGGAAGTTGACCGGCGGTCCATCGAACGGGTTATCGTTGCGATCGGTCCGGCCGATGTTGATCAGCACGGAAAGCTTGTCATTCTGTATCGAGACCGCGGCGACATCCGGGAAGATATCGTTAAACTGCCAAGGCAGATCGGGTGTCCCGCCCGGCGGGAGGAAATTGAGCTGCGCGCTTTCGATGTCGTAGAATCCGGGGACGTCGAAGAGAATCCAGCCGTACCACAGCGGATACGGCGGCGGCGGCGGTTCATCCATCCCGGGCTCGGGACGAAACGCCAGGTCGCTCTCCAACAGCGAGGACCCACCGTCGCCCGAGACGAAAATATCCATGTCGCCATCGAGATCGAAGTCCGCCACGCTGACGTCGCGCGGCGCGTTGGCGATCGAACCGGCGATCGGCAGGAAGCTCACGGGATCGAGGACATACTCCAAACTCACCTTGTGCTGTTCGAAGTTCTCTTCCCCGTCATTCAGGTAGTAGTAGATTTCGGTCAGATTGTTCGCGTTGACGAAATCGATGATGCCGTCCCCGTTGATGTCGCCCAAGGCCAGCCCGACAGGACGGCCGCCCTGGGGGAAGGTCTTGGTCTCAAACTGGGTCGGATTGCCGCCGCGGTTGAGATGAACCGCGACGACGCCGGCATCGGTCCAGGTCGAGATCAGATCGAGCCGGCCGTCGTCGTTCAGATCGACGATCTCGATGTCCTCCACGCCCAGGGCATCCGTCGCGATGTCCGTCTTGTTGAACTCGAGGTTCGCCTCGCCGTAGGTCGACAGGAACACGTCGAACCGCGAGGCATTCGCCGGGCGATCCCATTCAAAGCTCACGTCGGTCGTAAAGTTCTGCTCGCTGCGGTGGATCGCAACCTTCTCGTCGCCGTTCGCCGGTTTGGGATTCGACGGCGTCGCCGGGACGTCGACTGACACCGTGAGCGGCGTGTGATAGCGGAAGATGTTGTTCTCGTCGCTTTCGTTGGGGACGCGGTCATCCACATCGGCCAGCACGCCCAGGTAGTAGGTTCCCGGCGGCAGTTCCACGTTCTGCGCGCGGCCGACGGCGTTCAGGTTGAGCGTCACCCACAGGCCGTTGGCCTCGGTGAATTCCGCCGTTTCGCCGGCCAGCAGTTCGTCAACCCACTGATCCTTGACGTAAATGTCGTTGCCGGTTCCGGTCAGGATGGGATCGGGGCTGAGCCAGATCTCGTTGCGCGTGATCGGGCAGTAACCCTCGCCCGCGTTGCGGAAGATCAGCTCGACCCGCAGCGGGACGGCGACGTTGATGTTCGTCTCCTCCGGCTCGATCAGATCCACGACAAAATCGGGAATGCCCGACGGGGTCGGCGTCGGCGTGGGAGTGGGGGTCGGCGTGGCCGTGGGCGTCGGCGTCGGCGTGGGTTCGGGCGGAGCGATCAGGGGCCAGCCGATGTCCTGGAACGCCTGAAGAGTCAGGTCGATCGTATTGATGATCGGCACGGTATAGAAGGGTTCCATCAGCAGGTCGGGGAAGTTGACGGGGTCCCAATGCGCAATGCTCGCCCCACCCGAGTACGGGCTCGGAGCGTAGATTCGAACCTGACCGAGCTTTTCCGCGACAACCGCCGGGCCTTTCCAATAGAGCTGATTGCTGACGATCGCCTGACGCCGCTGGGCATTATTCATCAAGATCAGATCGCCGACACCCTGGCGCGTCAAATGGACGCTGTAGGCGTCCGGGAAATCGAGCAGCCAGCTTCCATCGGTCGAATCGATTAGCGCAAGGAAGCCCAGTCCGTGGCAGACTTCGTGACGCACGACGGTGACGAAGTCGTAATCGTTGCCGGCATTGCCGTCCAGACCGTAGTACCAGTCGGCCAGGCCGAACTCCTCCTCGGAATCCACATCGCTGTTGAACATGCACACAATATCAGGATCGAACTCCGGTTCTTCATCCGTGGCGTCCCACAGGTCAGTGCCGGAGAGCGCGTTCGCCAGGGCCTGAACATAGACCGTATTCGGGAGGGGTGCGCCCGGGAAATTCCAATGGAAGGAGTTGGGAAAGGTCGAGCCCAGCGCCGCGCCGGTCTCCTCGCTGCCCATTGGATCGAACGATGCCTGGACTTTGATCGGCACATCTGAATCCAGCAGATCCGCAATCAGATTGAGCGCGAATTCGAACGCGGCGCGTCGTTCATCGCCCAGCGTGGAGTCAAAGAAGCCTTCGTTTTCGCCGTCGGCGTAAATCACCTCGAAGGTCGCGGCCGGCGCGAATGTCGCAAACAGTCCTGTCAACAACCAGCCGCAGGCGACGGTTGCCTGGCGAAACAACTTACTCTGCATCGGTCGCCCGGACCTCCCCCTCATGGTGGTGCTCGGCATCCATGCACGCCGCATTCCGACAACGGACGACGAATTCCCCCTGCTCGTTCTTTTCCGCCGTGATGAACGTCGCCACCCAGGGGCCGCCCTTGGCCATCGAACCGCCGTGAGGCGAGGCCAGGACCTCGATCTGGGCCGGCGGCGGCGGGATTAACCCCGCGCCCGGAATGGGCGTGCCGGCGGTGGGGACCGTCGGTCGCCCGTCATGATCCAGAACCGCGATGAACCCGGCGCCGCCTGCACGCGCTCCCTTCTGTTCCTGGTATTTCGCCAGCGGACGGTCGTTCAGCACCACCACCTTGCCCTGACCTCGCCGGGGCGCGCGGGTCGGGGTCGTTGCCGCGCCGGTTGCGACGGCCTCGCTGGCCGAGGCGGCGGGTTGGGCCGTTTCACGCTCCGTGCCCGAACTGGCCCCGCGGGTCTGGTCGGTTTCGGCTGCGACGCCAGCGGGCCGCAAACTCCAGCCGAAGACTGAGACCACCAGCAGGCTCGCCCCGGCCGCCAGCAGCAACCCTTTCCATCTGATCCGGCCTGTTTCCATCGTGACTTCCGTATCCTTTCGGTCCATGCGGCCCAACGTAGGCCGATTCCGCGGGGCTCAAGCCGAAAATCGGCCCCCCAGTTCAAGCCGTTGCGCTAGAGTCGCGCATCGGCCGCTGTTTTAAAACAAAAAAAGTGCACCCATCCCGTCCGGGAGGTCTGATATGGCTACTGTTAAGGGGTCGAAGGCGCCGCCGGCCGCCCCGCGAACGCCCACGGTTCTTCCTCGAGCCGGCGATCAGGATGGCGGCGTCAGCCCGGCGCGTCAGCGCGCACACACGCCCTTCCTGCCCTTGTCCAACCTGTTATATATCACCCCATCGGACATGGCAATCGTCAAGCCGCCGGCGGCGGAGGGACCGCCGGACGCGGGATGGCAATCTCGTGATTTGATCCTGTTGATCAATCCTCGGCGCCGGCCTCGCGCAGCCGCTGCAGATACTCGACCGGATCGATCAACAGATCGCGCGGCTTGGAGCCCTGGTAGGGTCCCACGATTCCCTGTTCTTCGAGAATGTCCATGATGCGCCCGGCCCGCGCATAACCGATCTTCATCCGCCGCTGGATGTAGCTGACCGACGCCTTGCGCGACTCCAGGATGAGGCGCAGCGCCATGTCGTAAAGCTCCTCGTCGCTCAACTGCTCCATGTCGGCCGGGGTCAGCGGCGCGGCGCCCGCCCGGCCCGCCACGGCCAGTTCGTCCAGTTCGCCGCCGGCTTCTTCCATCTCCGGCGCCTCGTCGGCCTCCTCCACGCGCAGTTGCGCCTTGGCCCGCTCGGCCGGCGTCGGCCGCGCCTCGAAGTCTTCCTTCTCGTAGCGCGCCTTCTCCTGCTCGCGGATGAAGTCGGCCAGCCGTTCGACCTCCGCGTCGGCCACGAAACAGCCCTGGATGCGGAACGGCTTGGCCCCGCCCGGCGAGTAGAGCATGTCGCCGCGGCCCAGCAGCGCCTCGGCCCCGTTCATGTCCAGAATCGTGCGCGAGTCCACCTTCGAGCTGACCTGGAACGCGATCCGGCTGGGGAAGTTGGCCTTGATGATCCCCGTGATGACGTTAACCGACGGGCGCTGCGTCGCCAGCACCAGGTGCATCCCCACCGCCCGCGCCATCTGCGCCAGCCGGATGATGTATTCCTCCACCTCGTTCTTGGCCACCACCATCAGGTCGGCCAGCTCATCGATGATGATGACCACGTGGGGCATGTAGTGCAGGTCGCTGCGGCCATAGGCGCGCTTGTTGGTGGTCGGGTCGCGCACCAGCGCGTTATAGCCGTCGATGTTGCGCAGCCCCAGTTCCGCCAGCAGCTTGTAGCGCTTTTCCATCTGCTCGACGCACCAGGCCAGCGCCGCCGCCGCCTTTTTCGTTTCGCTCACGACCGGCGCGATCAGGTGCGGGATCGCCTGATAGATCGACAGCTCGACCCGCTTCGGGTCGACCATCACGAACTTCACCTGGTCCGGCTTGTTGCGGTAGAGCAGCGAGGCGATGATCGCGTTGAGGCAGACTGATTTGCCCGAGCCGGTCGCCCCGGCGATCAGCAGGTGCGGCATCTTCGCCAGGTCGCAGACGATCGGCTCGCCGGCGATGTTCTTCCCCAGCGCGAACGACAGCGGCGACTTGGACGTCTTGAACGCCTCGGACGCCAGCAGTTCCTTGAGCATCACCGGGTTGGATTTACGGTTGGGCACTTCGATGCCGACGGCCGCCTGGCCGGGGATCGGCGCCAGGATCCGCACGTGCGGCGCCTTGAGCGCCATCGCCAGCTCGCTCTCCAGCGAGATGATCTTGCTGACCCGCACGCCGGGCGCCACCTTCAGCGCGAACCGCGTGATCACCGGCCCCTGGATCACTTCCACCACATTGACTTCCACCTTGAACTGGGCCAGCGTCTGTTCGATCCGCTGCGAAAGCCGCGTCTGCTCTTCTTCCGACATCTCGTATTCGACCGCCGGCGGATCGGTCAGCAGGTCCAACGACGGAAGCTGATACTCCGAGGGGAAGAGGTCCATCTCGGGCTGCTCGGCCTTGACGCGCGCTCGCGCCAGACGCTCCAGGTCATGATCCGGCCCATGATGCTGTTCGACGGCGACGCTCTCGCGCTGGGCGGCGCGCCGCGCCAGCACGCCGGAGGAGCGCGGTTCCGGCGCGACCGATGCCTCCTCGTCCTCCGTGGGTGGAGTCAGCGCGGAAATCGGGCGCGGTTCGCCGCCCCCGGCGTCGTTCGCGCCACGACCGGCGGCCGCGCGCGGAAAGACCGACAGTCCGCGCCGCCGCGACGCAATCGCCGCCGCCTCGATCGGATCTTCCGGCTCCGCCTCCGCGCCGTGCGCCGTTTCCCGCCGCGCATCCTCGGCGCGCACCAGCTCTATGATCGGGCCCGGCCCCGCGATGCGCGCCCGTTCCGGTCGCCGGAACGAAATCAGCCGCAGCCCACCGGTCAGACGCTCCAGAGGATGGAAACCGGCGAGCCGGCCCCCCGCGTCGGCGATCGGGCCCAGCAGCCGCCGGCCCCACCAGCCCGGCAACAGAACGTGCCAGGCCGCGAGCCGGCGCAAAGGCCCGGCGCCGCCGCGGCCGACTCGCCGCACGCCTCCCCAGCCCAGCGTCGCCAGGTCGCGCAGCATCGTCTCGGTGAACAGTACCAGACCGATCAACGCCAGCGCCCCGAACAGGACCGCCGTCCCCACGTGGCCGAGCAGCGCCGCCAGATTGGCCCCTTCGGCGTCGATCAGCAGGTTGCCGACGACGCCCCCCATCGCGAAGGCGCGGGTGGGTTCGGCTTCGCCTCGTGCCAGCGTGCTGAGCGTCAGCAGCGCGCACGTCGAAATGATAATCAGCAGCCCGCCCAGGCCGCGCAGCCATCCCCGCCCCCGCCAGGGCGCAATGGAGAGGCCGCGCAGGGCGTGCCAGGCGCAGATCGCCAGCATCGCCGGCAGAACGAACGATACGTAGTGGCCGAAGGCAAAATCGAGGCTGACGGCGATCCACTCGCCGATCGGGCCGATCCAGCGGGCGTCCTGGCGCTCGGAGAGGAGCGACAGAAAGATCAGCAGCGCGACGAGACCGATCAGGATGCCGAGGATTTCGCGCAGGAGATCGAGCGTCTCCTCCGAAAACGTGCGCTCCTCGGACGCAAACGAAGAGTCCGGCTTCAGAGCCATGGGTCAAGACCAGCGTCTTTCCGCCCGCCCGGCGGCGGGCCAGCTTCAACAGGAACAGTCAGCGGTCAACAGAACAGCAATCCGAATCCGTTCACACATGAACCACATGCCCCCAAATGGTAGGCCCCCGGCCATAAGCTCGCAAGCGAAAAGCGGGGACCGACCCGGCATTCGGGCCCCCGTCCTGTTTGCGGATTTGGGCCGGTTCGTCTAGTTTGTCACTGCCATGGGACGCGCGCTCAAGATCTTCCACGTCAATATGCACCACCACTGGGGGGGGCAGCCCAACCGGATCCTGACCGAGAGTCTGGGCCTGCGCGAGCTCGGCCACGAGCCGTGGGTCGCCGGGCCGCGGGGGTGCCTGTTGGTCGAGCGGGCGCGCGCGGCCGGACTGAAGACCTTTGACGATCTGGAACTTAGGCGGGGGTTCCGGCCGGCCTCGGCACTGCGCGATCTGCGCGCGCTGACCGCCCTCTTCCGCCGCGAGCGGTTCGACATCATCCACCCGCACGGGTCGCAGGATGCCTGGCTGTCGCTGCTCGCGGCGCGGCGGCTCTCCCCTCGCCCGCCGCTTGTGCGGACGCGACACAATACATTTCCGATCGCGGGGCACGCGCTCAACCGCTGGCACTACCGCCAGTTCGACTGGGTGATTACGATCAGCCCGCAGGTCAACCCGCTGGTCGAGGCGGTGGGGTTCCCGGCGGAGAAGATCACGGCGGTTTATTCGGCTCCGGATCCGACGCGGTTCTACCCGCGCGAAGGGGATCCCCGGCTGCGCGCCGAACTGGGCATCCCGGCCGGCGCGCCGGTGGTGGGGATGGTCGGCCGGCTGGCCCCCGAGAAGGGCCATGGACTGATCCTGCGGGCGTTCGCCCGGGTCCGGGGCCGATTCCCCGAGGCGCGGCTGGTGCTGGTGGGCAAGGGCCGCTCGCAGCCGGAAATCGAGGCGCTGGCGGAGGAGTTGGGGATAAAGGAGCAGGTGATCCTGACTGGCTTCCGGACGGACGTGCCGGATCTCGTCGCGCTGTTCGACATCTTCGCGCTGACGCCGATTTCCGGCGAATCGCTCGGCACGTCGATTCTGGAGGCATTCTGCATGGAAAAGCCGGCTGTCGCGACCGAAGTCGGCGGCACGGGCGAGTCGGTCCGCAACGGCGAGACCGGCTTTCTGATTCCCGAAGGGCCCGAAGAGGAGAAAATCGCGGGGATCGCCGACGCACTGACCCGGCTGCTGGGCGACGCCGAACTGCGGCGGCGAATGGGCGTCGCCGGCCGGCAACTGGTCGAACGCCAGTTTACCCCCCGCCGCCTGGCGGAACAGTGCGCGCAGATTTATGCGCGGCTCGCACAAACAGCCCCGGAAAACCCACCTGTCGGGTTGTGAGCCCTGATATTACGCCCAACAATAGCAACAGATCCTCGCCGGATGTAGAGTTTGGTCAACGGGAATCAAACCATAGTTTCCGTCTCCGTCAGTCTTCCTCAGCACGAGTCAGGTCAATATTCATCGCATGAAGTTCTTGAATCAACTCGGGAAGCTTCTGTTGGACCACCGACCACAGAATCTCAAACCGGATCTCCCCGTACTCATGAATCAGGGCATTGCGTAGGCCGATGATTGCCTTCCACGGAATGACCGGATGAGCTTCGCGAAAGGCTACTGAGGCGCGCCCCCGCTGCCTCACCGATGATCTCAAGATTCCTCTCCACTGCAATTCTGGTTTTCCGATCCGCCAGAAAGCTCTCAAATTGCTGACCGGCAGTGAAGTCCAAGCCCGCGCGGCGTCCAGCATGTCCCACAACCGGGCTGCTTCCTGCACGCTAAGCGGCATAAAGAACCTCGCGCCTGCTCAAGATCACGCGACGCCGACAGGGGTTGCGGAGCGCTTCCTTCTTCACCACGTCGACCGGGCGACCCGCCATCGCCTCCAAACCGTCCGATTCGTCCACTGCTGTCAGCACGGTTGAATTTCGCCCCGCGCGTCGAGACAATGCCGGATTGTCCGTTGCGGCAGCGCACGACGCGGAGGAAACCGGGCATGAAGATCTACACGGCCGAAGCCGAGGTGTTGCAGTTCCGCCACGTCTGGACGGAAATGATCCGCGGCATCATCCACAGCCGTTACCTGGCCTATCGCCTGTTCCTGAAAGACCTGCGCGCGGAGTACTCGCGGCTGAAGTTTTCGCTGGTCTGGGACTTCCTGGAGCCGCTGATGCTGGCGCTGGTGTTCATCGCGCTGATGCGATCGGGCGTGGTGTCCGACCGCGGTATCGCGATGCCTCCGGCGGTGTTCATCACGTTCGGCGTGCTGCTCTGGATGACGTTCAGCGAGGCGGTGACGATGCCGCTCGGCGTGGTCGGCAAATCGCGC
>ERZ795058.5781-NODE-5781-length-11005-cov-6.008676_pt1 | contig 11005 bp, 8 predicted proteins | sample MGYA00375142_ERZ795058 | MGnify/ENA primary metagenome ERZ795058 (study PRJEB30187, sample SAMN05720210) | activated sludge metagenome | isolation source: anaerobic digester from wastewater treatment plant | place: Japan | collected 2015-04-20 ...
CGAGCAGGTATTCGAGCGCCTTCTCGCCGTAGTAACTCCAGCCCAGCAGCGTTGAATAGGCGAACAGCGCCGAGGCGAGCGCCACGATGACGGCCCCCGCCTTGCCCAGCGTCAGCTCCATGCTGAACGACGTCAGGACCTCCTTGGTCCGGAGCGGCGTGGGGCTGCCCGGCGCCGGCGTCGCGCCGTCCTGCACGAATTCATAGGTCCCCGGCATGACCTGCGCCGGCATTTCACGCCAGTCGTTCAGATAGGTTCCGAACGTCGCCGGCAGCGGCGCCGTCAGGATGACCAGTGCCGTCATCGTGCAGACGATAATCGTATCGATGAACGTCTGGGTCATGCTGACAAGGGCCTGGGTCGCCGAGTCTTTGGTCTTGGCGGCGGCCGCGGCGATGGCTGCCGAGCCCAGCCCCGATTCGTTTGAGAACACCCCGCGCGCGACCCCCATGCTGATTGTCCGCGCCAGCAGCGCCCCGAGGGTCCCCCCCATCGCCGCCGACGGCGTGAACGCATGGTGGAAGATCATCGCGAGGGCCGCCGGGATCCGCTCCGCATTGAGGATCAGGCAGACGAGGGCGGCCACCACGTAGCCCAGGATCATGAACGGCACCAGAACGGACGAGACCCGGCCGATCGACTTGATCCCCCCCAGGATCACCAGCCCGGTCAGCACCATCAGCACGACGCCGGTGATCCACGGTTCGATCCCGAACGCGCTGTGCAGATTGCCCGAGACCGACGTGACCTGGAACATGTTGCCGATGCCGAAGGCCGAGATCGAGGCGAAGACGGCGAACAGCGCCCCCAGCCACGGCAGGCGCGCCCCCTTTGCCAGGTAATACATCGGTCCGCCGCACATCCCATGGGGGCCCTGTTCGCGGTAGCGCACCGCCAGAACCGCCTCGGCATACTTGGTCGCCATCCCGAGCAGGCCGGTCATCCACATCCAGAAGACGGCGCCGGGTCCGCCCAGCGCGATCGCCGCCGCCACCCCGACGATGTTGCCGTTGCCGACCGTGGCGGCCAGCGCCGTCATCAGCGCGCTGAAGTGAGTGATGTCCCCCTCGGCTTCATCCCGGTGGAAGATCAGGCGGAAGGCGTGCGGCATCGCCCAGAACTGCATCCCGCGCAGCAGGATCGTCAGGTAAATCCCCGTGCCGACCAGCAGGATCAGCATCGGCCGGCCCCAGACATAGCCGGAGATGACGCCCAGCCACTGGTCGATCGTGGCGATCCAGGCGTTGAGTCCATCCATCGAAGTTTTCCCCCTTCGCGCCGCGCCGCGCGCGCCAGAACGTTGCCCAATTCACCGGCTGTTGCGGACGCCTCATGTTGCACGCCGCGCCGCGCAGTTGCAAGCGCGCCCGTCGGATTTTTTGGGAAGCCCCGAAAGGACGGAAGGAACCTCGGAATCACATGCGAGCCGGCCGATTCATCCGCCTTTGCCTCTTGGCCGTTTTGCGGTGAATAATCCGCGGGGATATCCGGCGGGCGGCCCGGGCCCTGGGACGCCGGCCGTCAGCTTGCCCATCATGGAGGGATTACTCATGCGCGTCCTCATTCAGCGGGTCTGCCGGGCCAGCGTCACGGTCGATGGCGAGCTCATCGGCGCGATCCGCCGCGGTTTGCTGCTCCTGGTCGGGATCGGGCAGGAGGACGCCGCGGATGACGGCGCCGCGCTCGCGCCGATGGCCGACAAGATCCTCAACCTGCGCATCCTGGCCGACGCGGAGGGCCGGATGAACCGCTCGCTGCTGGATGCCGGCGGCGAGATCCTGGCCGTCTCGCAGTTCACGCTGCATGCCGATTGCCGCCGCGGGCGGCGCCCGAGCTTCACCGCGGCCGCTCCCCCGGCGATTGCCGCGCGGCTGTTCGACGACTTCGTCGCCCGGCTGCGCGCCAGCGGACTCAAAGTCGAAACCGGCCGGTTCGGCGCGATGATGGACGTCGCGCTCGTCAACGACGGCCCGGTGACGATCTGGCTCGATTCGCAGGCGCAAGGGATCTGAGGGCTTCCACAACGAGGAGCAGAATTGGGGCGAGTCTTTGGGGACGATCACGAGGACGAGCGAGGGATTTTTGAGTGAGGTATAAAATGGGAGATGAACGGCCGATTCGAGCGCTCCACGCCTTGCCGGATCCTTCGGCAGGGCAGTCCCGTCAGGAACGGCAGACTTCAGCCCGCCGCTGCCAGTGGCGGGAACTAGGAACGAAAAGTCAAAAGAGTCCCGCAAGGGACGGCAGAACTGCCCCAATCGATCACGACGACGTGCGGGAGACGAATGCTTGAGCGGGCCGGAAGAATTGCTAATTCCGATTTGACCATTGACCCCGCTAACCCGATCCTCAAAAATCGGTGAGCTCCCGACGGCGAGCCCGGTAGTTTGTCACCCAGCGAGAGACTCCGCATGGCGCAGGATGCGCACAGTCCGGTGATCGTGATTGGCGCCGGACCAGCGGGGTTGACGGCGGCCGTCGAGCTGGCCCGCGCCGGCCATCGCCCGCTTGTCCTGGAAAGCGACCCGCATTACGTCGGCGGCCTGGCGCGCACGGTCCAGTATGGCCCCTACCGCATCGACATCGGCGGCCACCGCTTCTTCACCCGTTCGGGCGAGGTCCAGCGCTGGTGGCGCGAGATGCTCCCCGACGACTTCATCGAGGTCAATCGCCAGAGCCGTATCTTCTACAACGGCCGGTTCATCGACTACCCGCTGCGCCTGGCCGACGTCCTGCGCAAGATGTCGCCGCTCGATTCGGCCGCCTGCGTGGGGAGCTACCTGAAGCGCCGCGTGGCGCCGCTGCGCCCCGAAGTCTCGTTTCGCGACTGGGTCGTCAACCGCTTCGGCGACCGGCTGTTCCAATGCTTCTTCGAAGGCTACACCGAGAAGGTCTGGGGCATGCGCTGCACCGAGATCTCCGCCGACTGGGCGGCGCAGCGGATCCGGGGCCTGTCGCTGCGCCGCGCGATCCAGAACGCGCTCGGCCGCAACGGCCGCAATGGCCGCGCCGGAACCCCCAGGGCGCGCTCGCTCGTCGAACGGTTCCAGTACCCCCGGCTGGGCTGCGGCATGATGTGGGAACGCGCGCGCGATTGGCTTGAGCGGGCCGGCGGCGACGTCCGGCTCGATCAGCGCGTCACCACCGTCGAGCTGGAGGATGGCTGCGTCCGGTCGGTCCACTGCGTCGATTCCGCCGGCCGGCCGACCGACTACCGGGCCGACCTGTTGGTCAGCTCGATGCCGCTGCGCGAGCTGATCGAGGCGTTCCGCCCGCTGCCGCCCGCCGAAGTGCTCCACGCCGCCTCGCGCTTGCGCTACCGCGATTTCATGACCGTCGTTACCGTCATTCGGCGCCGCGAATGCTTCAGCGACAACTGGATTTACATTAACGACCCGCGCGTCCGGGTCGCGCGCATTCAGAATTTCCGCAATTGGTCGCCCGAGATGGTCCCCGATCCCGAGGTGTCGGTGCTGGGCCTGGAATATTTCTGCTTCGAACACGACGCGCTGTGGTCGCTGTCCGACGCCGAGCTGCTGCGGCTGGGCGCGCGCGAACTGGAGCGGATCGGCCTGGCGCGCGAAGCCGACGTCATCGATGGAACCGTCGTCCGCATGACCAAGGCCTACCCGGTCTATGACCACGGCTATCAGGATGTCTTGCGCGTGATCCGGCGCTGGCTGGCCGGTATCCCGAACCTCCGCTCCGCCGGCCGCAATGCCATGCACCAGTATAATAACCAGGACCACTCGATGGTGGCGGCGATGGTGGCGGTGCGCAATCTGCTCGGCACGGGCCGCGTCGATCCGTGGGACGTGGATCACGAAGGCGAGTTTTCGGAGCCCAAACCCGCCGGCGTTGCGTCGGCCGAGTAGGCGCAAAGCGCCGGCTCCCCGACCGCATCCAACCGTTGATGATCCGGCCCGTGCTCGCTAAGGTGGGGCCACCACCCGTGTCGGGACCCGCCGAGGAACGATGTCCGCTCCCTATACGATGATCACCACCCCCGCCGGTCTGGCCGATCTGATGGCCGCCCTGCAGTCGCCCGCCGTAGTCGGTTTGCCCCTCGCGATCGATACCGAAGCCGACAGCATGCATCACTACCGCGAAAAGGTGTGCCTGCTGCAACTGACCGTCGACGGCCGCAACTGGATCATCGATCCGCTCGCCGATCTCGATCTGGAACCGCTGATCCGCCTGCTGGAGGAGCGCGACCTGCTCCTGCATGGGGCGGATTACGATCTGCGGCTGCTCGGCCGGGCATGGCGCTTCCGCCCGCGGCGCGTCTTCGACACCATGCTGGCGGCGCAGCTCCTGGGCTGGGAGCAGTTCGGCCTGGCGGCGCTCGTGCGCGAACTGTGCGCCGTGGAACTCCCCAAGGACTTTCAGCGCGCGGATTGGAGCCGGCGCCCGCTGCCGGAGACGCTGCTCGATTACGCGGCCGCCGACACGCATTACCTGCCGCGGGTGGCCGCCGAATTGCGCCGCCGGCTTGAGAAGAAGGGGCGCCTGCCGTGGCACGCGGAGACGTGCGCCCGCCTGCTCGAGGCAACGGCCCGCGTGCGGCCCGACGAGGGCGAGCCCGCCCCCGACGCCTGGCGCATCAAGGGGGGCAAGCACTTCACCGGCCGCGCCGCTGCCGTGCTGCGCGAGCTCTGGCTCTGGCGCGAGCGCACGGCCCGCCGCCTCGACCTGCCGCCGTTCAAAATCGCCGGCGCCGACCTGCTGCTCGAACAGGCCCGCTGGGCGGCGGCCCATCCCGAGGGGGGGTACGAGCGGACGCCGAAGCGGCCCGCCTGGCTGCGCGGCGCGCGCGAGCGTTCGTTCGAGGCCGCGCTGCGCCGGGCGTGGGAACTGCCCCCGGACGAATTCCCCGACCCGCCGCGCGCGCGCACGGGCGAGCGGATGAGCCCGGCGGAAGAACTGCTCCTGCGCCGGGCGGCGGCCCGGCGCGATGAAGTGGCCGCGCGGCTCGAAATCAGCCCCGGCGTCCTCGCCCCGCGCGAATCGCTCAAGGCGCTGGTCCGCCGCCGGTTCGAGCTCGATTTCGACGCCGACGAGCTCCCCCCGCTGATGCGCTGGCAGAGCGAATGCCTGCGCGAATCGATCCGCTGCGTCCTGTCCGACCCGCACAACCCCACCGGCGATTGACAAAAACCCGTCTCTCGCCCCCTATCCTCGTCCCTCGCCCTCGTGGCGCACGAGCCGCGCGCGGCGGCGGCCGCGAACGGAATTGAGCAGCACGATTTCCTCGGCGCGCGCAAGATCCTCCAGCCGGATGATCCCCTCCGCCACGGCCCCCTGCTCGAGCAATTCCTCGCGCAACGTCCCGGCCAGCAGGCCGCATTCGACCGGCGGCGTCAGCCACCGGCCGTCGAGCCGAACCATCACGTTCGAAACGCTGGCCTCGGTCACCTCGCCCCGCGGATTCCACAGGATGACATCGTCGACGCCGGCCCCGCGCCGCGCCGCGGCCTCCTCATATACCCCCCGCCGCGTCGTCTTGTGATAAAGAAACGGGTCGCGCGGATCGACCGGCGCGCCGGCCGGCGTCACCGTCACCTCCTCCGCCACCGGCCCCAGCGGTTGCCGTTCCGTTTCGATGCGGCCCGTCGGGTGCAGCAGCAGGCGCACTTTCATCGGCTCGGCCGCCCCGCTCAGGCTCCGCTCGACCTGGGCCAGCGCGTGGCGCACCTCCGCTTCATCACAGGACCAGCCGAACCAGTCGGCCGACCGGCGCAGCCGGCGCAGGTGCCGATCCAGGAGCCAATAGCCTTCGTCCGGCGTCCAGCGCAGCGATTCGATCAGTGCGAACGGCGGCCGCCGCGGCGTCAGCACCGCCGCCTTGGTCCGGGTTTCATCCAGTTCGGCGGCCGGCTCCGAGCCCCAGGTGATGCCGCCGCCGACGCCATAGACGGCCTGCCAGCGCCCGGCCTCGGACCGCCGCAGTTCGACCGTGCGGATGGCGACGTTGAACTGCGCCCGCCGTCCCGGCCCGATCCAGCCGATGGCGCCGGTATAGACCCCGCGCGGCGCGGTTTCCAGCTCGGCGATGATCTGCATCGTGCGCACCTTGGGCGCGCCGGTGATCGAACCGCAGGGAAACAGCGCCGCCAGCACGTCGAGCGGGTCGCCGGCCGTGCGCGCCTCGATCGTCGACGTCATCTGCCACGCGTTCTCGTAGCGCTCCACGTCGAACAGCCCGGCCACCCGCACCGTGCCGGGCCGGGCGATGCGGCCCAGATCGTTGCGCAGCAGGTCGACGATCATCACGTTCTCGGCGCGGTCCTTGGCGCTGGCGCGCAGCCGCTCGGCCTGCCGCTCGTCGGCCTCCGGCCACGGCGCGCGGCGGATCGTGCCCTTCATCGGCCGCGCCACGACGCGATCGCCCGCCTGGGCAAAGAACAGCTCCGGGGAGAGCGAAACCAGCGCGTGGTCGGGCGTCTCCACCAGCGCAGCGTAGCGCGCCCGGCCGCGGTCATACAGCCGGGCGAACAGCTCCGCGGGCGATTCCGGCCAGTCGGCCTCCAGCGGATAGGTGAAATTGACCTGATACGTGTCGCCCGCCGCGATCAGCTCGCGGATCCGGCCGACCCGCTCGCGATACGGCGCGGCGGCCATCGCCGGGCGCCAGTTCAGCTCGAGCGCCGCGGGCGCCGACCCCTCCGCCGGTTCCGGCGCCGCCGTCGGCTGCTCGTACAGGCCGAACCACAGCAGCGGCCCGCTCCCGCCGGCCCGCACCACGAACGCCGGGTCGAAGGCCGGCGACGCCTCGTAAGCCAGGAACCCGGCCGCGAACAACCCGCGGCGCAACCCCTCCCGGATGCGCTCGAGCGCCGGCCCTACCGCCCCGATCTCGGCCGCCGTCACGATCTCGAGCGGGTTCTCAAACAGCCACCACCCGGCCGCCGGACCCTCCGGCGCCAGATCGCCCGCATTCTGTAGCAGCAGCCGGCCGCGCAGCTCGGTCATCGCCTGCTCTCCCGAGTGGGCATTGTGCGGATTTTGCCGGGGAAATCCCATACCAAAGCCGAGGGGTTCGTATGGGAAAAGGTTGCCGATTTCCGTCAATCATTTGGCGACAGGTTGTCGGACAGTCGGGCGATCGTCAGAAAATCAGCGCTACGAATCTGGCGCGGCATCATTTTCTGAGTGCCCGTCATCCATTGTAAACCATTTATTTTCATACATATACGATCGATCTCGGTCTCCATTTAGATCGCCCGCCAAATCCGGGCATATCGCTTGCCTCTGTCGCCTCCGGTCTGAACGGAGCACCTGACGCGGCGGCATCATGGCGGTCAACATCACCCAGGGCCTTCTCACGAATCTGATCCAGCGCAATCTGGGCCGCGCGGCGCATCGCTCCGAGCAGTCGTTCGAGCGTCTGTCGTCGGGCGAGCGGATCAACCGCGCCGCCGACGATCCGGCCGGCCTGGCCGCCAGCGACCAGTTCCGCTACGAAATCCAGAGTTTGCGCAAGCTCCAGCAGAACGTCAGCGGCGCATTCAGCATCATCGGCGCCGCCGAAAGCCAGCTCGATGCGATCACCGAAAGCCTCCAGCGCGCCCGCGAACTGGCCGTCCAGGCCGGCAGCGACACGCTCAGTCCCGCCAACCGCCAGGCGATCCGCGACGAACTGAACCAGATCCTGGCGGAAATCGACCGGCTCGCCACCGGCACGACGATCAACGAATTCATCCTGCTCGACGGCTCCTTCACGAACGTCCGCGTGCAGACCGGCGCCACCGCCGCCGAATCGATGACGATCAGCCTGGGCGACATGCGCACCGGCGCGCTGGGCGCCTGGGCGCAGGCCGCCTCCACCGGCGGCGTCGCCGGCCTCCCCATCACAGCCGATCATCTGTTCATCAACGGCGTGGCAATCGATCCCTCCACCGGCGATTCGGTCTCCTCCAGCCTGGCCTCGGCCTCGGCCATCGCCAAGGCCGCCGCCATCAATGCGGCAGAAGCCCGCACCGGCGTGCGCGCCGAAGCGCTGCCCACCCGCTGGAGCGGCCTGGCCGCCATCGCGCCGGTGAACCTGAACGAGACGACCAACACGCTGCGGATCAACGGCATCGCCATCCCGCCGGTGGACGTCGCCCCCGGCGACGGCGCTCTGGGGCTGGTCAACCTGATCAACGCCAGGTCGGCTCAGACGGGCGTGGAAGCCGCACTCGGCCCGGCCGGCGAACTGCAACTGACGGCCGCCGACGGCCGCAACATCCAGCTTGAGGCGACCGGCGCCGTCGGCCAGGCGCTCGGCCTCTCCGCCACACCGGGCAATGTAACTCGCACGATCACCGGCGACATCCGCCTGATCAGCAACAAGGCCTTCAATCTGAACGATCCGGACGGCTGCCTGGGGATCGTCCCCGGGGTGCGCGAGGTGGCGGTCGACAACGGCCTGGCGCTGGCGGGGATTGATCTGGGTTCGGTCGCCGGGGCGGGCGACGCGCTGCGCTCGCTCGATGCCGCGCTGGCGCAGGTCGGCGCCGAGCGCTCGCGCCTGGGTGCGATGCACAACCGGCTTGAAACGCTCACCGGCTCGCTGGCGCGCCGCGTCGAGGATCTGAGCGGGGCCGATTCGGCGATCCGCGATACCGATTTCGCCTTCGAAACGGCGCGCCTGACGCAGGCGCAGATCCTGCAGGAGGCCTCGCTGTCGCTGCTGGCGCAGGCGAACATCTCGCCCCGCCGGGCGCTCGAACTGCTCCAACGCTAACCGAGCCCACGTAAAATACCCTCATTTGAACGACTCGAACGGACGATAAGACGATTAAGGGAAAAAAGGAGCGCGATCATGGCACAGAAGCTTTCCAAGGCGTATCTGTTGACCAAAGTCCTGACGGCCAGCCGGCACGAAGTGGTTGTCTACCTCTACGAAGGGGCGATCAGCTATCTGCACCGGGCGGCGCAAGCCCTGCGCGACCAGCGCCACGGCCACGCGGCGCGCCACGTCCAGCGTGCGATCAGCATCCTGATCGAGCTGTCGGGCGGCCTGGATTATTCGCGCGGCGGCCATCTGGCGCTGCGCCTGGAGGCGGTTTACAACCACCTGATCGAGTCGCTGACGCTGGCCGCGGCCAACGCCGACCTGGAGGCCGTCGAGTCGTGCTCGGGCATCCTCTCGATCTTGCACGACGCCTGGCGTCAGGCCAGCCAGATGGAACACGATATGGCCGCCACGGCCGACCATGCGTTGCGGATTTCCGCCTGAAACGCGCCGATCTTGCCGAGGGAGGCGCCGCATGAAGCGGCGCGGGGTGAATTGCCATGTTTGAGGATCCCGGGGCGCTGGCCCTGCAACTGGAGTCGGTCAAGCAACTCTACGGCGAACTCTTCCTCCTGCTGTCGCAGTCGATTGAGGAAGATCCGCTGACTCAGGCCACCGGCGGGGTCGATCATCTGATCGAACCGCTGATGCTGACGGTGGCGCACGAAATGAGCCTGCTGCGCGACAGCGTCGACCACCTGCGCGCGGTCGGTCGCTTGCCCGCCGATCTGAATGAGTCGATTGAGGCGTTCAACGGTCAACTGACCGAGGGCCTGCGCGACATGGCCGACCGCATCGACCAGCGCACGCGCCTGCTCGCGGCTCAGCGCGACGAATTTCGCGAACGGCTGCGTCTGGTCCAGCGCAAACACCAGGGCGCCCGCGGCTACCGCCGCCATGCGATGCCCGGCGCCGCGCTGGATTCGGAATTCTAAATCACAGACACCCGCGTCGCTCGGTCCCCCGTCCCTGTGCTCTCCTATCGTTCGGTTTCTTGATATCCGGGCGGGAAGGTCGCGCCGCCGATTCCATCCATGTTCCCGCCGCAATGAATCCGGCATCCCTGTGGGATGCGAACGGCGCTGAATCAATCCCGGACCCCATTTTGTGCCTCGCCTCGTTGCGGCTTTGCGATCAGTTCGCATCGCCGCGCTTTCCTTCCTGCGAATGGAAGCATTCGCATTCATTTCGGATTTCGAAATGCGAGGTTCGTGCTTTCATACCCTGATCCCGCTTGACAAGAATAACAGATCCTCATATCCTTATTATCCCCGGGGCCCTCGCCCCGCGTTCCTTGTCCGCTAGAAAGGACCCCCGCATCATGCACGAAAAGAGCATCGAGCTGCTCAACAAGGCGGTCGCCGACGAACTGACGGCGGTCCACCAGTACATGTTCTTCCATTTCCATTGCGACGATCAGGGTCTGGAACTGCTCTCCAGCCTGTTCAAGCGCGCCGCCATCGAGGAGATGCTGCACGTTGAGAAGCTCGCCGAGCGCATCCTGTTCCTCAAGGGCGAGGTCGAAATGACCGCCGCCGCGCCTGTCCAGAAAATCCATCAGGTCGCCGAAATGCTCAAGCTGGCCGCCCGAATGGAAACCGAAAGCGCGCGCGACTACAACAAGTGGGCGAATGAATCCGCGGCCAACGCCGACGCCACCACCAAGAAACTCTTCGAGGAACTCGTGATGGACGAGGAGCGCCACTTCGATCGGTTCGATACCGAAGCCGGCCATCTGGACGAATTCGGCGACAACTACCTGGCGCTTCAGTCGATCGAGCGGAGCAAGCGCGGCGCGACGGGCCCCCATGCCTGACGCGTCCGCGCGCCGCAGGGCGGCCGACACGATCCGCGGTTGATTCGGCCGTTGTTCCTATGCATCTCCGCCACCGGCGTGGGACCGGCGCCCTCGCCGGTCCTTTCCCCCTGCATCCCGCAGGGATGCCAGAAGGCCGCCTCGAAGAGCCGAAATTTGAATAACCCCAGGTGAAGCGCAGCGCAACCGGGGGAATGCCCGTTCCACCCCCCCGTCCCCGAAGCAGGCGAATGCCCCAGTCCGCGCAGCCCGCACCCCCGCCGTGACGCGCAACCACCCGCTACGGACGGCCCGGGGGACCCCAGTGCGCCATTGCCTCCTGGGCCCGCGCCAGCCGCTTCGCGCGCTCCGCCCGGCGCGCCTCATCCGCGCGTTCGCGTCGCTCCACCCCCCGTAAACAGAACCAGACC
>ERZ795058.5791-NODE-5791-length-10990-cov-13.721079_pt1 | contig 10990 bp, 4 predicted proteins | sample MGYA00375142_ERZ795058 | MGnify/ENA primary metagenome ERZ795058 (study PRJEB30187, sample SAMN05720210) | activated sludge metagenome | isolation source: anaerobic digester from wastewater treatment plant | place: Japan | collected 2015-04-20 ...
AATAATTTTTATTATTTACCCGGACAAAGTTTTCGGCCTCCCCAGGAAGCGCTGATTCCCGGTAGAAAGGTGCAATACACCGAAAAACCTGCCAAAGTAACAGGCAACGATTGTTTTAAGGCTCAACCCTCGGTCAACGATTGGTATGAAACCATAAAATTGAATTACGGCGTTGATTATCAGGGAGGAAATTTAAAATATTTTGACCCGATCCCCGACACCTGGCACAAAATGAAAGCCGTACTGGAATACTGGGTAAAGCTCGGTGTTGACGGTTTTCGTTGCGATATGGCCGAAATGGTGCCTTTGGAGTTTTGGGCCTGGGTGATACCCCAGATAAAAAAAATCAAGGAAGTCCTTTTCATAGGCGAAGTGTACAATCCGGGCTTGTATGAGTCTTATGTTCGAAGAGGCGGTTTCGATTATTTGTACGATAAGGTGGGGCTTTACGATACCTTGCGCAATGTTATTTGCGAATACGCTCCGACCACCGCTATATCGGATTGTTGGAAGCGAATTGGCTCCTTGCAGGATAATATGTTGAATTTTCTGGAAAATCACGACGAACAGCGTATAGCCTCCGATTTTTTTGCTCGAGATCCTCGCAAAGCTTTGCCGGCTCTTATCGTGTCTGCCTGCATGCATAATAATCCTTTCATGCTTTATTCGGGTCAGGAACTGGGCGAAAAAGGCATGTACCGGGAAGGTTTCAGCGGATTGGACGGACGCAGCAGTATTTTTGACTATTGGTGTATAGACAGTCTGGCTGATTGGAACAACGGGGGACGATTCGACGGTGCTTTGCTGAGTGCAGAACAAAAAGAGTTGCGCAACAATTACGCTAAAATCTTGAATTTATGCTCGCAAGAACCGGCTTTGTACAGAGGCTTGTTTTTTGACCTGATGTATGTGAACATGGACAATCCCTATTTTGATTTCTCCCGACAGTTTGCTTTTTTGCGTAAAGCAGACCGGGAACTCCTGCTGATAGTGGTTAATTTCGATGCCGAGAGCAAACATGTCCGGCTCTGCATACCCGAACATGCCTTTGAATATTTACAGATTAAACCTCAAAAGCAATGGCTGGGCCGGGATTTGCTGAGTGGAGAAGAGCTGCCGTTTGAATTGAATACGCAAGATCCTCTACCCATGATGTTGCCGGCTCATTACGGAAGAATATGGAAATATAGAATGGAGGACCGAGAATAGCCGGGGAGATTTTTTTCGGACATTACTCCGATACTTGAAAGCAAATGTCTATCTTTGTGCTCAATTTATAACCTCACCACTTCTCAAGCTTAAGATCTATGCGTTTAAAGGGGCCTATCAAAATCTTTTCAGGAACCAAATCACATTATCTGGCCGAAAAAATATGTGCGGCCTTGGAATGTCCGCTGGGGAGAATGAATATCCAGCATTTTGCCGACGGGGAATTTTCCGTCTCTTACGAAGAATCCATACGAGGGGATTACGTCTTTTTGGTGCAGTCTACCTTTCCTAATTCCGATAATTTGATGGAGTTGCTGCTGATGATTGATGCAGCCAAGCGGGCTTCGGCCGGGAAGATAATTGCTGTAGTACCCTATTTTGGCTGGGCCAGGCAAGATCGCAAGGATAAACCCAGGGTGTCGATTGCTGCCAAACTGATTGCAGATATTTTGTCTGTGGCCGGTATAGACCGTCTGATCACTATGGATCTTCATGCCGATCAGATTCAGGGCTTTTTCGATGTGCCCGTAGACCATTTATACGCCTCTACCATTTTTCTTCCCTATATCCGCTCTCTAAATCTGGATAATTTAGTTATTGCCACTCCGGACGTGGGAGGTTCCAAAAGAGCCAATTCATATTCCAAATACCTTGGTGTACCCATGGTACTTTGTCACAAATCGCGCAATAAGCCCAACGAAGTGGCCGAGATGCGCATTGTGGGAGATGTCGCAGGCAAAAATGTCCTTTTGGTAGACGATATGGTCGATACCGCAGGTACTCTTACCAAGGCAGCCAATCTGATATCGAGCGAAGGTGCCCTGTCTGTGCGGGCAGTGGCAAGTCATTGTGTTATGTCGGGCAAAGCCACCGAGTTGGTCGAAAATTCAGAACTCACAGAAGTGATTTTTACCGACAGCATTCCTTACGATAAAGTTTCGTCCAAGGTAAAAATACTGAGCATTGCCGATATGTTCGCCGACACCATTCAACGTGTTTACGACAATCGTTCCATCTCTTCGCAATACCTTATTTAACAGGAATCCCCATCGGGGTTGCGGTTGCTCAAAATGCTGATCAGAGCGAAGTATACTTGAAATTTCTAAATTTGACTTTGCCTTCGCCGGCAGCATAAAGAGCGGGCAACATGCTTTGGAATTCGTAGAGCGTGTTGTGGTTGTAACCGGAAATCTCCATGCCCCAAGTTTCTTTAATCCAGTTGATTCCGTCGTAACTGTAGGCGCCGGTCAACACCTGATGGTCGTTTCTGAGACGCAGCCACAGGTGGTTGCCTCCCTCGTGGCGCGAGGCTGTTCGCAGTATGCCCTGGCGAAAGCGCAAGGTTCGCTGTTGGTCAAAGCCTATACCGGCATAAAAATTGCTGTTGTAATACAAAACCAGCCCGGCTGTGGCGTGTTCGTCTTTTTCTATTTCAACCTCAATTTCATAAGCGCGCTCGCCGGCCACGCACATGATAGGCGAGGAGTTTCCGGGGCTGTCGCCTTGAGCTTGGAGAGTCAGCTCCCCTTGGTTCACTTCAAAACGAGAAGTATCGAAATCCTTGTAAAACTTCCAGTCCAGACCAACTCTGAATTCTCCCAGTCTGCTACGGCGATCGATTTTCTCTCCGGAAGACAGGGGTTTTTTAAGCGGACGCTCAATAGCCGTGCCGCTTGGGGCCACAAACCATCCGTCGTCGGTCCATTCGATCGGTTCAAGCAGGGTTTGCCGTCCCAGGGAGGTGAAACCATTTTCGTAGGCATGGTAAACAATCCACCAATCGCCTTTGGGGGAATCTATGATCGATCCGTGTCCTTTGGACCACCAGCGTTCGGAGGCTTGCCAGGTGCGGACAATGGGATTGTAGGGAGAGTTTTCCCAAGGGCCGTTGATCGATTTTGAGCGTGCGGCAACCACCATGTGGCTGGTAGGCGGGCCGGCAGTGCCACCCTCGGCGTTGAGGTAATAAAAATACTCCCCGATTTTACGAATCTTGGGGCCTTCCAGGCACATGCCTTCGGTGACCCAATCGGATGGGTAAATCCAACCCTCGTACACTTTTTCCAGACTGCCGGGAACAATCGAAAGACCATCGTCGTTGAGTCTGGCCCTTTGCCCTCCGCTCAGGAAGATCCAGCGCGATCCGTCTTCGCCGACGGCATGTCCGGGGTCGATATTTCCCACTTTTAAATCGATGGGATCGCTCCAGGGGCCGTAGGGAGAATCGGCGTAAGTGACAAAATTCATTCTGCCCGAAGGATGAGCCACAGTAAAATAGATGTAATAGCGATCTTCGTGTTTGCAGATATCCGGAGCCCAGACTGAGCCCAGATAGCGCTTCAAGGCGTAACTGATTGGTTGCCAGTTGACCAGGTCGGTGGAATGAAATACAACCAGGCCGGGAACGTAGTCAAACGAAGAATGGGTCATGTAATAATCCTTACCCTCCCTCATAATGGTCGGATCGGGGTAATCTCCGCCCAATATGGGATTGAGAAAATACCCATTGCCCAGGTCTCCTTGAGCGGTTCCGAAATCCAGTTTGCTTTTGTCGGCCTGATTGCAAGCGAAAAGCAGGCCGGCGGCTATCAGAAATACTAATTTTTTCATGGTAGGTTTGTTTAAGCTTGTTTTTTGAGTAATTGTTTCAGATCGACTTTGTCGGAAATCAGCGATCTCAGCTCTTCGATGGGAACCCGAATTTGTTCCATGCTGTCGCGATCGCGCACCGTAACGGCGTTGTCTTGCAGTGTGTCGTGGTCAACCGTGGCGCAAAAAGGCGTTCCGATGGCATCTTGTCTGCGGTAGCGCCTGCCGATGGAGTCTTTTTCGTCGTATTGGCATTTAAAATCGAAGCGAAGCTCATCGATGATCTGACGGGCTTTTTCGGGCAGGCCGTCTTTTTTGACCAGGGGCAGTATGGCCAGCTTGATGGGCGCCAGGGCCGGAGGCAGGTGGAGCAACACCCGGCTTTCGCCTCCGGGCAGCGTTTCTTCTTCGTAAGAACCGGCCAGAATACTCAGGAAGGTGCGGTCGAGTCCGATAGAAGTTTCTACGACATAGGGCACATAGGATTCGTTGAGTTCCGGATCGAAATACTTGATGCTTTTGCCGGAGTATTTTTCGTGGTTGCTCAGGTCGAAATCGGTTCTGGAGTGGATACCTTCCACTTCCTTGAAGCCGAAAGGCAACTGGAATTCAATATCGGTGGCGGCGTTGGCGTAATGTGCCAGTTTCTCGTGGTCGTGAAAGCGATATTTATGATCGCCCAGGCCCAGAGCTTTGTGCCATTTCAGGCGGATTTCCTTCCACTTTTCAAACCACTCGAGTTCGGTGCCGGGTTTGACAAAAAACTGCATTTCCATTTGTTCAAACTCCCGCATTCTGAAAATAAACTGGCGGGCAACAATTTCGTTGCGAAAAGCTTTGCCGATCTGAGCGATGCCAAAAGGTATTTTCATCCTTCCGGTTTTTTGAACGTTGAGGTAATTGACAAAAATACCCTGAGCAGTTTCGGGCCTTAAATAGACCTTCATGGCGCCGTCGGCAGTGGAACCCATTTCGGTGGAAAACATCAGGTTAAACTGACGCACCTCCGTCCAGTTTTTGCTGCCGCTAACAGGACATACAATTTCTTCGTCCAATATTATCTGACGCAGTGCCTCCAGGTCGTTTTGGTTGAGAGCTTCGGCAAAGCGCTGATGTAGAACTTCTTTCTTTTGCAGGTTTTCGACAACTCTGGGATTGGTAACTCTAAACAGGGCTTCGTCAAAGGCTTCTCCAAAACGTTTGGCAGCTTTGGCTACTTCTTTATCGATTTTATCGTCGTACTTAGCCAGTTGTTCTTCGATGAGCACATCGGCGCGGTAGCGCTTTTTGGAATCCCTGTTGTCGATGAGTGGGTCGTTGAATGCGTCTACGTGACCCGAAGCCTTCCAGATAGTCGGATGCATAAAGATGGCCGAATCGATACCGACAATATTTTCGTGCATCAGCACCATAGAGTCCCACCAATATTTTTTCAGGTTGTTTTTGAGTTCAACTCCCATTTGACCGTAATCGTAAACGGCCGACAATCCGTCGTAAATTTCGCTGGAAGGGAAAACAAAACCGTATTCTTTGCAATGTGAAATCAGTTTCTTAAAAACATCTTCTTGTTGTGCCATAGCTGCTTTTTTTTAGTTTGCAAAGGTAGGGTTTAATTTGTTTTTATGCACATCGGACGAAAAAAATCGTATCTTTGCGGCTTAAAACAACTCAACACTATACCCTTATATGGAGGAAGAACATTTGCTGAATGAGACTGATGTTCCGGACAATTTAGATGGTCGGACCAGAGCAGATAAAGATAAAGACAAAAATACGCTCTCGCCTGACTCGCTCAACCCTGCCCACACAAAGCAACAATTAACAGGAATGTACCGCAATTGGTTCCTGGATTATGCTTCGTATGTGATCCTTGAGCGTGCCGTTCCCCATATCGACGACGGTCTGAAACCTGTGCAGCGTAGAATTCTGCACTCCATGAAACGTTTGGACGATGCCCGTTACAACAAAGTGGCGAATATTATTGGCCATACCATGCAGTTTCATCCTCACGGCGATGCCTCCATAGGCGATGCTTTGGTGCAGTTGGGGCAAAAGGAGTTGTTGATCGATTGCCAGGGAAACTGGGGCAACCTGCTTACCGGAGACGGAGCTGCGGCTCCGCGTTACATAGAAGCCAGGCTGTCCAAATTTGCCCTGGAGGTGCTGTTCAACCCTAAAATCACCGAATGGAAACCCTCGTACGACGGCAGAAACCAGGAACCGGTCTGCCTGCCGGTAAAATTCCCTTTATTGCTGGCTCAGGGCGCCGAAGGGATTGCGGTAGGCCTTTCTTCCAAAATTCTTCCTCACAATTTCAACGAGTTGATAGACGCCTCCATTGCTTACTTGCGCAATGAGTCGTTTAAACTCTATCCGGACTTCCAAACCGGTGGTTACATAGATGTCAGTCGCTATAACGACGGAGAACGCGGCGGTAGCGTTAAAGTACGGGCCAAAATCAGCAAACTCGACAATAAAACATTGGTTATTACCGAGATTCCTTTTGGCAAAACCACCTCGGGCATTATAGACTCCATTTTAAAAGCCAACGAAAAAAATAAAATCAAGATCCGGAAAGTGGACGATAATACCGCTCAAAATGCCGAGATTTTGATACACCTGGCTTCGGGCACATCTTCGGATAAAACCATTGATGCACTGTATGCTTTCAGCGATTGCGAGGTAAGCATTTCTCCCAATTGCTGTGTGATTGCAGACGAAAAGCCTCAATTCCTGACGGTAAGCGATGTGTTGAGGTATTCAGCCGACAACACCAAGGAATTGCTCAAAAAGGAGTTGCTTATCCGCAAGGGTGAATTGCTCGAAAGCCTCTTGTTTGCGTCCCTCGAGAAGATTTTTATCGAAGAAAGGATCTACAAGGACAAAGCTTTCGAAGAAAGTACCAGCATGGACAAGGCCCTGTCGCATATCGACAAAAGGCTGGAGCCCTTCAAAAAGGATTTTGTACGCGAGGTCAAACGCGATGATTTGCTGCGATTGACGGAAATTAAAATGGCCCGTATCCTGAAATTCAACATCGACAAAGCCGAAGAAGCCATAGTAGCGATGCAGGAACAGATCAAGGAGATCGATCATCACTTGGCCACCCTGGTCGAATACACCATTGCCTGGTTCGAAAGCCTGAAAAAGAAATACGGTGCCGCTTTCCCCCGCAAAACCGAGATCCGGAGTTTCGATACCATCGAAGCGGCCGAAGTAGTGGAAGCCACCGAAAAATTATACATCAACCGCGAAGAAGGTTTTATTGGTACTTCCCTCAAAAAAGACGAATTGGTTTGTCCCTGTTCCAATTTGGACGATGTCATTCTTTTTTACAAAGACGGCAAGTACAAGGTGGTCAAGGTAAGCGACAAGATGTTTGTCGGCAAAAACGTGCTTTACCTGAATGTTTTCAAGAAAAACGATACCCGCACCATCTACAATGTTATTTACCGGGACGGCAAATTCGACAACAAAGGGGGAGGCATTTCCTACATCAAGCGCTTTGCCGTGAGCGGCGTAACCAGAGATAAGGAATACGATCTGACCAAAGGTACCCCGGGTTCGCGTATTCAGTATTTTAGCGCCAATCCGAATGGCGAGGCCGAAATTGTCCGTGTTACCCTCAAGCCGGCTCCCAGAATCAGGAAATTGCAATTCGAAAAAGATTTTGGAGAGATAGCCATCAAAGGCCGTCAATCCATGGGAAATATTCTGACCAAAAACGATGTCTTCAAAATTGCGCTGAAGCAAAAGGGCGGCTCCACATTGGGCGGCCGCGAAGTGTGGTTCGATCCCGATGTGCTGAGACTGAATTACGACGGACGCGGCGAATACCTGGGTGAGTTCCACGCCGAAGACAGCATTTTGGTTATGACAAAAAGCGGAGAATACTATATGACGAATATTGACCTGAGTAATCATTACGAGGACAATATTTTGCGCATAGAAAAGTTTGAGGAGGATAAAATCTGGACGGCGGCGCTTTTTGATGCAGAGCAGCAGAACTATCCTTATCTGAAACGTTTCCCGCTCGAGTTTTCGCAACGCAAACTGAGTTTTACCGGAGAGAATCCCGAATCCCGGCTAATACTGCTCAGCGATACTTATTACCCGCGCATCGAAGTCAGCTTTGGAGGCGACGACAGTCATCGGGAAAAACTGGTACTGGATTGCGATGAATTCATAGGAACCAAGAGTTTCAAAGCCAAAGGGAAACGCATAACCACCTACGAAGTTGCCGAAATCAAGGAAATAGAGCCTTTACGTTTTCCGCCTCCCAAAGAAGACGACAACAATTCCGAACCAGAAGCCGTAATTGTTTCTGAGTCCGATGAATCTGAAGAGGACAACAATCCCGGCAAGCTGATCGACGAAATTACCGGACAAATGACTCTTTTTGACTAATAAAATTATTCAGCTACCTTTGCGCTGATTTTTAGGCGGCTGTGGTGGAATTGGCAGTCACGTCAGACTTAGGATCTGATGCCGAAAGGCGTGGGGGTTCGAGTCCCTTCAGCCGCACTTTTTACAATTTAGGAGAAAACCGAGGCGGTTTTCTCCTAAATTTGTTTTGGGGCAATCTTTCTTTCTGTTGCTTTCTCCGGTAAAATCCAGGTGTTGATGCCTTCTTCAAAAACAAACCGAAACCTATCTTGTTGTACAAGAACCGTTAAAGTGTGCGGTTGGTGCCTTCCTCAAAAACTGACCGAAACTCATCCGAAATGGAGTAGAATTTTGCGATAAAAATAAAAAGTGTTTACTTCACAGCCTGATTGATTATGAATACAATAAAAGGAATATCAGGAAAAATACCGGGCCTAACCTTTGGGCTTGTATATTCTTTAGCCCTAGTTGGTTGCAAACACAGTATAGGAGCTGACAATCATTTCGACCACACGGGGGCAAGCAACGACAGCATAGATATTTACCCTCAATTGCACAGCAGCTGCACCAAGTAAATTCCTTTTCTATAAAACAACGAGTAATAAGCGATAAAATATATGTTTATGAAACCAACCTGCAGAACTCTCTTCTTTACTCTCCTTTTGAGCATAATGGCGTCCGGCTCCGTGTGTTCCGGCAATTGGAACCATTTTAATAACAACTGGAATTTCACCAAAGGCAATCCAGAAAATGCCCAATCGACAAACTTCGATGATTCTTCGTGGGAAAAGGTTAATCTGCCCCACGACTGGGCTATAAAGGGCCCTTTTAACGAACAGGGAAACGGTAGTACCGGGAAATTGCCCTGGAGAGGCGAAGGCTGGTATCGCAACACATTTACTCTAAGTTCCGAAGACCAGGGCAAAGTGGTGTATATAAAATTCGACGGAGTTATGTCGTCTCCGCAGATATTTGTGAACGGAAAGCTTGCCGGGAAATGGGATTATGGCTACAGCAGCTTTTACCTCGATATTTCAGACTTTGTAAAATACGGGCAGGAAAACAGCATTGCCGTGTATGTTGACAACAGGAAGCACGATAGTCGCTGGTATCCCGGAGCCGGCATTTACCGTAAGGTGGAAATGATGACAACCGAAAAAGTACATGAAGAAATCTGGGGGACGTATATCACAACACCTGTTGTAAGCCAATCTTATGCGGAAATGCGTATTTTGTCGAATGTCTGGAACAAGGATTCCGAAGACAAAAAAGTTACGGTAGAAGCCGTGCTTGTCAGTCCCGAAGGATTTGAAATTAAAACCGTCGCTTCGAGACAAAGAAACCTGCCCGCCGGAAGTCTTTTCCAATTTGACAAGTGGATGACTGTTGTCCGGCCGCAAATCTGGGATGTGGACCATCCGGTTTTGTACAGCATAAAAACCAAGGTGATAGTCGATGGTAAAGTGGTGGATTCCAACGAAACGCCTTTTGGTTTCAGAAGCTTTGAATTTACTGCCGACGATGGTTTTCATCTCAATGGAAGACGATTGCAACTCAGGGGCGTAAACCTTCACCACGATCACGGTCCCCTGGGAGCTGCTTTTAATAAACGTTCCATGGAACGTAAACTGGAAATCCTGAAAGAGATGGGTTGTAATGCTGTTCGCACCAGTCATAATATTTGCGCTCCCGAGTTGATTGAATTATGCGACAAAATGGGACTGCTGGTTTTTAACGAAGCCTTCGATAAATACGACAAAAAAGCGGATATTTTTGAGGCTACCGATTTTTATGAATTTGGAGAACGGGTAATCAAGAATTTCGTGCTGCGCGATAGGAATAATCCTTCGGTGTTTATTTGGAGTGTCGGAAATGAAATGGGCGATATACAGAGCAATTCCAATTTTGGCTTACAGAGGTTGGCCGCTATGGTGGGCTTTGTCAGGAAATACGATATTACGCGCCCGGTAACCATGGCTTGCGACCAGGAAAGCAACGCACATTGGCGTCATTTCGATTACTACGATGTTCATGCCTGGAATTACGGTCAGCGCTGGAAAACAGCCCGAAAACTTGATCCTTCCAAATCGGTAATCATAAGTGAGTCGGCATCAACTGTCAGCACACGGGGCTTTTATGAGCTGCCTCTTCCCGAAAAACCGACTGATTTCACCCAATCAAACCAAGTGAGTTCTTACGATTTACACGCACCCTCCTGGGCCGAAGTCTGCGACGATGATTTTATGTGGCAGGAAAACGATAAATACATTGCCGGTGAATTCGTATGGACCGGTTTCGATTATTTGGGCGAACCCACTCCTTATTATAGCTCGCGCAGTTCCTATTTTGGTATTGTCGATTTGTGCGGCATTCCCAAAGACCGGTATTACCTGTATCAAAGCTATTGGCGGCCCGAAAAAGACCTGATACATATTTTGCCGCACTGGAATTGGCCAGGACATGAGGGTAAAAAAGTGCCCGTATTTGTTTATACCAATGGCGACGAAGCGGAATTATTCCTGAACGGGAAATCGTTGGGTAAACAATCAAGGAAACCCAAATCGGAGATTTCCACCGAAAGATATCGTTTGATGTGGCACGATGTGGTTTACGAAGCCGGCGAATTGAAAGTGGTGGCTTACCGGGTGGGGAAAGTGATTGGAGAAAAAGTGTTGCGTACGGCCGGCGAAGCCTATACATTAAAACTCACCCCCGATAGAAGCCGGCTGAAAGCAAGCGGCGAGGATTTAAGTTTTATTCTGGTCGAAGCTTACGATAAAAACGGAAATCTTTGTCCGCTGGCCGA
>ERZ795058.5796-NODE-5796-length-10987-cov-5.495335_pt1 | contig 10987 bp, 9 predicted proteins | sample MGYA00375142_ERZ795058 | MGnify/ENA primary metagenome ERZ795058 (study PRJEB30187, sample SAMN05720210) | activated sludge metagenome | isolation source: anaerobic digester from wastewater treatment plant | place: Japan | collected 2015-04-20 ...
CCCCAAACCCAATCCCAAACGCGATCCCGATCCCAAACCCAATCCCAGCCCCAGCCGCCCCGCGCCCCCCAACCCCGGCCGCCTCGGACCACCAACCCGAAAGCCGCCCCTCCAATGCCCCGCTTCGTCCTCAACGTCCCCTCGCTCGATCACGTCGACGCCGCCCTCGCCGACCTCCAGGCCCGGTTCCACGCCGCCCTCGCCCGCGCCGACGCACCCGGCCTCCCGCTCTGTCTCCGCGCCGTCCTCGCGGCCGTCTCGCTCCTCTGCCGCATCACCGCCATCCACAAGACCCTCTTCATCCTGCGCCATCCCGCCCTGTTCCCCAATGTCGACCCCGCCGCGCTCGTCGGCCCGCCTCCGCCCCCGCGCCCCCCGCGCCCGGCCGGCCCCGCGGGCCTCGCTTCCACCCCGCTCGCGCCGCTTGTCGCCGCCGTCTCACCCGCCGCTCCGCCGGAAGATCCCGCCGCCCTCCTCGCGCTCGCAATGCAGTCCGTCGGCGCTCTCACCCGCACGATCCCCGCCGCCCGCATCAATCTTGTCCCGTCTGCCCCCGCTCCCGAATCCTCCGTGGCGCCGGGCGTTCCGCCGGCCGCGTCCCCCCTCCGCTCACCCTCCGGTTTGAAAAAACAACCCCTCACCCCGCCGGATGCCCCCAATCCGGCCAATACCTGTTTTCCCCCACCGGCACGGCCCACCTCGGAATCCCCCGCCGCGCGCATCGAGACCCGCCCGCGCGCCTCTCCTCCCCGTCCCTTCGCGATTGTGACGGGCGGGGGGCGAGGGGTAGACTGGCACGACGCGTTCACTACCGCCCGATCGAAAGCCGTGCCGTTGATCTTCAGCCGTCTCCCCTCCCCCCGGTTCATCGCGGCCGCGCTGGTTTTGCTCGCCGCCTCCACCCTGCCGGCCGCAGCGGGGCGGCTGCAGTCGGCGCTGCCCGACGATACGGTCGTCCTCCTGCATGTGCCGGACGTCCCCGCGCTGCTCCGCCAGCTCGACGCGTCGCCGCTGGGGGCGTTCTACCGCGATCCGGCCGCCGCGGAGTTCTTCCGCCCGCTCCGCACTCGCCTGGAGCGGCTCCAACGCCGGCTCGACCCCGGGGCTACCCTTGCGCCGGGCGAAATCCTGAACTTCTTCACCGGGGAACTGGTCGTGGCGGCCCTGCCGCCGGCCGACGGGAACGACGCGCTCCAGTGGGCGGTCCTGTTCGACCACGGCGCCGATCCCCGCCTCACGGCCCGGCTGCGCCAGGGCTTCGTCACCGCCGAGGGCGACATCACGCGCCGGCAGCATGCGGCCCACGGCGCGACCTACCAGGAACTGCGCGTCGTCCGCGAGGAGGAGGCCGCGATCCCCGTCGGCAAGAGCCGCACCGGTGCGGAGCGGATCACCGGGTCGCCCATCGCGCGCCGCCGCCGCGTCGTCGAACAGGTCTATGAATACGCCGGCGACGCCGTCTTCATCCACCTGCGCGGCGAACGCGGCTGGATGGAAGGCCTCCTGCGCCGGCACCTGCGGGCCGAGGCGGCCCCGGCCGTGCCGCCCCCCGGATTGCTGGAAGGGCTGCCCGCCGAGCCGCCGCTCGTCCGGCTCTATGCGAACGGCGCGGCGCTGGGGCGCTGGTGGCGCCGCCAGATCGCCGAGGCCAACGGCGATTTCAACCTCGAACCGCTGCGGCTGGAGGACCTGCGCGCGCTGGTGGCGGACCTCCGCATCGCGCCCGACCGGCTGCGCCTCGACGGATTTCTGCACGCCCCCGCGCCGCGCGGCGGCCTCGCGCGCCTGCTCTTCCTGCCCGACGCCGCCGCCGTACCGATGGCCGACCGCGCCCCCGCCGCGGCGGCGGCCTACAGCGAAATGCAGGTTCCGCTCGCCGCGGCCTGGGCCTTCGCCTGGCCGCTCTTCGGCGCGATTGCCCCCGATGCCCAGCGGGCGATCGCGGGCCAGTTGCGCGGCGTGTCGCTCCGTTCGGGCATCGACTTCGAACAGGATCTGATTGGCCGGCTGGGCAGCCAGCTCGTGCGCTACCTGCCCCCCGCGCCCGACGGGGCGACCCCGGCGCCCGTCTGCCTGGTCCGCGTGACCGAGGGGGAGGTCTTCGGCCCCGCGCTGCAACGATTCCTGACGGCGGGGGCGGAAGCCTACGGCTCGTTCTTCGTCGAACAGGTCGATGTCGGCGGGCGCCCGCTTGTCACGCTCTTCGCCGGCCGGCCCGATGTGACGATTGCCCGCGCCGCGCGACCGCTGTTCCACTTCACCTGGGAACCGGAGCTGTGGGCGTTCAGCCTGGACGGCGCGGCGCTGCGCCGGGAGCTGGAGCGCTGGAACGCCGGCGCGTCCGACACGCTGGCCGCCGCGGCCGAGTTCCAGCGCGCCCGGCGGGCGCTCACGCTGCGCGAGCCGATTGGCTTCGATTACGCGCGCCTGCCCGCCCTCACCCGGTTGCTGGAGGGCGCGCGGTCGACCGGACGGCGCGGCGGGTCGGCCCGGATGGAGCGGCAGCTGGTCGATGAACGGGCGGCGCCGACCGAGGCGGTCTGGGGCCGGTATCTCGGCCCGTTCGGCGCGAGCCGCCGGATCGAGGAGGACCGCCTTGTCATTCAGGCGGCGCTGCTGTTCAGCCCGTGAACCCGCGGGGCGCGGCGCGATCAACCCGCGGCGTAGGCTTCGTAGATCTCGGTCAGTTCGCGCACCATCCGCTCGACGGTGAAGCGTTCCTCGAACCGCCGGCGGGCGGCGCCGCCCAGTTCGGCCCGCAGGTCGGGGTCAGCGAGCAGCCGGCCGATGTCCGCCGCCAGCAGGTCGGAGCGCCCCGGCGGCACGAGCAGGCCATCGCGGCCGTGTTCGATCATCTCCGGGATGCCCCCCACCGCGGTGGCCACGATGGCCTTGCCGGCCCGCATCGCCTCGAGCAGGTTCACCGGGCAGCCTTCCCAGTGCGAACTGATGACGAAGACGTCGGCCGCGGCCAGGACCGGCGCGCAGTCGGCCATGAAGCCCTGCCAGCGGATCGTTGCCTCCAGCCCGTGGTCGCGCGCCTGGCGGGGCAGCTCGCCGCCGGAATCGTCGCGCCCGGCGACGACGCAGGTCAGGCCGGGCCAGTTGGTGCGCAACCGGGCGAGCGCCGCGAACAGGTCGGGGTAGCCCTTCGCCGGGCGCAGGTTGCCGATGGCGCCGAGGACGGGCGCGTCGGCCTCGAGCTGGAGCAGCGCGCGCGCCCGCCGGCGCGCGGCGTCGTCGGGCGGCGGGCGATCCGGGATGCCGTTGTAAACGACGTGAATCCGCTCGGGCGGAAACCCCTCGCGACGGATCCGGCTCTGGCGGGCGGCCTCGGCCACGGCGACCCAGGCGCTGACGCCGTCGGCCGTCAGCCGGTCGAGCCAGACGTGCGGCCGGCGCCGCCACGGATCGACCGACGAGATCGAGGAGATCAACGGCAGCTGCATCCCGTTGGCGACCCAGCGCGTCGCCAGGTCGGCGCGCAGGCCGTAGGTGTGGACCAGATCGTAGCGCCCGGCGCGGAGAAAAAGCTGCATCCGCCGCAGGAGCCGGGGATCGGCCATGCGCCGCAGCGCCCAGTTGTGCGACTCGACGCCGGCCTGCATCGCCAGCACGGCCAGGTCGCCCGGCCCCATCAGGGTGAGGACGTCGGGCTGGATCCGGGCGGGGTCGGCGTGGCGCACCAGGTGCATCACCATCTGTTCGGCGCCACCCATCAGGGAGGTGGAAGTCACCTGCAGAACGCGCAACGGGCGGGCGGGCATCGGGGCCTTTCGGGTCCAGAGGGATGGGTCGCGGCCGCGAGGGGCGAGGGCGGGCGGTTGCCTGACCAGCATGCGCATTTCGGGCGGAATCCGCCATTGATTTCCCGCCCACGGCTTGCCATGATGCGCTCTTGATGAGTGACGCGACCACGCTTTCTCACCGTCATCTGCTCGACGTGGAGTCGTTGTCGGCGCGCGAGATCCATCTGATTCTGGAGAATGCGCGCGGCTTCAAGGAAGTTTTCACCCGCTCGATCAAGAAGGTCCCGGCCCTGCGCGGCAAGACCGTCTGCACGCTGTTTTTCGAGAACTCCACGCGCACGCGAACGTCGTTCGAACTGGCCGCCAAGCGGCTCTCGGCCGATACGGTCAGCTTTTCGATCGCAACCAGCAGCGTCAACAAGGGCGAGACCCTGATCGACACGGCGCGGACGATCGAGGCGATGGGGATCGACCTCATTGTGATGCGCCATCCCGAGTCGGGGGCGCCGCACCTGCTGTCGCGGCGGGTCCGCGCCAGTGTGATCAACGCCGGCGACGGCACGCACGAGCACCCGACGCAGGGGCTGCTGGACGCCTACACGATCCAGGAGAAAAAGGGGGGCTTCGAGGGGCTGAAGGTGGCGATCGTCGGCGACATCCTGCACAGCCGCGTCGCGCGCAGCAACATCCAGGCGCTGACGAAACTGGGGGCGGAGGTCACGCTGGTCGGCCCCTCGACGCTGGTGCCGCGCACCTTCGCGCAGTTCGGCGTCCGCGTGACGCACCAACTGATGGAAGGGATCCGCGACGCCGACGTGATCAACATCCTGCGGATCCAGCGCGAGCGGATGAACACCAATTTCTTCCCGTCGATCCGCGAGTACCGGTTGCTCTACGGCATCACGCGGGAACGGCTCAAGTCGCTCAAGCCCGACATCATGATCATGCACCCGGGGCCGGTCAACCGCGGGGTGGAGATCGATCAGGAAGTCGCCGACGGACCGCACTCGGTGATCAACGAGCAGGTCACCAACGGCGTGGCGGTGCGGATGGCCGTGCTCTACCTGCTGGCGGGGAATCTGCCATCGAGCCAGCGGGACTGAAGCGGCGCCGTGGCGACGGACGATTTCAGAACTGCAGCAGCGTGAAGAACGGCCGGCCGGCCAGCAGGTCGCGCCCCTTGAGGAACGTCAGCTCGATCAAGGTCGCGACTTCCTCGACCTGGCCGCCGAGATGCTCCACCAGGTTGCAGGTGGCGGCGAGCGTCCCCCCGGTCGCGATCAGGTCGTCGACGACGAGGACTTTCTCGCCGCGGCCGATCCCGTCCTCGTGCAGCGCGATCGTGTTGGTCCCGTATTCCAGCGTGTAGGATTCCTCGACGGTTTTGTAGGGGAGTTTGCCCGGTTTGCGGGCGGGGGAAAACTTCGCCTGCAGCGCCAGCGCCACCGGCGCAGCGAACAGGAACCCGCGCGATTCGATGCCGACGACGCGGTCGATGCCGCGCGCGGCATAGCGCGGGACGAACTGGTCGATCACGTAGCGGAATGCCGCGGGGTCGGCCAGCAGCGGGGTGATGTCCTTGAACAGGATGCCCGGCTGGGGGAAGTCGGGCACGTCGCGGATATAACGGCAGAGGTCCATCGCAAGGAGGCTCCGGGAAGGTCTTCCTGGAAGACGGCGGGATGCACGGCGGACAGCCGCACACACGATGCGACAGCGCCCGGGGTTTTTCAAGCCAAACCGACGCAATGCACCCGATGAGGACGAGGCTGTTTGCGGGAAGATCCAGTTGAGTGAAAACGCGAAAGCGGCGATGGGCGAGCCGGCTATTGAACCGCGGCGGCGACCTGCTTCAGCGCGCCGTAAAGTTCCGGCCGCCGCTGGCGCCGAATTGTCTCCTGAAGATCGTTTGCGGTTTCGGGCAGCTCATCCGGATACGACACGGTGGGCCAACTGGGATGATCCTCGAAGGGGATTGGCGGCGCGGGACGCCACTTGCGAATCGCGCGCAGGGGGCGGTCGCGGTCCAGATCCACTTCGGCCGTGACCAGACCGGCGCGATGGTGCGCCGAGCGCGCGATGACGACGCCGCAGGGGTCGATGATCCGGCTGCGGTGGCGCGCCGCGCTGGACGGATGGGTCGTTTCTAGCAGGAAGAACCCGCCGTCCATGGCGCGCGCGCAGTCGCGCTGATCGCGCGTGACGGGGTCGGGGCTCCAGCTCTGGCTCGGCGAGAGGACGATGTCGGCGCCGAGCAGGCTGTAACAGCGTTCGAGTTCGGGGCAGCCTTCGTCGGCGCAGATGCGGACGGCGATGCGGCCGAAATCGGTCTCGAAGACGGGGGTCTCCTGGCCGATGACCTGCTCGGCGTAGGTCGTGCGGATCTTGGTGTAGACGCCGAGCAGTTCGCCGGAGCGGTCGAAGATCAGGGCCTCGTTGCGTTCGCGGCGGCGAATGACGCCGGCGACAACGACATACATGGCGTGGTCGCGGGCGCGCGCGGCGATGCGCCGCAGCCGCTCGGCGGCGTCCGCCGTCTGGCGCTCAAGCACCTCGCTGGCCGGCCGGGGCCCGTGGGCCGTGATCCACTCGAATTCGTAGAGGCCGACGAGGTCCGAGCCCAGGCGGCCGGCCTGGTCGAGGCGCTCATCGATCTCGTCGATGCCCAGGTCGCCTTCCACGAGGGTGAGCCGGATGCGGCGCCGCGGGTAATTCCGCGCCGGCGGCGGCTGGACCGGTTGCGTCAGCAGGGCGAAGGCGGGATTGGAGTCGGGGCGGCAGCGGAACTCGGGCGCTCGCCGCGGCTCGACCGTGGCCGTGGCGACGCCGCCGCCAATCCGCGCGGTGCAGGCCAGCCGCTGGCCGTCGCGGTCGATCAGCCAGGAGCGCCCGACCGGGCAGCCGCGATAGGGGGGGAAATTGCCGGGCAGGAAGTACGGGGTCGAGCCGGCATAGCGCGCGCAGGCGATCATGACGCGATAATCGAGGGCGCGGCCGATCGCCGGGGCATCTTGCAGGTACTCGTCCTCGATCGGCTCGGGGGCCTGCGCCCAGAAAATGAAGTCGGCCCCCTGGAGGGCGTAGACATGATCGATGTCGGGGAAGTGCCGGTCGGTGCCGATGCGCAGGGCGACGCGGCCGAGCTCGGTTTCGAAGACCGGCAACTCATCTCCCAGATCGATGTCTTCGTCGGGGAGCTTGTGCGACTTGCGGTAGCGGCCCGCGAGCCGGCCGGCGCGGTCGAAGAGCAGCGACGTGAGGTAGTTGCGACCGCCGGCGCGTTCGCGCAGGTTGCCGATCAGCCAGACCTGGTGGCGCCGCGCCAGGTCGGCGAGGGCCTGGCTGGCCGGACCCGGGATGGGCTCGCCGGCGGTCTGGATGCATTCCTGGGGCAGGGCGACCAGATCGGCGCCCTCGGCGGCGGCCGCGGCGACCCATGCCGCCACCGCCGCCGCGGTCCGGCCCGGCTCGGACCACACCTGCGAGACGAGGCTGACCCGATACTTGCCGTCCGCCCGCGGCTCCCGCGCGTTGCCGGTCATGCTCACTTGATGTCCTTCACGTAGACGCGGCCGCCCGTGCGGGCGGCCTGCTGGAGCGCCAGCAGGATCCTGGTGACCTCGAGCGTCTGTTCGAGCGGGATCGGTTCGCGCCCGGTCTCGATCATCTTGATGAACTCGCCGAGCATGCGCGTGTAATAGGTCTTTCCCTTGACATCGATGTCGGTCACGCCGGTGGTTCCGAAGACGCGCAGTTGATAATAAACCCCGAGGAAATCGGGGAGGACGTAAGTCGTCGGCCAGAGGGGCTCCTTCTTCTCGGCCGGGACGTCGCGCACGAGGTGGAGCATGCCGAGTTTCTGATCGGCCCACTTGATGATGCCCGACCAGGCGTCGGGATTGCCCGGTCCGTAGTAGCGGCAGGCTTCGTCGCAGAGGACATATTCGACGCCCGGACCGAAAACGGTGTAGAGCGCCTCCAACCCGTGGATGCCGTACCAGTAAAGGGGGGCGCCGCCCATGATCAGGACGGCGGTGCGGGGATCGCCGAGGCCGCAGGCGCCGGCGTCGATGATCTCCTTGAGGCTGACGACCTGGGGCGAGTAGCGGATCGCGGAGGTCGACATCAGCGGCGCGCGATGGCGGCGCGACAGGTCGATCATCGTCTGGGCTTCGGTCACGGAATCGGCGAACGGTTTGTCGACGTTGACTGGCTTGCCCGCCTTGAGGAACGGCTCGGCCAGGCGCAGGTGATCGGAGGGACCGACCTCGACCCAGTCCATGATGTAGGCCTCGACGCCCTGTTTGGCCCTGGGGGGGACGCGGCCGCCCGGGATGAGCGCGGCGTCGACCAGATCGACCATGTCCTCGACGCGCTCGACGACGCGCCCGACGCCGTAATCCTTCGCGAACTTGGCCGCGACCTCGGGATCGTAATCCCAGACGGCGGTCAATTCGCACTGCGGATAGTAGCGCCGCAGGACCTCGGCCCATGGCTCGCCATGGGGCATCACCGTGACGACTCCCAGTTTGATCATCATGTCGGCCTTTGCTGGATTCGCCCGTCGCGCCCGGGCGCCCGTAGGATAGCATGAGCCCCCGCCCGCGGCGGATTCAAATTTTCAGGCCTCGATTGGAAACGAGTTTGATCAGGAGGAAGCGCTGGCGAGCAAGGGCAGGAAGCCCGCCTGGGCGAAATGGTGATCGCCGGTCAGCACCTCGCGCAGATGCTCGTGCTCCATCACCACAAAGGAGGTGCAATCCGTCAGCGACCAGCCCTTGTCGGGTCGCTGTTCGAAGAGGCGCAGGCCCTGAAGCAGAAGATCGGATGATGCTGGGACAATTCGAGTATCAGGGTTGCGAAAGAGCGTTCGCAGAAATTGGCTGACGATCCCACGCGCGCCGGGGGCGCTCATGCCATCCACAACCTCAAGCAGGACGAACTCGGTCGTCACATACCGGTTTTTGGTTGCCGCCCAAGCCACGGCTCCGCGGTGTGAAGCATCATCCTCGCTCAGCAACGCAAGGTAGAAAAACGTATCGGCAAAGACGGTCTTCACCGTTTTGGGGTTCCATGAATATAGTGGTCGTGATTGTGGGCGAAATCACTCGGCAACCCCTTGACCGATCCAACCAGGTCGCCAAGCCGGTCCAACAACGTGGAGCCAGGCGGGGCGGGCGCCGGGGCGGGTTCATGCACCTCGATCTTGACCGGCGTCCCTTCGGGGAGCACGACGCCGTCTTCCAGCACAATTACGTTGTTTCTGACGCGACCGGAGTAAATCATCTTGGCAGCCTCCACGGCGGCTTGGGGGCAGCCTGGCGCCGCGGCCCCACGGCTCCATGTTACATCCGTGGCGCCCCGCGACACAATGAATCACGGGCTCAATCCAGGGATGGCAGGCAAGAATTCGTCGCGGCGGATCGGCGCCGCCGGTTGGAGGCCGGCTCACTCCGGGTTCAGGACAACGGCCTTCAGGTACTCGCGGCGCATTTTCGCGATGGTGGAAATCGAGATTTCCTTGGGGCAGACCGCCTCGCATTCGCCGTGATTCGAGCAGTTGCCGAAGCCCTCGACGTCCATCTGGCGCACCATGGCGAGCGCCCGTTCGCGCGCTTCGACGCGCCCCTGCGGCAGGTAGGCCAGGTGGGAGATTTTCGCCGCCGTGAACAGGGCGGCCGAGGCGTTGGGGCAGGCGGCGACGCACGCGCCGCAGCCAATGCACGCCGCGGCGTCCATGGCCTTTTCCTGGTCGGGGCGGGGGACCGGGATAGCGTGGGCGTCGGGGGCCTGGCCGGTCTTCACCGTTACGTAACCGCCGGAGATGATGATCCGGTCGAACGCGCTGCGGTCGACGACGAGGTCCTTAATGACGGGGAACGAGCGGGCGCGCCACGGCTCGATGACGATCGTCGCGCCGTCATCGAACGAGCGCATGTGGAGCTGACAGGTCGCGACGCCCTTGAGCGGCCCGTGCGCGATGCCGTTGATCACCATCCCGCAGCTGCCGCAGATACCCTCGCGGCAATCGCTGTCGAACTCGACGGGCTCATCGCCGCGGGCGATGAGCTGCGTGTTGAGGACATCGAGCATTTCCAGGAACGACATGTCGGGGGAGACATCCTGGAGGGTGTAATCCACCATCCGGCCGGGCTGGTCGGGTCCCGGCTGGCGCCAGATTTTCAAGTAGACGGTCATGTTCTTCGCCATCGCTGCGTGCCTCGCGGGATTACTTGTAGCTGCGCTGTTTGAGTTCGACGGATTCGAAGGTCAGATCTTCCCGGTGCAACTCGGGCTTCTGGTTGGGCCCCTTGTATTCCCAGGCGGCGGCAAAGGCGAAGCGCTCGTCATTGCGCAGGGCCTCGCCCTCCTCGGTCTGGTATTCCTCGCGGAAATGGCCGCCGCACGATTCCTCGCGCTGGAGGGCGTCCATCGCGACCAGTTCGCCCAGTTCCATGTAGTCGCCGATGCGCCCGGCATACTCGAGGTATTTGTTGAAGCTGTCGGGGCGGCCGGGGACCTTGAGGTTCTGCCAGTATTCCTCGCGCAGTGCGCGGATTTTGGTGATCGCTTCGCGCAGCCCCTGCGCGTTGCGGGCCATGCCGACGTAGTCCCACATGATCGCGCCCAGTTCGCGGTGGAACGTCCGCGGATCCTTGTTGCCGCGATTGCGGATCATCCGCTCGGTCTGGTCGAGGACTTCCTGGCGGGTGGCCTTGAATTCATCGTCCTCGACCGTCGCGGTGGGGAAGGTCGAGCCGGCCAGGTAGTCGCCGATCGTGTAGGGGAGGATGAAGTAGCCGTCGGCCAGGCCCTGCATCAGGGCGCTGGCGCCGAGGCGGTTGGCGCCGTGATCGGAGAAGTTCGCCTCACCCAGGACGTAGAGTCCGGGGATGGTGCTCATCAGGTTGTAGTCGACCCACAGGCCGCCCATCGTGTAATGCACGGCGGGGTAGATGCGCATCGGCACCTCGTAGGGGTTCTCATCGGTGATGCGCAGGTACATGTCGAAGAGGTTGCCGTATTTGTCGGCGATCGCCTTGCGGCCGAGGCGGGCGATCGCGTCGCGGAAGTCGAGGTAGACCGAGAGGCCGGCCTCGCCCACGCCGCGGCCTTCGTCGCAGACGGCCTTGGCCGCGCGCGAGGCCACGTCGCGCGGAACCAGGTTGCCGAAGCTCGGATAGCGCCGCTCGAGGTAGTAATCGCGATCCTCCTCGGGGATGTGGTTCGGCGGGCGC
>ERZ795058.5810-NODE-5810-length-10964-cov-13.162893_pt1 | contig 10964 bp, 10 predicted proteins | sample MGYA00375142_ERZ795058 | MGnify/ENA primary metagenome ERZ795058 (study PRJEB30187, sample SAMN05720210) | activated sludge metagenome | isolation source: anaerobic digester from wastewater treatment plant | place: Japan | collected 2015-04-20 ...
TCCGCGAACTTGTCACCAAAGGGGACGCAGTCGCTTCCCAGCGCTGGCTCCGCCACACGTTCTTCAAATAAGAAGAGACCCGATGTCTCCCCGCGGTCAGCGGGGAGGCATCCTCATTGTTTTCATCACGATACCATGCGCGATGCCAGCGTACACGAACCGGGGTGTATACTTTCGAAACTTCAATTGTTTTTGTTTTTTGAAAGCGTACTCCATCGGTTCTCAGAGGCTCTTTTCATGATCACATATCAATCCTTCAAACATGCAAGCGGAACCACCAGTACTCCGTCTTTCCGACGATAGGCATACGTGCCTGCAGTCAGTATCAACAAAAAGGAAGGCTCCATCATCTTCTCGGTATTGATCCGTTCCGTAAGCTTACGCAAATGGATAGCCGCCTCTTCTATTTCCTTTGTACCGAGTTTCACCTCAACGGCCCCCCATCTGCCATCATTAAGAACCACCACGGCATCAGCTTCCAGGCCGTTCGCATCCCGATAGTGAAATACCTGTCCATCGTTTCCATCCGCATATATTCGAAGATCCCGAACACACAAAGACTCGAAGAGGAACCCAAAAAACAGGAAGTCCTTCAGCAACCTGCCGGGAGTCAAACGCATCACGGCAGTCGCGATTGAGGGATCGACAAAATGACGTTTCGGTGATGTTCTGATGGTTGTTTTAGAACGCAATGAAGGGCTCCATGCCGGTAGATCCTCTACGACGAACATCCGTTCAAGCGCATTGAGATATCCATAGATTGTTGGAACGGAGAGGGCATTGTCGGCATCTCCTCGAGCCATATCATCCCGGATCGTCTTGATGGTCGCCATGGTGGCGGTGTTTCTGGCGAGGGAGAGCATCAGATCCCGAACTTTCACCGGATCTCTTCTGATGTTGTCAACTCTTGAAATATCAGTCTGTATGATTGTTTCAACATAATGGATTGCTCGCCGTAAAGCGTTTTTTTTCGATCCTGTCACCGCATCAGGCCATCCGCCTCGCACCAAGGCGAAGGTGATCTCCTCCAAAGACATCAATGATGTGCTCGAAACATCTTCCTTTCCATCAAAGAGGTCTCTCAGCGAAACAGATCCATTGGACTCCAATGATTCATATAAACTCATCGGCCTCATCTTGAAACGAGAAATTCTCCCCGTCCCGCTGTGCTCCGGGGTCTCATCGGCGGGAGGCACCGAAGAGCCTGTAAGAATGAAATGACCGGTTCCTCCCCGTTTATCCACGGCAAACCTCACGGCATCCCACAACACCGGAGCAACCTGCCATTCATCAAGAAGCCGAGGAGCCTCTCCTTCCAGAAGAAGCGATGGTTTTGTATCGGCAATTTTTTTATACGCTGCAGCTTCATCAGGGTCTTGCATGAACAACTGACTCTTTGAAGCACGACGTGCGGTCCAAGTCTTCCCACACCATTTCGGACCTTCGATCAATACACCCCCGCTTGATTCAAGATGATCGGATACCATCCGATCAGCTATTCGGTTTAAATATCTCTCTTCCATGTCAAGGATCGTCCTCCCGACCATACTATACCTTGAGTAAAACGGGATATCAATGGTCACTTTATACTTTATGGCTATTTCACTTTATATATTATGGCTGTTTTGCTTTATATTATATAGATGTTTTACTTTACACTTTGTGAATAAAATGGTTTTAACAACCCGGATTGACGCTCATCCACACCGAACTATTCATTCTGTCCGGTTCATATCGATCGTGAACTTCACCATGATGCATGTCCTCTCGCCGACAAATGGGGTCAAAAATGCCGGCATGTACGAGAAGACCATGAAAGCCAGAGAAATAATCCAGGCCATTATAATGACAATGTGTTGATATAAGACGAATGTATAAGCGGAAAGTGGGTTTCAACATAATGGATTGCTCGCCGTAAAGCGTTTTTTTTCGATCCTGTCACCGCATCAGGCCATCCGCCTCGCACCAAGGCGAAGGTGATCTCCTCCAAAGACATCAATGATGTGCTCGAAACATCTTCCTTTCCATCAAAGAGGTCTCTCAGCGAAACAGATCCATTGGACTCCAATGATTCATATAAACTCATCGGCCTCATCTTGAAACGAGAAATTCTCCCCGTCCCGCTGTGCTCCGGGGTCTCATCGGCGGGAGGCACCGAAGAGCCTGTAAGAATGAAATGGCCGGTTCCTCCCCGTTTATCCACGGCAAACCTCACGGCATCCCACAACTCTTAACTTCCTGAACTTTTATTACTCAAAACTCAATATAACTTGATGTAGAAAAAGAAACATCAAATATAGACATTGTGGAATGGAATAAAAAATGTATTATGCCACGAAAATTATTCCTATTAGTTGAATCTCTCTTTTGAATATGATAAAGTAATTACAGATAAAAAGTGTGGGATACTACAGAGATTATTCACAAAAAGGAAGCGACGGTATGCTTATTATAGAAAGAAAACAATATTTAGATGAGTTGATTAAAAAAAAAGATAACGGAAGAATTAAGATCATTACGGGTATCAGAAGATGTGGCAAGTCATATTTGTTGTTTGAACTATACAAGAATTATTTATTGAAAAACAGTATAGTTCAAAACCAAATTATTGAAATTGCTCTCGACGACATCGAAAACAGTCAGTATAGAGATCCATTTAAACTCAATGAGTATATAAAAAGTAAAATAACTGATGATAAGAGGTATTACATTTTTATTGATGAGATACAATTTTCAAAGTCGGTGAAGAATCCATATATTGATGATGACGAAAAGATTACTTTTGTTGATACGTTACTTTCGCTTATGAAACGGAAAAATCTTGATATTTACGTTACCGGAAGTAATTCAAAAATGCTTTCTAAAGATATTTTGACACAATTTAGAGATAGGGGAGATGAAATCCATATGTATCCTTTATCGTTTGCTGAAATGAGTAGCTGCTATGAGGATAAAGATATAGCATGGGCAGATTATGTGCTTTGCGGTGGAATGCCATTTGTACTTAAACTTGAAACCTTCGAAGAAAAAAGCAAGTATTTAAAAAGACTATTTGAAGAAACGTACATTAAAGATATTATAGATCGAAACCAGATAAAAAACAGTGAAGAAGTATTAGAAGTTTTATTGGATTTTGTATCATCAGCAGTAGGATCACTTACAAATCCCCTTAAGTTATCCAAAAGATATGCTTCAGAAAAAAAGATAAATATATCAAATAATACCATTTCAAAGTATTTAGCTTATTTTGAAGAAGCCTATGTTTTATATGCAGCTAAAAGATATGATATTAAAGGTTCAAAATACTTTTCCACGCCACTTAAATATTATTTTGCTGACATTGGGCTTAGAAATGCAAGACTGAATTTTAGACAAGTGGAAGAAACGCATATTATGGAAAATATAATTTATAACGACTTGCTAAGAAGAGGATTTAATGTAGATGTAGGCGTTGTGGAATATTTTCCCAGTGTAGATGGGAAAACAACAAGAGTGCAGTTAGAGGTTGATTTTGTTATAAACAGAGGAAATCTCAGATATTATATTCAATCAGCCTTCGCTATACATAGTGAGGAGAAGAAAGAACAAGAAAGAAACTCACTAAAACGAATTGACGATTCTTTTAAGAAAATCATTATTGTCAGAGATGCTATAGTGCCAAGATACGATGAGTATGGAATTTACTACATTGGAATCAGAGACTTTTTGTTGACGGATGATTTTCTTGACGCATAGTTGAAACGACTGGAAACTAAAAAATCCAGTCGTTTTTTAGTGCAGAAAAATAGGAGGAAAATAATAGTATCCAAGCTAAACGAGATCAAGACCAAATGTAATGCAGTTGTAGAAAGACAGACCTGTGATGAAGACCAGAAGAACCATGAAGAGCTTGTCCACAGCCTGGTTGTCCATCTTTTTGCTGAGCGTTCTGCCGATCGTCGCACCGACGACGCCAAAAATCATCATGAGGACCATCAATGTCCAGCTGATGTCCGGAATGCCTGTAATACTTGTGGAGATGAAGGACAAGCTCTGTGAGAAGAAGATCGCCAGCAGGGAATTGAACGCTGCCGTCTTTGTGTCCATGGAGAAGAAAAAGGAGAGGATCATCAGGTTGATGGGACCGCCGCCAATTCCGAGGAAGGAGGAAAAGATACCGAGAACGGAGCCCGCGATGAAAGCAAGGACCTGGTTCCGGATCTCCATTTTCCTGATGTTTTCCTTTTTCAGCGTGTAAACGAAGACTGCACCCGTGAGAAGAACCATGAAGATGTTCTGAACAAGAGATACCATTGTTCCGGAGGATGCAGCTTCACGGATGATGTCGAAGAGCTGCTTTCCGGCAAGGCCGCCGACAGCGGCGCCGATGGCAAGCATGACTCCTCTCCTATCGATCTTCTTGATTTCATCACGGCTTCTGAAAAGAGAGGCAAAGGTCATGGCAAGAACCGTCGTTCCGGACATGAATGAAATCTGGGCCGAGGACATGGAGCAGATTGCGTCCATGACCGGCTTGATGATGACGCCGCCGCCGATTCCGCTGATGGAGCCGACGACCGTGGCGATGAGTACGGTTATAAGTACGATTATTTCCATATATCTCCATGCCTCAGTCTGAAAGTACCGAGAGCACCAGTTTACAGCGATGCGTTTCCCCCGGATTCAGATCAATGGCGGCATCAAGGAAATTTGCATGTTCCACGCAGAGAAAGTCCTTGTACGCTTCCAGGATCTCCGCATTATTCATCGCAGCATGCTCTCCGGGGTTCCATACCACCACATGACGCAATCGATCCTGTTCCATCCTGATGCTTCTTGAAGCGACCGGGTCTGCCAGCGTTACATGTTTACCCGCATCTCGATATACCCGTGTGAACGCTCCGGAAACCTTCACATCTCCGGATTGGACATAGACGGTATCGGATTTCATCCTGTCAATGGCCTGAAGTCCGTCCAAACCTATGATGTTGCATTGTTCAAGATCTCCGACTGAGAAATATGTATGGAAAGCTTCTCCAAACGTAAACGGCTTGTCATCAATGTTTTTCACTTCCAGGATCATGGTAAGCTCTTTTGCTATGAAGACTGTCAGCTGAATCGAAAACCGATGAGGCCAGATGCTCCGGGAATACTCATCATCGTGCGTGCTCAAGACCACTGTGGTCGATCCATCCGCTTCGGTCGCCGTACCGACCACGTCCCAGATCTTCGTTCGAACCAGCCCATGCAGTTGCAGGTCTTCCCGGGTCTCATGTTTTCCAAACCAGGGGAAACAGATGGGAATTCCGCCTCTTATCGGCTGCCCTTCCTCAAATTTGCTGTAGGGGCTGATAAACAGCATCTCATCAGCTCCTTTGGGCTTGAACGAAGCTATGTGCGCTCCATATGTGAATATGGAACTTTCAGCATGTTCATTGCTGATTCGAAGAATCGGCAATCCCCCCGGCCCCTTATCGACCCGGACTGTTTTTCCGCGCGGATTCGATTGCCCATCTTTTGTTATACGATTCATCCTTACACCCTCCAATGTATCATCCCGGAACGGAGCCGATGCGATCTGTTTTTTAATTATACGCTTCTCAACGAACTTCACCAACCTTTCGACAGAAAGTCGATTCAACGCTGACAGCATGAACCCTCATGCTCCGTGGACACGTTTATCTGCTTCGGTTCGTATCACAGGATGATCCGACAACGTGTCAACCTTGTCGGATCAAGCCTGTCTTACCCAGTATTACCACTCTACATCGTTTGAATCAACGTTTTTATAATGCTGACTGGCCAAAGCTCTCATCTTGCTTGGCCATTTCATACTCCTCGCTCCAATCCAAATCTTGAAATTCCTTGCCTTGCGGATCGTTTTTTATGAAATCTACCAGCAGATCGAGCATCTTCTTTGTCCATACCAATCGGTCGATTGCAGCTGCGGTGAATTTATTCTCGGAAAGGAGCTTGAAGCCACAAATATCTTTGACTTTGCTCTTTCGTCCGGTCTTGATAACCTCTTCCAACAGATGCGGCGGAATGGACAAGACCCCTCCGCTACAGCCATACACGACATCTCCCGGAAGACATACCGCAGCATAACGATCGCTTCCGAGAACGACCGGAATATTATGAGTAGTTATCAATAGATTACGTGAAAATATTTTTATAACATATAGAATCTTCCCTATATTCTATATATTCTTCTTGATATTTGCATGTACACGTGATAATATCACGTGTATGTTGATACGGTTCATGTTAAAAAACATTTATTCATTTGGAGAGGAAAAGGAATTCAATATGATTCCGGCTCCTCGGTTTACCCGGCTGAAAGAACATAAGTACCAAAAATGTGGAATTGAGATATTGAAAATGGCCTCATTCTACGGTGCCAATGGAGCCGGTAAGTCAAATCTTATTCGAGCACTGGATTTCCTCCGAAAAATTGTTGTTCAAGGCAGTCTTCCAAGCTCTATGGCAATCAGAAGAATGAAGCATTTTCATTCTTTCAAGGAATCAATGTTTTTTGCGGTGGAGTTTATCTCCAACGACACCCCTTATGTTTATGGAATAGAAATTGGAGAGAAAGCGGTTCTTAAGGAGGAGTTATACATTTCAGGACTCGGTAAAGAAGAAGACGAACTTGTTTTCGAACGCTCTACAGAGTCCGACAAACCGAATCTGAAGTTCTCCAAAGAGTTGCTAAAGAATGATAAAATCCGCCTGTTAAAGGATATTCTTGAAAAGAACCTGATTAAACAAAATCGGACAGCCCTTAAAATCATTTCTGAATTGGATGATGAACTGTTTATTGATGCCGGCAATGCATTTAGATGGTTCAACAAAAAGTTGATGATCATTACTCCGGAGATAAACTTGGAAGGAGCTCTTGCGGATGTCCTCGATACTAACGATTTGTTCAATGAGTTTGTTCAACAAACGTTGGAATCCTTTGGTCTAGGTATTAAAAAGTTGGTAACAATAAAAAAACCAGTTGAAGAATTTTTTGGGGAAGATAATAAAACTGACATGGAGGCCTTATTAAACGAAGTTGCAAATTCACCTCATGCAATAAAAAGATTTTACACAAGTGAAGGCGATCCGGTAATTGTACTCGAAGAAAACGGAGAAGTGGTTGCAAAACAGCTTAAGACCGAGCATGAAAACAAAGAAGGCGAAACCATACAATTCGATCTTTCTGAAGAATCGGACGGCTCAAGAAGACTGATTGATTATCTTCCATTTCTTATACTTACTTTGGCAGGGGATAATACATTCATCATTGATGAAATTGAACGGAGCATTCATCCTCTTTTGATTAAAGAAATCGTTGAGAAGTTCTCTACTGACAATACAACTAAAGGCCAGATAATTTTTACAACGCACGAATCAAATTTACTCGATCAACAGATCTTCCGACAAGATGAAATCTGGTTTGTCGAAAAAGACTCTTCAGGCAGCTCAGATCTGTATTCCCTCTGTGAATTTAAGGAGCATAACACAAAAGACATTAGAAAAGGCTATTTGAACGGACGATACGGTTCTATTCCATTCTTAGCAAATTTGAAAGATCTTAATTGGGGCAACGATGATTTTAGGAAATAGGCTCTATGTTCGCAAAGACCCCGACAGAGATGCTTCACTATGCATAATTTATTGTGAAGGTAACAAGAGAGAACCTCAATATTTTAAGTATTTTGATAAGATCAGCTCAAGAATCATTTTGGAAGTCGTTAAGGCTGATCCGGAAGGAAATAATTCTCCTATGGGTTTGTATGAACAAGCCTGCATTGATATTAAAGACAAGAGCACCGAACTGAAAGCAAAGTATGATGTCGGTGCAACAGATCAAGTCTGGTTCGTAATTGATACGGACGAATGGAATCAGCAAATTCAAGAATTGAAACAGAACTGCCTGAATGAAGAAAACTGGCGAGTAGCACAAAGCAATCCATGTTTTGAAGTTTGGCTCTATTATCACATAACCGGGGAAGACGCAGGAGCGGTTGTTTTGCCAAACTGCGCAGCGTGGAAGAATCACGTAAACGAAATGATTCCGGGTGGGTTTGATTGCAGGAAACATCCGGTCTTTATTCGAGATGCCATTGAACATGCAAAAGCAAACCTCAGGACTGTTGATGGCCAAATTGGATATGGATCGACTGAAATGTTTAAACTGGCAGAAATACTATACCCACTCGTTGCTTCAGATATTAAAAAAGCTCTTAAAGTTATAAAGCATGAAGCTGAAAAACCACATCTAATTCTAATAATTGACCGCGGTCATTTTTCTTGACTGCTGCATATTCCCGTTTTAGACTGTCCTCAAAAGGAGGGACTATGCGTATCATTGTACCTATAAAACAAGTTCCCCAAAGCAGCGACGTCAAAATGGATCCGGTCACCGGAACAATGATTCGAAGCGGCTCCGTCTCGGTCCTCAATCCCTTGGACTTATATGCGATCGAAACGGCGCTGAGGCTCAAAGAAGAATGGAATGCGACCGTCACGGTGATTACGATGGGACCGGCGGGCGCCAACAGAATCTTGAAGGAAGCCCTCAGCATGGGGTGTGATGAGGCGGTTCATCTGAGCGCCCGGGAGTTTTCCGGATCCGACACCTACGCAACCTCGTACATCCTCGCCGAAGCGATCCGGAAGATCGGGGACGTGGATCTCATCATCACCGGAGAACGGGCGACCGACGGCGATACCGCTCAGGTGGGACCGGGGATCGCCGCCTGGCTTGACATCCCGGTCGTCTCGTATGTCGCATCCGTCGATATCACCTCTCCGTCGGAGTTCACCGCCGAACGCCTCATCGAAGAAGGATATCAGCAGGTCCAAGGCACGCTCCCCGCCCTGCTTACCGTCGTAAAAGAGATCGCGGAGGTGCGACTTCCGACCTTGCGCGGAAAAAAACGCTCCATGAACACGACCATCCCGGTCTGGGGTGTTGCGGAAGTCGACCCGGACCCCTTGAAAATCGGATTGAAAGGCTCGCCGACCCGAGTCGTTAAAATTGAAACACCCAAGGTGAGCCGGTCCTGTAGGACGCTCGTCATCGGCGAAGAGCTGAGCACCGAAGTCGCTGTTTCAGAGCTGATCGAGTTTCTGGAAGCTCGCAACCTGCTCGGTCAGGAGGTATGACGATGCATGATGTCTGGACGATCAGCGAAACGCTGAATGGAAAACTTAAACAGATCTCTTTTGAACTGCTGGCCCGGGGAAGAAAGCTTGCCGATGACCTCGGCGTCGCCCTCTGCAGCATCGTCATCGGGGATGGGATCAGTGACGAGGAGGCGCAAACCCTGGCCCATTATGGAGCCGATGTCGTGTATCTGGCAAACGATTCCGGATTGGCCTCTTTCGAGTGCACGCGATACGCCAACGTCCTCCTCTCCTTGATCGAAACCCACAAACCCGAGGTCATCCTCGCCGGTGCGACGAGCAGTGGTCGAACATTGATGCCGTATGTCGGCATCAAAGCCCATGCGGGCCTGACTGCGGACTGCACCGAGCTGGCGATCGATGAGAAGACGAAGAACCTGCTGCAAACCCGTCCCGCCATCGGCGGCAACATCATGGCGACGATCATCACCCCGAACCACCGCCCGCAGATGGCGACGGTCCGCCCCCGCTCCACGAAGATCTTGGAGCCGGACTATGGTCGAAAAGCGGTAATACAGTATGTTAAGTATCCCGATAAGGTTTCAGTAAGCACAATATCAGTTACCGGTATAAGACCCTTTGAAGGGCAGCAGAGCAGCATCGATGAAGCGGAGATCATCGTTTCCGGAGGAAAGGGCCTCAAGAAGAAAGACAATGTCGGATTGATTGAAGAGCTTGCTGCCGTTCTGGGCGGTGAGGTCGGAGCCACCCGCGATGCCGTCGATCGGGGGTGGATCTCCTACCCGCACCAGGTGGGGCTTTCCGGGAAGACCGTCTCGCCGAAGCTGTACCTCGCCGTGGGAATCTCCGGGGCGATCCAGCATCTGGCCGGTATCAAGACCTCGGAGTGCATCGTCGCGATCAACAACGATGAACAGGCAAATATTCTGGGACTCGCCGATTTTGCGATCATCGGCGACCTGTTCGACGTGGTGCCCGAGCTCACCCGACAGCTTGAGAAAAGGAACAACGCATGAAGCATGAGTATGGAACCGTAACAACAGCCATCGTGAAGCAGCTGCGGAAGATCGCTGGCGAACCCAACGTGTTGGTCGATCGGGAGCGGATGGAAGGCTACAGCCACGACGAAACCTCCGTTGAGCAATATGCGGCGATGCCGGAAGTAGTCGTGACCCCGGTGACGACCTCTCAGGTGGCGCAGATCATGAAGCTGGCCGACACCCATAGAATCCCGGTAACGCCCCGAGGCGCCGGTTCGGGGCTCTCCGGCGGGGCGATCCCGATCTACGGGGGCATCGTCCTCTCCGTGGAGAAGATGAACTCGATCGTGGAGATCGATGAAGCGAACCTCACGGTGACCGCCCAGGCGGGCATCGTCACGAACGAGCTCAACAACCGCCTCAAAGAGCTGGGACTGTTCTTCGCCGGCTATCCGATGAGCCTTGAAACATGCATGCTCGGGGGAAACATCGCCGAGAACGCCGGTGGAGGGAAAGCGATCAAATACGGGGTCACCGGACGGTACATCCTCGGCATGGAAGTGGTGACGCCGCAGGGAGAGATCCTGAACCTGGGCGGAAAGAACACCAAAGACGTGAGCGGCTACGATCTGAAGCAGCTGTACATCGGCTCGGAGGGAACGCTGGGGGTCATCACCGAGGCGACGATCAAGCTTTTGGGCTTGCCGAAAACCTCCTCGGATCTGCTTGTCACCTTCACTACCCCGCAGCAGGCGATCTCCGTCGTCCCCCTGTTGATGAAGCAGGGAATCATCCCCACCTCCATCGAATTCATGGACTACCTCTCCACCAGAATCTCCTGTGACTACCTCAATGAAAGCCTTC
>ERZ795058.5811-NODE-5811-length-10964-cov-3.792648_pt1 | contig 10964 bp, 10 predicted proteins | sample MGYA00375142_ERZ795058 | MGnify/ENA primary metagenome ERZ795058 (study PRJEB30187, sample SAMN05720210) | activated sludge metagenome | isolation source: anaerobic digester from wastewater treatment plant | place: Japan | collected 2015-04-20 ...
AAAGGGGAATATATAATAGAAAGAGAAATGGGGGAATTAGGGGATTTTCAGGGTTTGGTCATGTTTGCCAATATTTCTGAGCAAGATAGAATCCGTTTGACAGTATTGCCAGGTCATACGTATATCACGATTGATACTACATTCGAATATGTTTGAGGTACCTTGAATTTTTTTGATACGTAAAGATGGATAAAATGGTGCAATAGGGTTTTGTAATAATAATGATAACTTCTTTTGAAATGAAAGCTGTTCGTTTTCCGATAATTTTTGAAAGCTTCTTTTAAACCGTTGAGTAATTATGATCTTCATTTATTTTTTAGATCTTTCATTAATTCATCGGCACTATGGAAAGATTTTATTCTTCCGGCTTTGATATCACTTTCCGCCTCCCTCTCTTCTTTTTGCCATTTTTCAGTCCAGAACCAGGCTTGACTTTTATCAATAATTACCACCGGCTTCAGTATGATCTCATCATCTCTTAATTCTATAGAGACCGTATCACCTTTTTTTAAATCCAGTTTTTCCATAATATTTTTGGGAATTGTAATCTGGGAGTTATCCCTGATTTTGGCCATTTTGTTCATCTAACATCACCTGTATATCTTTAAATCTACTGATAAATAATATTATTATTCTATTAATATATTATATTATTAATTTATTAATTTACAAGTAAAAAAGTTTTAATAATAACAGTAATTGTGTCCTTTGTAGGAAACAAACTCACCTTCTCTTAATTGATAATGGGGCAGAGGAGAAGCTTTAAAAAATGAATACGGTACTATCTCTTTTTCGTTGTGAGTGAATACAATGTGCGTAGTGATCTTATTCAATTATACTTGATGAAAATTTTTAGCTACTCCAGATAAAGCTCAATTCTAAGTGCCCGGTTTACTTCTTGCATAATATTTAGAGGAAGAGTAGTAATTTTTTCACCAAGTTCAGTTTTTTCAATAGTAAAAATAGAATCTGCCTGGAATTTGGTTGGTTCAGTAAAACCTTTTTTTACTAATATTTCTATAGGATAGACAGTATCTATATTTTTCGCAGTGCCGGGAATTACTACCACATCGCTGCTATATTGATTTCCCAGGTTATTGGATACAATCAAAAGGGGTCTGATCTTCTTTTTGCCTGGACCCCAAAAGACTTCTCCCCTCTTGGGATAACTCATAGTTTCTCCTCTTTTTCCTGCCTTTCCATAACTTTTTGCTGTGCTCTGCGAAGTTCGAGATAAGACTCGGTTTTGCTCTTATAGTATTCCTTTAATTGTTCTTCTCTAAGCTTCTGTAGAGAAAGACTGACCACCTTGGATGCAGAGCCGTATTTTTCTTTTAATTCCTGAAGTAGATTGCTATCAGATTCAGATAAATAGACGGTATGTCTGGCCATTAGTATCACCTCTTTGTATGATATTATAATCATACTTAAAGGTATTTGTCAAACTGGTAGGTGGCAGTTAGCAAAAGAAAGATGTGGGAATAAGGGGATGTGATCGCCACGTCGCTGCGCTCCTCGCGATGACAGAGGGAGGGAAACAGATTCGCAATAATAGCGTTGTACGTTTTACGTCATGCGTTTTACGCAGAAAAAACAAAGAAAGATAAAGAAAATACTGAGGAACTAAATAAGCCTGATGGAATGTTAGTCGTTAGTCATTGGTAGATGGTAGTTAGCAAAAGAAAGATGTGGGAATAAGGGGATGTGATCGCCACGATTTCGTCTTGCGTTTTGCGTCATGCGTCATACGTTAAAGATAAAGATGTAGGAAACAATTGAGGGGAAAATAGTAACCTTTTTCTGGTCACTGCGAGCGAATGCAATGAGCATGGCAGTCTCATTCAGTTATGCTTGATGAATTAGAAAAGAAAGAAGAAGAAAAGAATGTGGGATAGAATGGATGTGATTGCCACAACAGCCTAGATTTCGGGCTTAGGGGCTGTCTCGCAATGACGGAAGAAGAGAAAAGTAGTTGTAATGACAAAAAAATATAAAAAAATAGTTGAAGTGACAGGGAAAGGAAAGGTCAGTCATGATGGTTAAAGAGGGGAAAAATCATAAAAGAAAATGTTAGTATTATACGGCATAAGTAAAAATATAGGCAAAAATAAAAGAAAAACTAAGGTGTGGTGTCAGAGTTGGGAGGCGGCTTCTTTGTCGATGATGAGAGTTGCATCGGTATGCATTTGCAGAAAGGTTGATGGTGCCTGGGTGCTAATGAGGCCATTAACAGTCTTATTGATGGCAGCGGCCTTCTGTTCTCCACTGGCCAGCAGTATTACCTTTTTGGCTTTCATAATGGTCTCCATGCCTATGGTAAGTGCCTGTTTGGGGACCTCATTGATATCATCAAAAAACCGGGAATTTGCCTGAATGGTGTCATCTGACAGATTTACCAGATGGGTTTTACCATGGAGACTAAGAGCAGGTTCATTAAAACCTAAATGGCCATTATTGCCGATTCCCAGTATCTGCAGGTCAATACCGCCCTTTTCCCGTATTAGTTCATCAAATTGCTGACATTCAGCCAGAATATCCTCAATGATACCTTTTAAGAGGTGGACATTTTCTTTTTTTATATTGATATACTGAAAGAAATTATGCCACATATAATAGTGGTAGCTCTGAGGGTGTTCCGGTGACAAGCCATAATACTCATCTAAATTAAAGGTAATGACTTTCGAAAAATCAAGCTCCCCGTTTTGATTTTTCTTAATCAATTCCTGATACATACCCAGAGGAGTCTGGCCAGTGGGCAGACAAAGCACAGTATCTTTTTTTCTCTCAATCTCCCGGGCAACTATATTGGCTGCCTCGACACTGAGTTCCTGATAGTCTTTTACCAGCACAATATTCATCTTATTCCACCTATCTCCCTTTGATTTAAAATGACTTTGGGTTGACTGGCAATATTAATATTGAGAACAGATTAAGAATAGATTCCCTTTAACGCTGGAACGATAGTTATCTTATTATAATAAAAAAAAGAGGCAATGAATAGCAGTTTTATTCAAATTTAATGTAATTTAATTCGCTATAGGCCGGAAGTTCACCCACTAGAGGTTTCAGGTAATCAACATATTCCTGAGTAACAAAATTTCCCTCTGCACTGATGTATTTATCATCCATAGGTTTTATCTTTAAAGCCGCCTCTTTGAGTGGAACGGTGGTTAACTCTGCCCGGTAGGGAGAAGAGCTGGTGCGGAAGATGGACACCATAACACCAGAGACCCCCTCTTCTGCCAGTTTTATCGCCTCCACTCCACATGCATAGGCCTCCTCCAGGTCTATCTCACTCACCCGGTCTATGGCACACATTGAAAGAGACTCGGTTATCTGAAATTCGCCACGAAAATTTGTTTTTTGATAGATAAGCTTATGCAGGTTCAGTGCGGCACTGCCTCCACCCATAGCGCCATATTCAGAAGTGGTATGTTTCTTTTTAAAAGGCAGGTCAGCCACCGCGCTTTTATCCTGCCAAAGGATGCCTTCGCCACAGACTAAATAAACCCAGCCGTATTTAGCAATACAATCGGTAACATCGAAGAGTAGCTTCTCTCTGGTCAGGGGTCTTTCCGGAATATAGATGAGGTGAGGGGCATCTGATTCTCTCTTTTTAGCTAAAGCTGCGGAGGCTGCAAGCCATCCTGTATTTCTTCCCACAGTCTGTAAGACCACGTATTTATCTACACTCTGCATATCACGTGCCAGCCGCCCGGCCTGTTGTACCGAGAGGCTGATGTAGCGGGCTGCAGAGGCAAAACCCGGGGCATGGTCGGTCCCGCAGAGATCATTATCTACTGTCTTGGGGACACCGATAGCAATCAGGGGATAATTATTTCCCCGGCAATACTCTTCAATTTGATGATTGATTTGCATGGTGCCATTACCCCCGATAAGGAAAAAGTAGCCGATATCATATTTCTGCATCTGTTTTAAGATATGTGGAAAGTCTTTTTCCTGCAGTATATAGCGGCAGGAACCCAGGGCAGAGGAAGGCGTATGGCGTAAAGCATCGATAACTTTTGGATCTTCTTTGCCCAGATCTATGATGCGGTCTTCCAGAAATCCTACTATTCCATCTCTCATACCTAAGATATGATTCATTTTTCTGGATTGCAAACCTTCCTGTATCAGGCCGGCCAGGCTGGCATTAATTACCGAGGTAGGTCCTCCCAATTGACCTATAATGGCATTTTTTTTCATAAAAACTCCTCATGCTTCAAACCAATAATTGTGCTAATTATGGACTATATTTTTGAGTCCTGTCCTTTGACTTAATTTAGTTTGCATCATACTGCTTATATTGATATTTTATAGACTTTATCTGTCTGCCAATAATAGGATGGTATCAGAATGTTATGTTTTATCTACTGTCTATACTATTATTAGATATGCTCTCTACTACCTATATTATCGTCTGAATTTGGAATAGGTGTCAAAGCCTACTGCGGAAAGTATGATTACTCCTTTTACCACATACTGGACATAAATATGAATTCCCAGCAGGTTAAAGACATTGGCTATAATGGTAAGTAATAAAACACCGACCAGGGTTCTAACCACTGAGCCTTCACCTCCTGCAACACTGGTACCCCCGATTACGGTGGATGCAATAGCATCTAACTCATAACCCTGCCCGGCTAACGGGGTGACCGAAAGAAGCCTTGAGGCATATACCACCCCTGACATAGCTGCCATCACTCCGCCTACTATAAAGGTCATTATATGGTAGTAATCCACATTGACCCCAGATAGTCTGGTAGCCTCCTTATTTCCGCCAAGGGCACAGGCATATCTGCCAAACCTGGTCTTTACCAGGATAAATTGCCAGATAGCTACCAGTACAAGGAGCAGAATAACTGGAAAAGGTATGGGGCCTAAGTAACCAGTCCCGATATAGGCAAAACTACGTCCTTCTACATAGAGAGGATAGCCCCCGGTATAAAGATAAGCCAATCCCCTTACTATGGTCATAGTGCCCAGTGTGGCAATAATGGCGGGAATATGAATTTTTGCCGCTAAGAAGCCATTGATAAAACCGATAATAGCACCGATTATTAAGACTGCCAGTATTGCTAAGCTCCAGTGCATATAGCTTTGCAGACCTACACACATTGCAGCAGTCAACACCAGGGTAGAGCCAACCGAGATATCAAAACCGCCGCCGATTATCACAAAGGTAGTGCCTATCGCCATAATGCCGATAATGGAGCCTTGCCTGAGCACGTTAAGGATATTAGCCCAGGATAAAAATCCCGGTGTGATAATAGATAATAGAACACATAATAATAAAAATATAAATAAGATGCCGTTTTTACTGATTATAGACCAGGTTGTTTTTAAGTTTAAATTTTTTTCCATAATTCCTTCTCTATAAAATATTAAAGAGTTTAAAGCTGTCAAGAACCCTCTTCTAAGATAGTCCTCATAACCTCTTCCTGGCTGACTCCCTGACTGAATTGTGCCGATATTCTTCCCTCACTTAAGATGAGTATGCGGTCTGAAATATTAACCACCTCAGCAACCTCTGAAGAGATAAAGATAATACAAACACCTACCTCAGCTAACTTGCGCACAATGCTATAGATTTCTACTTTTGCTTTTACATCAATTCCCTGAGTTGGTTCATCCATAATTAATACCTTTGGCTCGGTCTGCAGCCATTTGGAAATTGCTACTTTTTGTTGATTGCCGCCACTGAGATATTTAGTAATCTGTTTCAGTCCGGCAGACCTGATATCTAGTTTTTCCACTGCCTCTTTTACCACAGCAAATTCTTTTTGGGAAGAAATTACCCCGTTATCCGCAAACTGCTTTAAGGTAGGAAGAGTAATATTTTTATATAATTCTAACATCAGGATAAGGGAATCCTTTTTTCGATCTTCCGGTACCAGGGCAATACCACTCTCTACTGCCCCTAAAGGCGAGTTAAATTTAGCTGGTTTTCCTTCCACAAAGATTCCCCCGCTTCCCATCGGGTCAGCCCCGAAAATAAGGCGGGATAATTCGGTTTTACCGGCACCCCTCAGCCCGGTAATACCCACCACCTCACCGGCGCTGGCGGTAAAGGAGATGCCATTTACCCTGGGTTTTCTCATCAGGTTTTCCACTTTTAAGACCTCTTTCTGCTCTTTTCGGGCAGAGGCAAGGGAAGTGGTATAGGCATTTTTGAGGCTCTCTCCCACCATCAGGGTAATGACTTTATCCTGGTCCACCTCTTTGGTTAAAACTGTGTCAATCTTTTTGCCATCCCTCAATACAGTGATGCGATCGGCAATTTTAAATACCTCTCTCAAAATATGGGTGATGTACAGGACACTGACCCGCTGCGTTTTTAGTTCGGAAATTATTTTAAAGAGGTGTTCTATCTCGTTTTCAGACAGAGAGGCAGTCGGTTCATCCATAATAATAAATTTGGCTTTATGGATTAGTGCCTTTAAAATCTCTACCAGTTTTTGTTCTGCTACACCTAAATTTTTTACCTTTTCATGGGGAGGAAGGTTAAATCCTAACTGTTTGGTAATCTCCTGATAGTGCTGGTAAATTTTCCTTTCATCGAGGAAACCCAGTTTGGAAAAGTATTCCACTCCCAGAAAAATATTTTGAATGACGGTTAACTGGGGAATAAGACTATTCTCCTGATAAATAACACTCAATCCACTCTGAAAGGCCTGTGCAGGTGAGACAAACTCTACCGGCTGATTATCAAAGTAGATCTCTCCGGAATCCCTCTGATAGGCGCCTACCACTAATTTTATCAGGGTAGATTTACCTGCTCCATTTTCCCCTACCAGGGCATGTATTTCGCCTTCAGCTATATCTAAATCTATTTCATCAAGGGCAACCACTCCGGGGAAAGATTTTTTTAATTTTACTACCCTCAAAAGGGGGTTAGAATTATTCTGTTCCTGTGCCAGGACTGTATTGGTATGGATTGTATTTATAAGAGATCACCTACCACTCTTAAATTTTGGTCAGGAATCTTCAGTAAATTCCAAGATAAAAGGATACCATCTAAGTCAGTTTCTGAAACTGCGCTTAAATATTTTTTTAAGACAGGGCCATCAATGTGGGCTAATTCACCTGCCTGCACTGCTTCCAGCCCTATATAAATCTTCCGGTTTTCGTTTTCCGTCAGATTGAAATCTTTTAATCTTTCTGCCTCCTGAATAATAATATCTTCAGGAACACCTTCCTTCAGGAGAGCAGAAAGGCTGCAGGGTAATTCTGCCTTTACTATGCGGCTTGCCTCACTGATGAGCTGCTTTTCATTCAAGCCAGGATTGAAAGCTAAAGGCCCTTGTAATAAACAGCCATACTCTAACGGAAGCCCGGCTGGTGAAGCTGTATGGCAATAGACCATAGGCTTTAACCAATCACTTATTGTGGCGAGTTCCCGATAATCCTGAGCTACTAAAGAAGAAAGGGAGGGGGCAAATAAATCTAAACCAACTGTCTTATTTCTCTTTTTTGCTTCCTCAGCAAACCTTCTGGTGAGCTGAAAGATGCTTTGTGCGCGAAAATCAAAAAATCTCTGTAGATGGCCAGGTCTTAAAATATCTGAAAGGGAACGGTAATATGCTAAATCACTCAATTCCACAGCACGTAATTGCTGGAAAAAATCTTTGACTAAAGGGCGATATCGATTAAGGTCTTCTTGATAATAGTCTGAGAACTTCCGCTGACACCAGGGACAGAAACAGGTATAGAGGGACTCTAAACCACTGCCCGGTGAGGGAAAGCGAATTCGGTCTAAAAAAACCCCGTCATAATCATCTATTTTTAGCTGGTTCTCAAAGTGCTGAAAGATTTTATCCAGTGCTTGTTCATTGTTCGGGCAAAGAAAGAGAAAATCTTCCTCTCCCTGCCCCAATTGAGGCCAGCGACCGTGTTTGCCATACCCTCGCTGCCCTTCAAAGGTCTCAACTGCCTCTTCAGGTCTGATTTTAAAAAGAGCAATATCGGCTAACAGGGGATACCAGAGATAGGTTTTTATTTGAAAATCAGAACATATTTTTTGTGTTAATTCCAGATTTTTTTTATCCCGGTCAGGCCAAATGAGCAAGGTATCCAGAGCAAGTGCCTCTTTGGCTAAAGCCAATTTTCTTTTCAGGAAATCCTTTCCTGTTAAAAGACTATGTTCTACCTTATTTAAAACTATCTGGCTGCCGAACCATTTTATTTTCATCTATTATGCTAATTCCCCTTAGATATTTTTAAGATATCCTGACTGCACAAAGTTAAGAAAAGTGAATTGCCCCCTCCGTTTTTAGTTCAAGTGTTTAGTTTAAGCTAAAACCATGTGCTATTGTACTGTACTTAAACTAACGTTAAATTATCTTACATCTCAGGTTCAAAGTCGTCCACATTGTCTTTGGTTACAATGATGTGCTTAATTTCCACAAATGCCGGAACTTCTTCTCCTTTTAAGTATTTGGCGGTTGCTTCCACTGCCTTGTAGCCCTCATCTACCACTGAGAAATAAGTACTGGCAGTTACCTCTCCATCCTGGATATAGGGTACCAGTTCTTTGGCATATTCCAGGCCGGTCACATAGACACCGGTGATGCCGGCATTCTTTAAAGCCATAGCAGCAGCAATAGCGCCACTCCACCACTGACAGCTTACTAAGTCAACTTTCTTACCACTCTGCAGGAATGCTTCCATAAAGGCTAATGCCCCTTCCTTAGTCCACCCTTCGATAGGTCTTTTTTCAACTATGGTCCAATTGGGATGTTCGTCAGCAACCTGGAAGAATCCTTCTGATCTCAATCTTTGAGGAGCAGTACCGGGCTGACCTTCGATGAGAACAATATTAGCCGGTTTATCACCTAACAGCTGTTCAGCCATTTCGGCCTGAATAATCCCTGCTCCAATCTCAGAGCGGCCAATGAAGGAGACAACCCCCTCATATTTGCCAAAAGGATCGGTGCCTAAACTATTGGTAAAGGTGATCAGAGGAATTTTGGCATCATTACAGAGTTTTACAGCTGGCAATAAGGCAATATTATCGGCAGCGCAGAGCATGATAGCATCAACTTTTTTCAGAATAAAGTTTTCCACCTGGGAAAGCTGTTTTCCGGCATCCCATTCTGCATCAGCATAGGTTATGTTCAAGTCAAATTCTTTGCCAGCTTTGTCAATTCCAATACGTTCAACACTGAAGAACTCTACAGCTCCAGGCAGTAAAACCGCTACATTTTTGGCAGCAAAAGATGCGGAGATACTGACCAGAATAAAACTCAGCACTAGTAAGGTGAGTAGAAAAGATTTGAAATACTTACTCATAGTAAAAAACCTCCTTAATTTTTAATTAACTGATTGACTGATTAACTAATTAACGGTAGTTAAATATGCGGGAAACAAATAAAAACAACAGATTTATTTTGTGAACATCACCACCTTTTTTATTTTTCTAACTCCATCAGGCATTGATTCAATTCTGTGAACTTAATTGCTTTTAGGGCCAGTACTTGCATCGGGATTCGATTTCTAGTTCAAAACTATGGAGTAGTGTTATGGCATTGTTTTAATACGATTTTGATATGGTCAATAAAAATTAAGAAAATAATATTTCTTTTTTGAGCTTATTGGCTTATTAATTAATAAGCGATAAACCCCTCTTCTTTAAAGGTTCAAAGACCTGTACAGCTGCTCCGATAAGTACTCCATCTTCACCCAAGGCAGAAAATTCGATTCTGGGAACAAAGGGAATGATCTTCTGGAGCGTGTTTCTGATTTCTGATAAAAAACTGGTGGGAAGAATGGAAATACCACCGCCAATGATAATTGACTCTGGGTCTAAGACAGAAGAAATGTTGGCAATACCATAGGCTAAGTAGATTAGGGCTTCCCGCACGATCTTCTCGACAATTTCATTACCCTCAGCGGCCAGTTTAAATATTTCCATAATTCTAAGCTCTTTACCCAATCTCTCTTTGGCTTTTTCGGTAATCACCTTGTAACTGGCTAATCTCTCCAAACAGCCATAGTCTTTAGGATTTTCAGGGGCGTATTTAGGGTCTATAAAGAGATGTCCAATCTCACCGGCGGCATTATTGGTACCCTGGTAGATTTTGCCATTGATGATAATACCGGCACCTATACCGGTCCTTTCCCCCACAAAGACAAAGTTATTGAAATTCTGGGCTATACCCTTAAACTTCTCCCCCAGAGCCATGAGGTTTACATCGTTTTCTAAAATAAAGGGAATGCCTAATTTGCTGATATTTAAATCATCCAGAGATATTTCCCAATTCAGATAAGGAGCTGCTGTTACTCTCTTTGCTTTATAATCTATAATCCCCGGAACCCCAATACAGATTTGCAGTATCTTCTCTTTGGGGATATTCAGTTCTGACAAAAAATCGGATAGAAAGGAATTCAGTTGGTTTTTAAAATTTGTACTATTATGGTGGTAAGTTTCCCTTTTGGTGCTGCTTTTTTCGCGGACAATGTTGTAGGATAGGTCAATCAAAGCCGCCCTGATGCCATTTTCTCCACCCAAATCTACAGCAATCATGGAGGCTCTTTCGGGATTTATTTGTAATAAAATTGGTCTTTTACCGCCTGAGGAATCACCTTTACCAATTTCCCGTACGATTTTTCTCTCAATCAGATTACGGACAATAGCTGAAATAGTTGGAGGGGTAAGGCCTACGGCTTTCCCGATATCGGCTCTGGAGATGGGACCGTTTTGTTCTATTACTTTTAAAACTAAACCCTGGTTGAAACTTTTTATTTCCATTTATAATTTCTCATCAATTATTAATTATTTTTTATAAATTCTTAATTCTTGCTTCGAAATTACTGTAGAAAGTGTTTTTTAATTTTAGACTGACAGGATGTTTTTTAATTATAAGTTGTGCTCGATGGGTTCAATAAACTTAGTTAATTAAGTTAATTAACTAACTATTTCTATCATAGTGGCTAATTTTTCTAATGTCAAATATTTTTTAAAA
>ERZ795058.5812-NODE-5812-length-10960-cov-4.529207_pt1 | contig 10960 bp, 9 predicted proteins | sample MGYA00375142_ERZ795058 | MGnify/ENA primary metagenome ERZ795058 (study PRJEB30187, sample SAMN05720210) | activated sludge metagenome | isolation source: anaerobic digester from wastewater treatment plant | place: Japan | collected 2015-04-20 ...
GTGTCATTTGAAGTTTAATAAAATTACGTACATCTGGATATGATAACGTTTTACGATTATCACAATAAATAGGTGATTTCCATCCTGATGCCCATGTAAAGGGATTGGTTGGTTGTAATTTTAATGCGTTTATTTTAAGTAACTTAGATGCTGTAAGGGTTGATAGATTTTCCATTTTAAAACTAAATTTAGTAAATATGATTAAGTTTCACAAAGGTAAAAAATAGAATTGGAAAAAAAAATGCTTATTTCAAATTTATAAGAATTACACCATTGTTTCCTTGCACTCCATAAATGGCACAAGCAGAACCATCTTTTAATACTTGAACATCTTTTATTTCACTTAAAGGAATATTACTTACGGTATTTGTTGGAGTCCCATTCACAACATACAAGGGAGGTCCTTGTTGAGTTAAAGATTGAGTAGCACGTATAATTAACATTCCGTTACGATCTTGTCTTATTGAAGGCATTACTTTTAGGAGGGCTTCATTTAAGTTGGTTTCACCAGTTGCCAAAAGTCTTTCGCCAGAGATGGTATTAGGATTAATAGTTACATCTTCTTTTTTTATTCTTTGATAGCCAATATTTACCGTTTCATCGATGATTTCTTCTGCAGTTATGGTATCTGCAATGGTAATCTTGATATTTTTAATTTCATTTATAGGGATGAGTATTTTATCTTGTAGTACGTTAATTATTAATGTGTCATGAGGATTTGCTGCATGTATGGAGAAATAGCCTTTGTTATTTGTAATTGCACCTGAAGTGGTTTGAGCTGTGCTCACCAGCATGTTGCTTATCCCTCTTTTTTTGCTATCTAAGATGGTTCCATTTACTTTAAAAGTAGATGCAAAACTTAATTGAGATAAGAATAAGCTAAGTGCTAATAGTATAAGTTGACGTGTTTTCATTGTGTATGTTTTTTTAATTAATAACATAACTGGTTGTGTAATTTCGCCATTTCTCTAGTAAATCTTTCATGTCTTCAGGAATAGCTGACGTGAAAAAAAGTTTCTCCTTAGATATTGGATGTATAAATCCTAGTGTTTGGGCATGGAGGGCTTGTCTCGGACAGGTATCAAAACAATTTTGTACAAATTGTTTATATTTATTAAAGGTAGTTCCTTTCAGAATACTATTTCCACCATAACGTTCGTCGTTAAAAAGAGGATGTCCGATATACTTCATATGAGCACGTATTTGGTGTGTTCGGCCAGTTTCTAAACGGCATTCCACAAACGAAACATAATTGAAATTTTCTATAACTTTATAATGAGTTACAGCGTGTTTTCCTTGTTCTCCATTTGGGAATACATCCATTTGCATCCTATCTTTTAGGCTTCGACCAATATTGCCTTTGATTGTCCCTTCGTTTTCTTGAAAATTACCCCATACTAGGGCTTTGTAAACTCGCTCTGTTGTTTTATCAAAAAATTGTTTGGCAAGATTTATTTTTGCGTATTCGTTTTTAGCAATTAGCAATAACCCAGATGTATTCTTGTCTATCCTATGTACTAACCCTAATCGTGGGTCAGTAGCATTGTAATTTGCATTGTTTCTAAAATAATACGCTAGTGCGTTTACTAAAGTGCCATCATAATTTCCGTGTCCAGGATGTACTACCATTCCTGCTGGTTTATTTATTACCATTAAATCATCATCTTCGTATACGATAGTAAGCGGAATATTTTGAGGTATAATTTCCACCTCTCTTGGAGGATAAGCCATTACAATCGTTATGACATCTTTGGGTTTAACCCGATAATTGGCTTTTACCGCGGTGCCATTTACTAAGATATTTCCAGCATCGGCTGCTTCTTGTATTTTGGTACGAGAACTATTTACGATTCTATCGTGTAAAAACTTGTCTATACGAACCAATCCTTGTCCATTATCGCTGACAAAACGATGGTGTTCGAATAGGGGTAATTCTGATGGATCTGTTAATTCGAGTAAATCTTCTTCTAATTCCTCTATCATTCTAGCTTAAAATAGTATATCTTCTTCTAGCGAAATTTCTTCTTCTGTATTATATTCTTGGGGTGTTTTAGAAAGCCAAACTTTTATAAATTCTCCAGTAGCTAATGATGCTTTTGCTCTAGGTTCTTGACGATATATACTGTATTTTTTTTCATCGGCGGTATTTAATGGTACCTCGTCATAAATTGCTTCATCTAAATTAAATCCACTTTCATTAGCAAGTTGCGTTGCTTTTTCGTAGGATAAATTTTTTACATCTGGTACAATTGCTAATTCTCCATTAAAACCATTTCCTACCACAAGTGTAAGGGCTGAACCTGCTGGAATTGTTTTTCCTATAGGAATTGAACTGTTATTTAGTTTTACGTCTAGCACAAGGTCTTTGTATTCTGAGTTTTTATATTCAATTTTTTTTATCACAAAATCAGCTGCTTCAAATAAGGATTTTGCTTGTCTTAACGACATATTTATTCCATTTGGTAAGGGTAATAATTGTACTCCTTTTGCATTGATAGTTAAGTAAATCTTTCTATTTTTCTTTACAATTGATGAGGGAATAGGGTCTTGTTCGGCAACAAAACCGGGTGTCAATGCACGATTAAATATTGAATCAACAATTTCATACGACAGGTTGTTGGAGTTTAGTATTTTTTCCGCATCTGTAATAGACATGTTTTTTACATTAGGAACTGTTTCTTGTTTTCCGTGCTGTGTATATATTGATAAGCTAATGAAAGCGACGATACCGATTGCAATAAATGTTCCAAGGATGATAAGTAGGTGCTTTACAAAAATATTTAGAGGTTTACGTTTCATGTCTGTATTGTTTCATTGTTACACACTATTGGCAGTTAATTATTCAATAATTGGATACTGCAAAGATACGCTTTTTTTTGAATACAACGAAAAGAGAGTAAAGGCTTGTGCCTTCACTCTCTCATATTCATAGTACAAGAAAATAATTGTTATTTTCTCAAAGAAAGTTCGTCAGATACGGTTAGTTTTTTTCTGCCTTTAGCTCTTCTTGAAGCTAACACTCTACGACCATTAGCAGAAGCCATTCTTTCGCGAAAACCGTGTTTGTTTTTTCTTTTTTTGTTTGATGGTTGAAATGTCCTTTTCATACTATTATTTTTTTATTTCCTTTTCTCTTCTATTTGGGTTGGCAAAAGTAGATAAAATTTTTTAAACTCCAAAATCTTTGTTCTTTTTCCTACTCTTTTTTTTGATATTTAGTCGATTAAGGTTTTTCCTGTCATTTCTTTTGGCTGGGGAATGCCCATAATTGTTAATATAGAAGGGGCAACATCTGCTAAAATACCGTTCTTAACACTTGTGTTTTTCTTTTCGGTAATATATACAAAAGGCACAGGATTTAACGAATGTGCTGTATTTTCTGACCCATCAGCATTTAGAGCGTTGTCAGCATTGCCATGGTCAGCTATAATAATGGCTTCGTATCCGTTAGCTTTTGCTGTTTCGATAGTTTCTTCTAAGCATTTATCTACTGCTTTTACGGCTGTTTCGATAGCTTTGTACACGCCCGTATGTCCCACCATATCGCCATTGGCGTAATTCACTACGATAAAATCGTGTTTTTGTTTTTTTATTTCAGCAACTAAAGCGTCTTTTACTTCGTATGCACTCATTTCGGGTTGCAAGTCGTAGGTGGCTACTTTGGGCGAATTGATTAATATACGTTCTTCTTTTGCAAAAGGCTCTTCTCTTCCTCCGTTGAAGAAGAATGTAACATGGGCATATTTTTCTGTCTCAGCCATGTGCAACTGGGATTTTCCTAGACCAGAGAGGTATTCTCCTAGGGTATTGTTAACATTGTCTTTGTCAAACAAAATGTTCATTCCTTTAAATGAAGCATCGTATGGAGTCATTGTACAATAGTGTAAATTTGGTATTGTTTGCATTCCAAATTCAGGCATGTCTTTTTGAGTTAACACAATGGTCAATTCTTTTGCCCTATCATTGCGGTAATTAAAGAATATTACTACATCACCTTCTTTAATTTTGCCATCCACAGCTTTATTTACAATTGGTTTGATAAATTCGTCGGTTACACCATTATCATATGATTTTTGTATGGCAGCAATCATGTCTGTTTGTGGTTCGCCAATACCGTTGACAAGCAAATCGTACGATTCTTTTACACGCTCCCACCGTTTGTCTCTGTCCATTGCATAATAGCGTCCAATGATGCTTGCAATTTTACCAGCAGATTTTTTTGTGTGAGCTTCCAATTCGCTAATAAATCCTTTTCCACTACGAGGGTCAGTATCTCTACCGTCCATAAAGCAGTGAATAAATGTATTGTCAATTTCATACGTTTTTGCTATATCGCATAGCTTAAATAAATGCTCCAAAGAGCTATGTACACCCCCATCAGACACTAAGCCTAAGAAGTGAACAGATTTGTTATGTTGTTTTGCATACGAAAATGCGTTTACCACTGCTGGGTTGTCCAAAATGGTGTTGTTGCGACAAGCTAAATTGATTTTTACTAAATCTTGATATACTACACGACCAGCACCAATGTTTAAGTGTCCAACTTCAGAGTTTCCCATCTGACCATCTGGTAACCCAACGCTTTCGCCAGAGGCTTGTAGTTGAGAGTGAGGATAAGTTGCTACTAATTTATCCCAATATGGTGTAGGAGTGTTATATATAATATCTGATTTTGATTTGTCTCCTATGCCCCATCCATCGAGGATGACTAACAATGCTTTTTTTCCCATATAATTATTTTTTTTATTATTTATTGAAGATACAAAGATACACTATTTTTTTTATTGATTGAAGAGCCCTTTAGATTTTTGCCGCCAACACAATGACTTCTTTCGATTTAAAACGTTTTCCTGTAGGCGTAAAGGCTTCAATGGTTATAATATATATCCCAATGGGTAAAAGCTTTCCGTTATCATCTGTTCCATCCCAAGATGTTTTTTCTTCTGTGGATGATAAGTTATTTTGCAGTATATTTCTTACACAATTTCCGTTCGAGTTATATATGCGTATAGTTACGAAATAGCCAGCTTCATCAAAGGAATAATAGATGGTTGCTGTGTCATCGTTTCCATCGTTATTGGGAGAAAAACTTTTGGGGGTAATTTGAAACGAAGCGGTGGGCTGTATGAGTGCTGTAAATTGTGAATTCTGATAACCTGGTGTGCCATACCCACAGGTAAAAGAAGCTGAATGCCAGTTGCTTGCGTCTTGTGTTGTAATATCATAATGGAGTCTTTCTAGGGCAATACCTTCTCTGTTTGAGAGTAAGGTGTGGTGCATTTTTTCGGAATACGAAAATTCATCAATCAGTATGTTTGATAAAGTAGTAAGCACGATAGTTCCTTTATCATCAGGCATGCTTGGAAATGAGGGTACTGTTACAAAATGAATATCATCAGGGCATTCATAATAATTACAAACGCCTTCTTTGCTAGTGCTTAGTAGGCAATAATCACCAGGAAACAATAAGTAGCCTTTTTCGCTCAGTACTGGAAAAACGGCTAATTGTCCATCTTGTTTCCTATTTGTAAGCATGATGTCTCGCAAATCAATTACTTTTTGCGAACGATTAACAATTTCGACATAATCCGTCCCTTCAGATTTTGGGTTAAATAAAACCTCGTTGATAACAACATCTTGATTTGAAGGAAGTTCAGGTATGGCTAAGCGACTAACGATAGAATGTTTGTTTTTATTAATATCTTCAACGTCAGTAATGTTTAATGTGTATTGCTCATGTAATAGAAGTGGATTTGTAAGTGTGATGCGTATTGCGTCTTGTTTTATGGATAAAAATTCGATAGAACTTATCTCTCGCATTGGGTATATAGTAATGATATCCGTTTGTGTGAGAAGATTCACAGACATTGGTTTATTGAAATATAGTACAAAAGAACTGTTTGATTCAATGCTTGTGTTTATAACAGACAACTCGGATGTATCTAAGTTTATACCTGAAATACTATTTGCTCCATTTGGAGTTCCTCCTTGATAATTGATGCTTGAGTTCCAATTAGTATTGTTCCCAATTAAATTATGTGCATCGAGACATTCTAAACTCCAACCTCCATTTTTTTTGAAAGAATCGGTATGCCAATTTTCCGAATAATCGACCCATGAAAGTATGGTATTTTCTGCATTGAATAATTCAAGGTATCCACCTGCATTGGTGAGAGTTGGAAATTTGTCGAGAGCCAAACAATTACCATACATTTCTAAAGCGGGAAAAGCCTTGGTGCTACATACTACAACGTAGCTATGAGGAGCCAATACATACGTAGGGAAAACGCATGTTTTTGAAAATCCTTTTAATACATAGTTTTCTAAATTGATAGCTTCCGAAGTATTGTTGTAGAGTTCAATATACTCTGCGTTGGGTAATCCAAAAGGAGGAGTTGGATTTGCCATAATTTCATTAAAAACAATGTCTCCAAACGATGCTTTATAGCTGGGCAAAATTGGAGGTTCATATGTTTCTCCAGAGATAAAGATATCATCAAAAATGAATCCCGTATTTCGTGTTGCGGTGTAATAGCAAACAATACCAGTATATAGAGCAACTTTGTGCGTATTGTCCGTTGTAGTGCCTTCTAAAATAGGTGAATTTTCTGTAGGTAATTGTGTAAATAATTGCCATAACCCTTCGCTTGAACGGGTAATGCGAATGTTAATTTCGTTAGTAGTGCCATTTAATCGGTTGATGGGTGTATCGAGTATTTTGGTGGAGGTAGTACCTGTTTGCTTATACAAACAAATATTTTTTGACGTATTACCAATAAGCAAATAATATCCGTTCAATGAGCCAGTAATGTCTTGTTTGTCAGCAATTAAGTACCAACGAGCATAATTAGCAGAACTTGGTGTAAACATCATTTTGCCATACATTTTCCATTCGGCATTGGTTGTAACATTCGAATTTGTAACTAAATACGATTTATTTGCTTCTGCAGGAGCATTTAGTTGAAGTTGTGCATTGCTATTGATTACAAAATTGGATGCGTTACCTTCCCAAATGGGAGCATGCGAAAAATTACCATCAGAAAATGTTTCATTCACTTGAGCCAAAGTACTTGCCGATAGGAAACAAAGAAGAATAATGAGAATGTTTTTCATGGCTATAAAAATAGAGCGACAAAGTAACTATTATTTTTTTGTTTGTTAAAATGTTAGCCATCAAAAAAGCCTTGTTGGCATCGATGAGTGTTGCTTTTTGTGCTAAAAAGCATAAAAAATACTATTTTTTAGTTTATTTGTTTAATAATTAGAAAGTAAAGCGTAATTTTGTAGTCAGTTTGCGTCGAAAAAGAAATTTTGACTAGAGGATGCAAATACTTAATAAGTAAACGTTATAAAACAGTAAAAAATGAAAGTAGCAATTGTTGGTACTAGCGGTGCAGTAGGTCAAGAGTTTTTGCGTGTACTCGCTGAGCGTAATTTCCCAATGGATGAATTAGTATTGTTTGGTTCATCACGTAGTGCAGGATCAGAATATGAATTTAAAGGCAAAAAGTTGGTTGTAAAAGAATTAAAGCATGGCGACGATTTTAAGGGTGTAGATATTGCCTTTACATCTGCTGGTGCAGGTATTTCAAAAGAATTTGCAGCCGATATTACAAAGTTTGGTGCTGTAATGATAGATAATTCTAGTGCATTTCGTATGGATACAGACGTGCCTTTGGTAGTGCCAGAAGTGAATGCTGCAGATGCAAAAAATAGACCACGCAATATCATTGCAAATCCAAATTGTACTACTATACAAATGGTAGTTGCATTGCAAGCAATAGAAAATTTATCGCACGTTAAACGTGTGCATGTTTCTACTTACCAAGCGGCTAGTGGGGCAGGAGCTGCAGCTATGGATGAATTAGAATTACAATACAAACAGGTGTTACATGGAGAAACCCCAACTGTATCCAAATTTGCTTACCAATTGGCATATAACCTTATTCCACAAATTGATGTATTTACCGATAATGGATATACCAAAGAGGAGATGAAAATGTATCACGAAACACGCAAAATTATGCACTCAGATATTGAAGTAAGTGCCATGTGTGTGCGTGTCCCCTCGTTAAGAGCACATTCGGAAGCAATTTGGGCAGAAACCGAACGTCCTATTTCGGTAGAAGAAGCACAAGCTGCTTTTGCCAAAGCTACTGGTGTAATTTTGCAAGATAATCCTGCACAAAAAGAATATCCAATGCCACTCTTTGTAGCAGGCAAAGACCCTGTATATGTAGGACGTGTAAAGAAAGACTTAGCCAACCCAAATGGAATTTTCTTTTGGACGGTGAGCGACCAAATTAAAAAAGGTGCAGCTCTTAATGCCGTTCAAATAGCAGAATACCTAATTGCAGAAGGTAATATTTAATCATAAGATACTAAACGGGTGCCAAAAAGCATTCGTTTAGTTTTTAATACTATTCTAATTATGTCGCAACAACGCTTAGTTTTCTGCTCTACTATTGCAGATAGCATTGTGGCTGAACTTGAAAACAAGCCCTCAACATCTATTTTTATTCTTACTGATAGTCAGTCCAAAAGTTTTTGTTTACCCTTGTTACAACAGAGCGAAACACTAAAAAATGCTCATGTTATAGAAGTGCCAGCAGGCGATGGAAGTAAAGATGTAAACACGCTTGTTTCTATTTGGCAATATTTAAGCGAAAATGGTGCTACACGAAAATCGTTGATGATAAATTTAGGAGGAGGTATGATAACCGATTTGGGTGGATTTGCTGCTTCTACGTTTAAAAGAGGTATGAACTATGTAAATGTGCCTACTACCTTATTGGCTATGGTTGATGCTGCAGTTGGAGGTAAAACGGGTATTAACTTTAATGGGTTGAAGAATGAAGTTGGGGTAATTAATCCCGCTAAGAGTGTGTTGATTGATACAAACTTTTTGCGTACGCTTGATATGCAGAATTTGTTATCTGGCTATGCAGAAATGATTAAACATGCATTGATATCTTCGGAAAGTGAATTAAAGAATATTTTTGAATTAGATTTTGCTCAATTGGATTACGAAAAACTCAATCAGTTGGTGCAATCTTCTATATATATTAAAGAAGCCATAGTAACAGAAGACCCACAAGAGGAAGGTGTACGTAAAGCCTTAAATTTAGGTCATACTATCGGACATGCTTTTGAAAGCTATTCGTATCAAATGAACAAACCCGCATTGCATGGTTATGCTGTAGCTTGGGGTTTGATGTGCGAGTTGTTCCTTTCGTATAAAAAATTAGGCTTTCCAAAAGAGACATTGATTAAGGTGGCTCGTTTTGTGAAAGAGAATTATGGACATTTTTACATTTCGTGTGATGATTACGATGCATTGTACGAACTAATGCTGCACGATAAAAAGAATACAATAGCTAATTGTATAAATTTTAGCCTATTATCTAATGTAGGGGTGTTGTCATTAAATCAACATATCGATAAAGAAACGATTTTTGAGTCGCTCGACTTTTTTCAAGAAATGATGGGTATGTAATTTCCTATACAAGGGGTTTTTATACAATGAAATCATATTTACAACATATACCCTTGGGTACTTCGTTGCCTGTTAGCAATCCTCATGCCATTTCTGTGTCTTTTCCTAGCATGGATGATGTAATTGGTTACGAAAAGAAAGATGTATGTACCATTCAGCAGCTTCAATCAGGATATCCTCGTTTTTTTAGAAATAAGCTCGTGCATCTGCTTTGCGAAACAGTACGTAAAGAGTTTAAATTGCCCGTGAGTGTAGAGATATATCCTTTGCCATGTAATGCTCTATTATCATTGCTAAATTTGTATTTTTGTAAAGATTTTGTAAAGATAGAAGCATATGGAGTTACATTTTTATTACTAGATGAAAATGATGTTCAGTTAGATAAGTTGCGAGGGTTTCTTCGCCAGGTGGGTGTCTTTATGTCTTCGCGTAATGCGGAGGATATTTTGCACTCCAATGGATTAATTTCAACAACGTTTAACGAAGCCTACAGAAGTACAGCCTTATTATTTTGTACAACAATCCCTTCAAAAAGCTTACGAAACAAACTCTGTAGACGATATTATTTTGAGTAATTGTGGTATGAATGCTTTTTTTGCTGTATTTCAAACTATTCAGGATATTAGTTTGTTATCTGGTAAAAATAGGGTATTGCAATTGGGTAATCTATACCTTGATTCTTATGATATATTACGCACCTATGCTAATAAAATTACCTTGTCTCATGTAACCGATTTTGACGAAATAAGACGAATGATTCAAATGCATCACACAGTGTTAAGTGCGGTGTATGTAGAAGTGCCTAATAATCCCTTGCTTGAGTGCGTAGATTTACCTCGTTTGTATGCCTTGTGTCAAGAATATAACATTGTTTTATTGGTCGATTCTTCTATGGCTTCTGCCCATACTTTGAACCTTTTGCCATATTGTGATGTAATAACAGAGAGCTTATCGAAGTTTGCCAACGGACAAGGAGATGTGCTGATGGGAGCTATAGTTGTGAATGCAGCGAGTACGTATAGTAAAGAAATAAAATCTCGAATTGCGTCTTATGTTATTCCTCCTTATGTGCGAGATGTGCAACGATTAGCCCATTCGATTTCTGATTATTACGAAAGGGTATGTTTGTCATCGGCAAGTACACGTAAATTGATTGAGTATTTGCAAAATTCGCCCGAAGTAGAGCAAGTATATTCCGTTTTGCACCCATTGTCTAAGCGTAATTTTTCGATTCTACAGAAAAATGACTCGCTTATACCAAGTGTTTTTTCTGTTTTGTTTAAGCAACCATTAGCCTATTATTACGACAAATTACCTTTGCCCAAAGGTCCAAGCTTTGGTACAGTCTTTACTTTAGCTATGCCTTATGTATATTTAGCCCATTTTGATTTAATACAAACAGTAGAGGGCAGACAGCAGTTAACGGAGATGGGACTTCATCCTGACATGCTACGAATATCTGTA
>ERZ795058.5813-NODE-5813-length-10959-cov-22.245231_pt1 | contig 10959 bp, 9 predicted proteins | sample MGYA00375142_ERZ795058 | MGnify/ENA primary metagenome ERZ795058 (study PRJEB30187, sample SAMN05720210) | activated sludge metagenome | isolation source: anaerobic digester from wastewater treatment plant | place: Japan | collected 2015-04-20 ...
AGAAACGAAGATTACCGCCAACTATGTGGTGGATCAAAGCACGTTGGATGACCTTCGCAAAATCTATCCGATGAACGGACCGAAGATCTTCCTAGGGTATGCGATCACCAACTTGTCCACCACATTCGACGGGTTTTCATCGTCGCAGCTCCAAACGGCGTTTGAAGTGAGAGCCGGCAAAGCCCCGTATGGGCGGCACATCCGATCCGGCGCTTATAACGCAGGCGAAGGAATCTTTTTGATCAAAAGCACTCTTGACGAACATCTTCACTATGTGGTCTATCCGTTCAGCGACACTTCAGGCAGCACCTTCACATCGCCAAGCTATCATGTGATGTATTCCGATCCGGCCAAAATCACCTTGAAAGCCCAGATCGAAACCGATTTTGTCGTTGAATACAAGAAAACCGATGGCATCTTTACCGTAACTCCGAAAAACCCTTCATACAAAAATCAGACGAATAATCAACTTGCACGAATACAGAAAAAGCTGTTTTCTTCGATCCAACCTGAAGACGATGATGTAAATGCCTACGATCCTTCGGCCATGTACGTTCATCTCTTTGCGGCGATCAACATTTCCCAGGGCGATTTCAACAATATCTATTGGACGAACCTGAAGTATTTGGGAAATATCAAAATTTCCGAGTAATATAAATAATATATATTCTGTCAACTAGAAATAGTGAAAGAATTCCCCTGTTGGGGTTCGTTCTGCCCCGTCTGTTTGTTTCTCATCCGTTGTGTTCCGCTTTGACCAGCTCATGGAGCATACCGAATTCCGCGTCCGAGATCTTCAGTTTTTGCGCCAAGCGATATGCGATTGTTACATGTTCCTTGATCGTTGTAAGAAATTCCTCTTTGATCCGCTCCTTGGCGCCAAGGGAAACCTTCGAGCCTTTTGCAGGAATCGTGGTGATGTATCCTGCCTCTTCCAATTCCTTGTATGCCCGCTTTACCGTGATCACGCTGACCTTGAGGGTTTTCGCAAGATTCCGGATTGACGGAAGCTGTTCGCCTTCCTTGAGAATTTCGTTAGCGATCTGGAAGCGAACCTCTTCGATGATCGCCATATACATCGGTGTGTCCATAGATTATACACAGTGTACCATGCCGAAAGATTTCAGTATACTTTTTTTATGATTGATTACACATTTACCCGCTCTGAGAGCTATGAAGAAGCACTGAATCAGCTCAGGACAATCATCGCTCATCTGCGCAGCGAAAACGGCTGCCCATGGGATCGCAAGCAGTCCGGCGAAGATATCACCCTGAACCTGATCGATGAAGCCTACGAGTACCTGGATGCGCTGAGAAGCGAATCTGCGCCTGATATGATGGAAGAACTTGGGGATGTCTTTTTAAACGTCCTGATGCTTGGCCACATTCAGGAAGAAACCGATGACACGTTCGTGATCGGGGCGTTGAATGCCGTCAGTGAAAAGCTCATTCGGCGTCACCCTCATGTCTTTTCCTCCGCTTCGGCGGAGAATCCTGATGATGTCCTCATACTTTGGGATCAAATGAAGGTCAAAGAAGGAAAGCAGCCGGATGAAGACGACTTCTTCAGTCGCATTCCCCCTGCTCTTCCCATCTTCGAAAAAGCCGCTGAAATCCAGCATAGAATGAGAAAGGTCGGTTTCGATTGGCCGGATGCTTCCGGAGTCTTCGAGAAGGTCCGGGAAGAAATTCGGGAAGTGCGTGAATCATTGGAGGAAGGCGGCGATACCGAGGAAGAACTGGGGGATCTTCTCTTCAGCGTCATCAATCTTACTCGGTTTCTGGGCTACAACCCCTCCTATGCGCTTCGTCGGACAAATAAAAAGGTGCAGGCCCGGTTCAACCGGGTAGTCGCCCAAGCACGGGAAGAAGGTTTGGAACTCAAAACGGCGAGTCTCGATCAGTTGGAAGCGTTATGGCAGCGAGCTAAAGGCGAAGCATGAACTCACTGTAGGAGGTTCCGATCTCCCCCGCATAGAGGTGCGTTCGGGTTATTCCATATTTGGAAGCGATCAGGAACTTGTCCGCATCCTTTCCGAAGAGCAGCTTGATCATATTGCGTTCGCCATGGATGATAACCTCAAAGCGATCTTCTCGGATCTCTTTCACCGTGGCGCCTTCTTTGGGCTCCCGAACCAGTGCTCGAAGAGCGCTTTGAGCCTCAATGGATCCTTTTGTATCGAACTCATAGCGGCTGGCGACGAGGTGCCGGGCAAGGGTTTGCTTCTTCCCTTTCGGGAGAAACACGACATCCGTGATCATAAAACCATCATGGAGTTTTTCCTGCAGGGCTTCTTTTACGCCCGCTTCGGTGAGAGTCGGATCATCAACCAGCTCGATCAGAAGGATTTCCGCCTCCCCCGTTATTCCGAGGGAAAGCGGATTCACGAACTCAAGCTTGGGCGTCGGGTTGTACCCTTGGGTGAACTGCACCTGCAGGTTTGCCCGCTGAAGCGCCATCTCGACGTTTCTCATCGTATTGATGTGGCTGATCATGGTCGCGGGAAAGACCCGTCTGTAGGTAACGAGCGCCTGCACATAGGATAGCGGGCTCGGCCGCTCCTGCGGCTTCGGGTATTCGACGGCATCCGACCGTTTGGCATCAACCACCTTATGGGCGGAAGTACATGCCGCACACCGATGAGCACACTCGGCGGTGCAACGGCCGGTAAGCAGGAGCCTGCTCGCCCGTTTATACTCCTCGATGAGGAACGGTTTACCGACTCGAAGATTGATTCCGTCCCAGGGAAGCGGTTCATCGAGCCGATACTCATCGTAGATCGCGGCGTTTACATCATAGGAAGCCTCCCCGATCGCCTCGAACCATTTCTCCTTATCAAGGTATTCATCCCAGGCATCAAGCCGGCAGCCTTTGTCGTAGGCGCTCTCGATGACATCGGCAAACCTCTCATCCCCCCGGCTGACCAGAGCCTCGATGTAACTGATCGTCGGATCGTGATAGTTCACCCGGGCCCCTTTGATGCGGGCGATGATCATCTTCTTGAGGTGGTGGAGCTGGTCTTGCGCTTCGGCGGCCGGAAGCTGGGCGCACCATTGGAACGGCGTATGGGCCTTGGGAATGAAGGTGCCGATGTTGATGTTCATGTTGAGCTTCGTTTCATCCCAGATCGCCCCGAGGTAATCGACGATCTCCCGGTTTTCCTCCTCTCGATCCACGAACGGAAGACCCACCATGAAATAAAACTTCGCCAGCCGCCATCCCCGGCTCTTCGCTTCCTGAATGATTTCAATGACTTGCCGCAAGGGAACCGGTTTGTTCATCGCCTGCTGCCACGCTTCTTTCGGCGTCTCGATAGCGAAAGTCAATCCGCTTTTCCGCACCTCCCCGAGCTTCTCCAAGATTCCGAGGCTGAAGGTGTTCACCTTCAGGGAAGGAAGGGAAAAGGAGATGTTCCGATGGGCGTAGGTTGCATTGAGGAGATCGATCATCGCTTCCAATTGGGGATGATCACCGCTGGAAAGCGAGGAAAGAGTGATTTCCCGGTACCCGTATTCATCGACAAACTGGCGGACCTCCTCGACGACCGTGGCAAGTTCTTTCTGGCGGTAGGGTTTGTAGAATTGGCCGGCATGGCAGAACCGGCAGCCGTTGGGACAGCCGCGCATGATTTCCACGACGCCGTTGTCCTGCGCCACCTGAATATTGGGTACGACAAAGTGCTGAAACGTCCGTTTTTCAGGAAAGGCGTGATCGATATGCCGCACGGTGGATTTTTTACCCAAATGCCATAAGAACGTGAATTGTCGCAACTCCCTGATTTTTTCCGTCCGACTCCACCCTTCCCTCTTTGCTTGCCGTAATACGGCGACCACGGCCTCCAGACCGCCTTCCGATTCGCCGATATACACGAAGTCAAGGAATGCTCCGAACGGCAGCGGATTGGTGATCGCCGGCCCGCCCCCGATCACGATCGGATGCTCGTCCCCCCGCTCGCCTGCCCTGATCGGTATCCTGCCCAGATCCAAGACTTGAAGGATGTTCGTCGCCGTCAATTCATAGCCGATCGAGATGCCGAGAAAATCGAGTTCATGAAGACCAAGCCGGGTCTGGAGCGTGTATAACGGAAGATCTTTCTCCCTGAGCAGCGCTTCAAAGTCGGGAGCGACGGAAAAGACGCGGTCGCAATGGACGTCCTCGATGCGATTCAGTTGATCGTAGAGGATCTTGATCGCCAGATTGCTCATCCCGATCTCATAGAGGTCGGGAAAACAGACCGCACATCGAAGATCGCCTTCTTTGGGCTCCTTCCTGTTTTGGATATATTCACCGCCGATATACCGGGCGGGGTTGCTTATCATCAACAAGTCATTGTGTAATCGATCGAACGTATTATTCATGAGCTTCCTTGTTTTTTTGGTAAAGCCGGGCGTACTGTGCTTCCTCGTATCGCCGCCCGGCTCGGCCGGCAAGCAGAGCCAAGGCGCGATAAAGCTCGATTGTATCACTCTTTTGCATTTTTAGGGAGATGAACCACGCTTCGGCGATCGAGGGATCCAATCCAAGGGGAACCACCTCCAATACGAGGTTGACCTGCTCTTCAATTGAAAGCATGCCCAGATAGGTTTCAAGGGCGGCGGGATCGACTTCGGAGGCGATGAGGAGCTTCGCCTCCTCGAACGGTGAAAGGGTTCCCCGGATCACTTCTGAAAAGAGGGTCTTTGCTTCCTGCGTCCTGCCTGTTTTCAGGAGCGCCCGGTAATACTCTTTTGCGTAATCAATCGTCAGGCGATTCCGCTCTTTTAGGATCTCCGCCTGGCTGACGAGGTACGCCCAGTCTTGGTTTTTCAAAGCGAGCTCGACACTCAGCTCCTGGTGCTCCTGTTTGGAAAGAGGCGTCAATGCAGCGTAGAGCTTGATCACATCCAGAGCTTTTGATGATTGGCCGAGGCGGTCGAGCGCCCGAGCTCGATAGATGAGCAGCTCGGGGTCTTTATTCCGCTGAAATTGCGATGTTGTGCGATCGATCACCTCCTGATATGCTCCACCCTCGAGCAAGCGATCAAGAAAGTGATGGTTGTTTGAACAGGAGACGAGGATACAAAAAAAGGAGAGAAGTATGCCAACAAGAACTGTTTTTCGCATATCTTCACCCCTTCTATGTAAAAAAAGACAAGGCAGGCAATAAGCCGGGTTCTGTCGAAGATGATCATCTATCTAGGTGGTTTGTTGCCAAACCACTCATGCAACCTACCCGCAAATGTCGGGCGGACAACCCAATTTGCTGCTTGGTCTTGCTCCTGACGAGGTTTTCCCTGCCGATGATGTTGCCACCATCGCGGTGGGCTCTTACCCCACCATTTCACCCTTACCGCGGATGCGGCGGTATCTTTTCTGTGGCACTCTCTGTAGCGTTACCGCTCCCGGATGTTATCCGGCGTCATGTCCTGCGGAGCCCGGACTTTCCTCACTCGGCATACCGAGCGCGATCATCTAGCCTACCTTGTCAAAAATCCTATAAAACGTCGTCAAACTCACCTTCTTGAACAAAATCACCCAAGTCGGCATCGGGATCGACCCGTCCGGCGATGAACTTGTCTTCCGCACCGTCGACGTCTTCCCAATAGAGGATTCGGCTGCAGTACGGACAGAATTCAACATCCTTGCCATCGCGAACCGAGTTTACGAACTGCACCGGAAGAATAACATGGCATCCCTGACAAACCAAGCCATGAACGGGAACGATTCCCTTGCCTTTCTTGTTTTTCACGATGTTGGAAAACTTTTTGTACAAATCGTGTGTGATCTCTTCATCGATGTAGCTTTCACATCTCGCGCTGACTTCAGCCAGTTCCTGTTTCTTTTCGGCAAGGAGCGCATCGATCTTGCTCGCCTCGGCATCGACTTCACTTTTTTGAAGAGCCATCAGCTCCTCTTTCTCGGTAAGTCGGATTTCGAACTCCTGAACCTGCTTCTCTTTGACGTGAAGCTGTTTCAACAGGCTCTGCTCTTTCGCTGCGGCATCTTTGATCTCTTTCTCCAACGCTTCGAACTCACGCTGGGTGGTGATCAACTCCATGTTGCGCTCGCTTTTGTCACGGGCTTGGACAGCATCTTCATACTGGTAGCCAAGGTTCTTCAGCTCGACCTTCGCCGTCTCGCTTCGACTGTGCTCTTCGATGTAGTCGAGGTTGATCGTGTCCAACAACTCCTGTTTGACTTTCAAGTCACGGGGGAGCCTGGCGATCTCCTCTTCCAGAGCAAATCGAATGCTCAAATCATTCTGTAATTGATTAAGCCGTGAAAATACCGCTGCTTCATTCATCATCATTCTTCCTCTATTAAATGAAATCCTTCAATTTTCTGCTTCGTTTCGGGTGGCGGAGCCTCCGCAAAGCTTTCGCTTCAATCTGTCGAATCCGCTCGCGTGTAACCTCAAAATACAATCCTACTTCCTCGAGTGTCAACGAGTAGCCGTCCTCTAAGCCGAACCGCATCTTCAACACTTCCTGCTCGCGGGCCGGAAGCGTGCTGAGCACCTCTTTCAGTTGCTCCTGAAGCAATGAATAGGCGGTTTGCTGAGCGGGATTCTCAACATCCTTGTCCTCAATGAAATCACTGAGGAGGGAATCCTCTTCCTCGCCGACCGGTGTTTCAAGACTGATCGGTTCGCGGGCGACGTTTTTGACGGCCTTTACCCGCTGCTCGGTCCAACCAAGCTTTTCAGCGACTTCCTCATCGGTCGGCTCCCGCCCGAGGCTCTGCATCAACATCCTCGACTCGCGAACGACTTTATTGATCTGTTCGATCATGTGGACCGGGACGCGGATCGTTCGGGCCTGGTCACTGATCGAACGGGTGATCGCCTGACGAATCCACCACGTGGCGTAGGTGGAAAATTTGAAGCCCTTGCGGTACTCGAACTTCTCAACCGCTTTGATCAAGCCGATATTCCCTTCCTGAACAAGGTCAAAGAAATGAAGGCCGCGATTGGTATACTTCTTGGCGATCGAGACGACCAGCCGCAGGTTGGCCCGAATCAGGCGATCCTTTGCATCTTTCATCTTCTTTTGGCCGAATTTGATTCGATCGGCCAACTCGAGAATGACTTCACTTTTTTCCTCAAATTCAAACTCGATCTGCTTGAGCACTTTGTGAGTGATCTGAAGCTCCCGAATCAGATCCTTGATCGTATCGCTGGAAAGGTGCAGCTCTTCTTCGATCAGGACGGCTTTTGACTGGGTCGCCAAATCCTTGCCGAGTTGACGGAGATCCCATGCTGTTCGAATATTCAGCTTGTTTTCAAGCTGTTGCTTCTTTTCATTGAAGGAACGAATCTTATACTCCGCCTCGATGAAGTCGTTGGTGAACGCAAGAATCTCTTCCGGCTGCAATTCGATCGTCGAGAGTTTCTTGAGCAATGCCTGTCGACTCTTATCCAAAGCGGCATCGCCGAGAATATCCTCTCCCGAGAGAATCATCTGGTCTTTCTTTGCGATATAGGTCTTTAAAACAGCTTGAATGTCCTTCAACGATTCCCGGTAGCAATTGTTATATCGCTTCAGGCTTATTTCAAATTCTTTGGAATCCTTTTGCGAATATTCATCGTCATTTTCATCCCGCTTCGTAGAAAGCACCGTCAGGATGTCCTTGAATCGGGTAATAAGAATTCCGCTTTCCTGGATTACCTCGATGATGATCGCCGCCCCCTTTTCCATCTCCATGGAAAGTTCGACCTCTTCTTCGGCGGTAAGAAGATTCTCCCTCCCGATCTCGCGCAAATAAAGTCGAATCGGATCGTCCCCGCCACCCTCGCCTTTATCGGTTCCAAGGATTGTCGGATGACGGGAGGAGTCGCTTTCCCCATCCTGATCGTCGAGTTTGGAAATATCCACGTAATGGGCTCCACCGGCCGAGTCATCGTCGGTGCTGATGCCGCTCCATGATTTCAACCCATCGACCTCGTCGTCCTCATCCTCTTCATCGAGATCGTCATCGTCGTCATCGTCTTTCGTTTTTTTGGGGGGTTCGTCATCTTCCTCTTCAGGCACATGAAAATCTTCTACGCTGATCGGTTCAACATCGACGTCGATCTCATCGTCAATATCGTCATCCTCCAAATCCAGGCTGAAGACATCACCAACCTCATCGATCTCATCGTCATCGGGCTCCCCGTCAAACCCGTTGATCTCATTGGTTTCAAGCGGCTCGACAAGCTCGATATCGTTGTCGGTCAAGAGTTCCTCAATTTCTACTCGATATTCATCGCCCAAATTTTCGAGCTTCTTCATAAGGAGGTCTTTGCTGACGCTTTTCGTGTCCCCCGCTTCTTTAACTAAATCGTTAAAAATGTTATTGACAATAGTGTTATCCAGCATCTGTTTCCTTTACCCTGTTTCTCTATCCACACTCCGAATCCGTGTTGGAGTTTGTGCGCGTTAAAAAGCCTTGGTTTGAATCAACCAAGTGAACCCAAAGGTGTATTACGTCAGTATGTTCTCTCCCTTCGTATACTCGTCATCTTTCAGCACTTCGTCAATCTTGGGTCATGCGGGCCCAAGTCGGTGACCTTTTTCACGGACGTCGTTACATCATACAGATTTATCCGTGCCTTTACAAGAGAAGCAAAGCTGATGCCATCCTCCCTGTTTCCTCCTTCAGCTCCTGCTTTATTCGGGCGATTTCCTCCTCAATTTCCACTCGTTCTTCCAATAGCTCTTCAATTGTCCGGCTGTCGTTCCCCTCAAGCTGCGTGATATCCAACAAGCGTTTGTTCGATTGGCGCTTTTTCTCCCATGATCGAAGGCGGATTCTCAAGAGACTCTCTTTCAGGATCTTCTGCGGTTCGTTTCGAAACTCCGCCAATCCAAATGATGAGGAAAGGTCGCTTTTTACCTGGTCGCTCTCGAGCAATTGCAAGAGATACTCACTGCCTGCAAGGGCATCCTCCCGGGCGGCCTGCTCCAACGCTTCATACAGTTCGTGGGCTTTCGGATCATTCAGGCTTTCAAATCCGATCGAAGCGCGAGTTTTCAAGTACAGCTCGGGGTTGTTCGCCACGGTCAGCATCAGGTAATAGTCCAAAGAGATCGCCGCCGGATTCAACGGAACAACCGGTTGTGCTTCCCGCTTGGGCACGACGTTCTTCGGGGTTTGCTCCTTGGCGTATTCCTCATGCATCGAGGCTTCATCGATATCCAGGAGATCGCTGAGGGTCTTGATCAATTCCTGCCGCTCGATCTCGCTGTGCGTCGCCCTCAGATAGGGTTTGAGCTGATGAAATGCACGGGCCTTCCCTTTTGCCGTGGACGTATCATGGCTGTGGAGCTGAGCGTTGAGCAAAAATCGGAATCCGTCGAGGGAAGAGGAGAGCTGTTGTCTGAGCGCTTCTTCCGAGCCCTGCTCGATGAGTTCCGACGGATCATTTGCATTCGTGAGGGCAAGCACCTTGTTGACCATCCCCAGATCCTGGGCGATCAGCAACGCTTTGGCGGTCGCTTCCCGCCCGGCCCGGTCATTGTCAAAAAGAATCTCGACGGTATCGCAGTATCGGCGGAGCAGCCTCCCCTGCTCCGGGGTGAACGAGGTGCCCAGGGGCGCCATCGCATTGGTGAACCCCGCCTGATGGAGCGCCACAACATCGAAGTTCCCCTCGCAAAGGATCGCTTTGCGCTCCTGTTTGATCGTATCCAGCGATTCATAGAGCCCGAAGAGGTTGTGCTTCTTTGAATAGATCACCGTCTCCGGAGTGTTGATGTACTTCGCTTTGGAGGTGTTTGAAAGATCCCTCCCCCCGAACGCCACGACCTTGCCCTGCCAGTTGCGGATGGGGAAAATCAACCGGTCCACGAAGAGCGGATAGGTCGGATTTTTTTGGCTGAAGAGGCCGCTTTGTGCCAGCAACTCGTCGCTGTAATGCTGTTTCTTCAAAAACTGATGCAGCCACGCCCCGTCGCTCGGAGCATATCCAAGGAGAAACGTGTCCCACATCGGTTGAGCCACGTTTCGCTTCTTCAGATAGGAGCGGGCATATGATCCGCTTGACCCGGTTTTCAAAAGATAGTGGAAGGAGCCGGCTATCCGCCCGTACAGCTCATACAGGTTTTCGGAAAGATCCCGCTGAGCCCGCTGGGCGGGGGTCTCCTCTTCCAGTTCCACTCCCGCTCGTTGGGCAAGCATCTTCACCGCTTCATGGAACGGCACCTTTTCCGTCTCCATGATGAAGTCGAAGATTGATCCCCCTTTTTTACAGGAAAAACAGTAATAAAACCCCTCTTGATCGACGACGCTGAAGGAAGGGGTGCGCTCTTCATGGAAGGGACACAATCCCCAGAGGCGCCCGCCTCTCGAGGAGAGGGTGACGTAATCACTGACCACTTCGCTGATCGACAGGCGAGCTTTGATTTGTTGGAGAGTAGATTCAGCAATCTTTGCCATCTGGTCTCCTATATGATCATGATCAATCCATTGGCGATTCGCTGGCGAATGAAACCATCAATTTCCTTCTTGCTGTACCGTTTACCGTGTCCGATTCCGGGACATGAACGGGCTTCTTCTTCCCATGTCTCTCTGCTTTCAATGATTGTGCCCCAAAACGGGTAGGTTCGGCATTGGACCGGACGAGCTTCATACACGGTGCATCCGTTCGGGCTCAGGAAGATGCAGTCATGGTTCTTTTTCTCCACCAGGCTGATCATCTTGTAAGCCCCCATGTCAACGTAGTGACAGTACGTCTTGATGAATGCTTCCTGATCCATGCGGGTATGGGCACAAAGGCGATCAAGATCGGATTGAGAGAGAAAGACATACCCCGGCTCAACCCCGCAACAATAGACGCAGCCTGCTACGCAGGAGAATTGCAGGCCTTCATCGTAAAACCTACTCATCTACACCCCTTTTTCACGATGACGAACAAAGGCCTTCCTCGTAGAAGAAGGCCTCCGATTGGAGAGAGAAGGATTCGAACCTTCGAAGGTGATAACCAACAGATTTACAGTCTG
>ERZ795058.5818-NODE-5818-length-10956-cov-4.134024_pt1 | contig 10956 bp, 8 predicted proteins | sample MGYA00375142_ERZ795058 | MGnify/ENA primary metagenome ERZ795058 (study PRJEB30187, sample SAMN05720210) | activated sludge metagenome | isolation source: anaerobic digester from wastewater treatment plant | place: Japan | collected 2015-04-20 ...
ACGATGCTTGGGGTAACCGTGGTGGATCCAGACAGGCAAGCACTTCACAGTGTTCTCATGACCCTGGAGGGGCTGGTTTTGTTCGACGGGGAATCAGACGGCGCCACACTTTCCGTCAACCGGGCGGTTGCACCCTTTGACAAGGAGCCGTTTGCACAAAACATGATGGACGATGTCCGGCTGCTGTTTCTGGCCCCCGCCTCTCCGGATCCCGAACACGGTGTCTTGAAAGACGGCACAACCCTTTGTCGTTTTAAGGGCAACGCCGAAGAAACGGTGGATATTCTGATTCGTCCGGATCGCACCTGGAAAATCGAAACCTATGTGACGCCTTCTCAGCCGCTTCGGGAAATTATGGCATCGAAACTCACCGGGGATATTCCCGGAGATATTGCGTTGCAGGGTTATACCCCTCGGGTTTACACCCTGCATTTGAAATTGATCAGTGCGGAACCTGTTTCTGTCGGAAGCAAACCAACAGAGACGGGAGAGGAAACCGATAACGAATAACGGAACCATCCAGCACCACCGCAGGTGGTTAAACTCAGGAAACCATATGAAATTTAAGCTCATCTATCCGAAGTGGCGGAAACTTTCCCGGCAGACGGAATTTCATCTACCCCCTCATGGCCCCGTGGTTTTTGCCGCCACCATCCCGCCCGACTGGGATGTCGAATTCACCGACGAAAACGTGGAAACGCTTCAGCTTGATGATTCACCCGATTTTGTCGGCATTTCCATGATGCTGACCAGCCAGGTGAAACGAGGCTGGGAAATCGCCGACGCCTACCGCAACCGAGGCATCAAGGTTATGTTCGGCGGGATCGCCACCATGCTCCACGCCGAGGAGACCATGCTCCACGCCGATTCGGTTTTTCTGGGGGAGGCGGAAGGGCGCATGGAAGGTGTTTTTGAGGATTTCAGGCAAAACCGCCTCCAAGAACGTTATGATTATATGAACAATTTCCCGTCGGATGACCTGATCGGCACAGCCCGACGCAGCATCCTGAAACGGGAGTTGTACTATTACAAAGGCGTCCAGATGGTTGATCTGGTTCACGCTTCGCGGGGCTGCCGCTTCAACTGCTATCCCTGCTGTGTCAGTTTCCTGGGAGGCAGAAAATTCCGACCCCGTCCCTACGATAAAGTTGTCGCGGAGATCGCCGGCATCGACAACAACCGCCTATTTATTGTGGACAATTCCCTTGCCCAGAACAAAACTTGGGAAATGGGGCTTTTCCGGGAAATGATCCCCCTGAAGAAAAAATGGTGCTGCCATCCCATTGAGGATGACGACAGGGTCCTCGATCTCGCCGCTCAGGCGGGAGCCTGGTATGTATATCAGGCGATTTACGACACATCGGAACGTATCCGCAGCCGTATCCGTCGTTACAAGGATCATGGGATCGCCGTGGAAGGCACGATTCTCCTGGGCCTCGACGGCCAGACGGAAAACGATATCCGGCGTCTGGTGGACTTCCTGCTGGAAATTGACCTTGACTTGGCCGAATTTACAGTCCTGACACCATTCCCCCATACCCGGACGTTCGACGACTACCAGAGGGAGGACCGCATCTTTTCTTATGACTGGAACGATTACACAGCGGATAAAGTGGTCTTTCAGCCGGACAAAATGTCGCCGGAAAAACTGCAGGAGCTTTACTACTATGCCTGGGACACATTCTACCAGGACGAACCGCAACCATACAAGATGTTCAAATTGCTTCAGAAAGTGGCAGTCAGGGAAAAAGCCGACGGCACCTACCGGGGCAGAAGGCGGGACCTGATCGAACATCGGTTCGGTAGAAAGGAAGAAAGTTCCGGAGATCTATCATGAATAAGGTCAAGAAAGATGAAATCACCGTCGGCCGGAAGAATCTGCCCCTGGAGGCGTTTCTCGCCGTGGCCCGAAATCAGGTATCCGTAAAACTGAGTGGCGACCGCGCCTTCCGGCAGGGCCTCCGCCGCAGCGTTGAGATGCTGAAAAGCGCCATTCATGACGGTATTCCCGTATACGGCGTTTCCACGGGATACGGGAAATCCTGTGGTATCCGCCTGACCCGGGATCAGGTGCTGAATTACCAGGGGGCCAGCCCTGTTCGGTTTCACGGTTGCGGCACAGGCGAACCGATTGGTATTGAAGCGACTCGGGCTGCCATGCTTTGCCGCCTGGTCTGTCTGTCGCGCGGTTATTCGGCAGTGACACTCGGCCTTCTCGAACAGCTTGCGGCGTTTCTTAACTTGGGCATTACACCCGTTGTCCCCGCCGAGGGCTCCGTCGGCGCGTCAGGTGATCTGACCCCCATGTCCTACGTGGCGGCAACCCTTTCGGGGGAGCGGGAGGTTTTCTACAGAGGGCGACGCATGCCCGCCGCTGAGGCGCTGCATAAAGCCGGCTTAAAACCATACCGGTTCGCCCCCAAGGAAGGCATCGCCATGTTGAACGGCACGTCCACCATGACAGGTCTGGCGATTCTGGCGGTCGAACGGGCCGGCCGTATCCTGGAAGCGAATATTGCTGCGACGGCCCTGACGGTTCACGCTCTGAAGGGAAAAGCCCTGCACTTTCATCCTACGGTCGGTGAAGCCAAACCCCACCCGGGACAGATTTATGTCGCCCGGCGACTAACCGATTTGCTCCAACTGGAGGGAAGCAGCACAGATCTGGAATCCCAGACCCAGGAAAACCTCCAGGATCCCTATTCCCTGCGGTGTGCCCCGCAGATCGCCGGTGTTCTCTACGATGCCCTGACCTGGATCCGCCAGTGGGTCGAAACGGAAGCGAACAGCGTCAACGACAATCCCATTTTCGATCCTGACACAGGTCAGCCGCTGATGAACGGGAATTTCTACGGGGGACACCTGGCCTTCGCCATGGATGCCCTGAAGACTGCCGTGGCGTCCGTAGCGGATATGTCGGACCGGCAGATTGCCCTTTTGGTCGACCCTCTGCTGAACCGAGGTTTACCCGGCGATCTGGTCGGCGTCAAGGGTGAATTCTCTGTCTTTCATCACGGTTTCAAGGCCATGTCCCTGTCCGCTTCCGCCCTGGCCGCGGAGGCTCTCAAACTGACGATGCCCGCAGGTTCCTTCTCCCGCTCCACCGAATCCCACAACCAAGACAAGGTCAGCATGGGCACCATTGCAGCCCGGGACGCCGAACGAGTCTGCACCCTGACGGAGAGAACCTTGGCCATTCATTTGCTGGCCGCCGCCCAGGGTTGTGAAATCCGGGGACATGTGGACCGGCGATCAAAGCTCCGCCTCATTTACAGCCAAATCCGAAAGCGCTCCGCCCCCCTGGTCGAGGACCGTGAAATGGACCGGGATATTGAGGCCCTCGCCCGGTGTATCGCCGAAGATCATTTCTGGAGGGCGACGCCATGAGCACGGGGGAAGCCAAATGGGCGGAAAGCCGTCATCGGGTGGCCTTTTACGACCTGGACCCGATCCAGGTGGTATGGCATGGTAATTACTTGAATTACTTTGAAAATGCCAGGACGACCCTTTTTAATACCAATGGAATCGATCTTTACGAATTCTATGTCCGGGAAGGGATTGTTTTTCCCATCATCAAGACATCAACCAAGCATATCATTCCCCTGCGTTACCATGATGAATTTATCTGCCGGGCCACCATCGCCGATGCCCGGGTTAAAATTGTCGTGGATTTCGAAATCCGCAAAGTTGACGGTCCCCAGATCTGCACCCGGGGGCGGACGGAACAGGTTGCCGTCAAGACACCGGAGATGGAAATGCTCTTTTCCGTCCCGGAAGAGATCCGGAAGGCGCTGGGTTTCTGGCCATGAACGAGATATTCCGGCAGGCGTTGGTCAGCGGTTGTGAAAGCCTCACCGCCGGGGCCGATTTGCTGGACCGGATCAACGTCTTCCCCATCGCCGACGGTGATACGGGACGGAATCTAGTCATCTCCCTATCTCCCCTGCGCCGTATGGGACGCAATATCCACGATCTGAAAAAAGATTTACTTCTTTCGGCCCGGGGCAACTCAGGAAATATCGCCGCACCATTTTTCCAGGCGTTCATAGAAGGGGATACTCGGGAAACCCTCTCCGGTGCCATCAGGAAGGGCCGTGACCAGGCATGGCAGGCCGTACCAGATCCCCGGCCGGGGACCATGCTCACATTCTTAGATGCCTTGGCTGATCTGTTTCATGATCCCCAATCTTTTCAAAGCCACCCGGAATGTCTCCACCGGCTTCAAAACACCGTGAGGCTTACGGTCAACCAGCAGCCGAAACTCCGGCAGGCGGGTGTTGTCGATGCGGGCGCCTTGGGCTTATACCTTTTCTTTGAAGGCTTCCTCTCAACTTTCACGGGTTTCGCCTTGATCATGTCACCCGTCACGGCTACGTTCGGCAATCTGGTGCGCCTTTCATCTGCATACCGGAACGAACCGGAAAACGGTTACTGCGTGGATACGATCCTGAAGACAGGCGCAGACAGGGAACAAGTGGAAGCCTTGCTTGCATCACTGGGTGAGTCCGTCGTTGTCGCTCGGGGAAGAAATTGCCTCAAAGTTCACTTCCATACGGACAATCGGGAGGCGTCCCGGACACGCTTGAGCCCGCTCGGCGAAATCCTCGGCTGGGAGGAAGACGATCTTTTCCGCCAGACGCTGGTTTTCAACAGGCCGCGAAAACGCGGTCCGATTCACATCATGACCGACGCCGCCGGTTCTTTGACCCGGGAAGAGGCAAAGGACTGGGATATCACCCTTCTGGACAGTTACATCACTATCGGGGATCAAAGCCTGCCGGAAACCTACGTGACACCCGAGGCGCTCTATAAGGCCATGCGTTCCGGAATCCGGCCGTCCACTTCACAGGCATCGGTCTTCGAGCGTCATCGGCATTACGCCAATGTCATGGCCACTTACGAACGCGTTCTGTATCTCTGTGTCGGCTCAGCCTATACGGGGAACCACCAAATCGCCATGGGATGGAAAAAAGATCACGATCCCGACAACCGCTTGACCATCATCGACACCGGGGCCGCCTCCGGCCGCCTTGCCGTCCTCGTCCTAGCCACAGCGGCGCTTGCGGAAAAGGCGCACAGAGAGGAAGATGTGATTGCCTTTGCCCGGAACGCCATCCAACTCGCCGAGGAATATATTTTTCTGGACCGCTTGGAGTATCTTGCCGCCGGGGGACGTCTTTCAAAGACGGGGGCTTTTTTCGGGGACATGCTGGGGATGAAACCGGTGGTGACCCCCATGGCGGATGGCGCACGAAAAGCAGGGCTCTGCCGTAATAGAAAAGATCAGGAGGCTTTCGCCCTGAAGGCCCTGTCGAAATCGATCGAACCGGATACAAAAGCCCTGATCATGCTCGAATACTCAGACGATCCGGTCTGGGTGGAGCGCTTCGCCGATCAAGTCAAGATCCTGTATGCCCAGGCCCAAATCATCGTTCATCCACTGTCGCTTACCTCCGGCGCCCACATGGGCCCCGGCACCTGGGCCGTGGCGTATCTCCCGGACTTTCCGGAATAACCTTCCCTTTTTCACCGTTTCCATCGCATAGTGTGAAAAGGATTACAATATTCCATACTTTTATGTTCTTGACACGCTCCGGCCTTCTTCATATAATGGCTCCGGTCGAAGCGATCATTAAAAACACGAATGACAGATATGGCCACAATTCTTTCCAAAAACATTCTATGAAGCTGAGGTGAATCATGAAAAAGACATGCGGTTGCTTAATTGTCATGTTAATTCTTCTTCTGTCATGGCAAACGGGCTTTGCCAAGAATGAGCAAATCAAGGCGAACGATTTTTTCCAAAAGGGAATCGCCTATGAAAAACAGAAAGTCTACGGTGAGGCGATCAACATGTTCACGGCTGCCATCGAATACGACCCATCCTTTGCCGAGGCTTACCTGCATCGGGGAAAAGCACGCCGGATTTATGAAATCTCGGCGGTCCGGGAGACGCTGGATGATTTCTCCGCAGTTATCGCTTTAGTGCCGGAAAATGCGGAAGCTTACTACCAGCGCGGTTTGGTGAATGAGTATGCCATAAACAATGAGGCAGCCAAATCTGATATGACCACGGCAGCGGGTCTCGGCCATGCAGGCGCCCGGCAGTGGCTTCTGGCTTTGAGTAACAAGAAAACAGCGCCTGCTCAAGCTCCGGCAGCAGCGCCGGTGTTGACGCCGGTCAGCAAAGCCGCACCGGTTACGCAACAGGGTTTTGACTTGGCGGATTATCTGTCGGGCGGGAAGCAATCGATTGTGTACTTTGATTTCAATCAGGATGTAATTAAACCCGAAGGCATGGCCCTTCTGGACGAAGTTGCAGCCGTTCTTAAAGGAAAAATGCCGGCGGCGGTGATTGTGGTGGTGGGACATACGGACAACACCGGTTCTGAAAAATACAACGCCGGTCTCTCTCTGCGGAGAGCTGAAGCCGCGCGGGATTATCTCACAACAAAACATGGTATCGCCCCTGCCCGGATCAACACGGAAGGGTACGGCGAAATGGCTCCGGCAGATACCAATGAAACCGAAGCCGGGCGAGCACATAATCGCCGTGCTGTCCTGACGGGCATCCAAAAATGAGCATCCGGCGACGTTTTAAGCTCTCCGCATCGCGTCTCCACGCGTATGACAGTAAAAGGCCTCCTGTCGAAAAGCAGGGGGCCTTTTAATGAGGGATATTCGATAGATAAATAGATTAAAAGGAGGATAATCATGGCGGAAAAAAATCAGGTTTATAAATGTACAATGTGCGGCAATATCGTTGAAGTACTCCAGGGAGGGAACGGCAAACTGTCGTGTTGCGGCCAGCTGATGATTCTTTTGAAGGAGGACGACGCCAAGGCCGTGAAGGGAAAGTAGGCGGGAAGAATCAGGATAATTAAGGCTTTTTTGTCTTTTCAGAAAAGAGGCGCCGCCTGAGAAGGCAGCGGCCAGTTTTAACAACAAAGCTTTTCCCGACCGCAACAAAAGTTGAAGCCGGTGAAGACCTTTCCTTTTATCCGGTGATCAATAAAAAAGGCAGGACCGGAAACGGCCCTGCCTTGCGGTTTATACTCGATTAATACTGTTATTATTTGTCTATTGATCTATTTTTTGTGACAGAATCGCCGGGAACTGTCGGATCAGTCTACGAAAACCATGTGAAAACATGGAGCCAAAAACAAGCACCATGGACCAGGAAGATATGTTCGTTCCCAGCTTGATCAAATGCTGAATCTCCATCACCCGTTGCTTCAACTTGCCGACCAAATCGACTGGCGTTTTTTTGAGGAGTCCTTCGGTCCTCTCTATGTGGAGAAAATGGGAAGACCGGGTACGCCCATTCGATTACCGGATGGTCCGCACTATCCGAAGCATGTCAATGTGGCATGCATTCCAAAGGGAAGGCCCACAACCTTTATGCGTTCGGCGGTAAGGTGGCCATGGTGACCAGTTCCAAAGACAAACGGATTCCGGGCATTCAATCTTTACCCGGTAATCCTTACGACGGACATACACCGGCGTCATCCCCGGCCCAGGTTGCGCGCCTGACGGGATAAACACCGGAGAATTTGTATTCCGACAGGAGAGACAAGGGAACAGCCTCTGTTTTGAACCGCACCGCCATTCCATCGGACAGATCGCAAGAAAAAGAGCCTGACCGCCGGCCAATGGAAAATGGTTCAGAAGGAGAAAGGCGATCGAACCGATCTTTGGCCATCTGGAACAGGATCACCGACTCCATCGCAATTATTTCAGGGGACAAAACGGATGCCAAGAATACGTTTGGAAAGCGTCCGCCCGTCACCAAAACGTACACTGCGCCGGTCAACGGTCCGGTCGCCAAGATCGTTATCCCCGGTCCGACTGTAACACCCACCTATTCCCTGACGTTGCCAAGAGGATCCGCAGACATGTATGATTAAACAAAGAAGCCCCGTGACAGGCATGGGGCTCCTAAATCATAGCTTTTTGAGATTTCAGATTTTTTGTATCGCTCCTGTTTTGCGTACTTCGGTCGAGTTCCTGTTTGACCGATATCCCAAGCTTCTCAAACGTGTACGGCTTTTTGACGTAAGCGCCCGCCCCAAGATCTTGAGCCTGCCTGACGCGATCCGTCTCCGAAAAACCGCTGACAATAATAGCTTTCTGGCCGGGATGGATTTCAAGAATCTTGCGATACGTGTCAAGGCCGTCCATGCCCGGATCCATGATCATGTCCAGCATGATCAAATCCACACGATGGTCCTTTAAATACTCACATGCCGCCTCGCCACCGGGCATCATCGTTACACGATAATTCAACCGCTCGAGTATCCCAGCCGCCAGCTCACGCTGAACTTTTATATCATCCACCACGAGAATGGATTCACCCCGTCCCATATAATCATTCATGGCAACCGGGACAGATTCTTTCATCAGCTCCTCCCGCGTTGCAGGGAAATACAGGGTGAAGGTGCTCCCCTTGCCTGTCCTGCTTTTCACGTCAATATAACCATGATGATCCTTGACCGTTCCCCAGACCACCGACAGGCCCAAACCCGTGCCGCTCCTGCCCATGACTTTTTTCGTATAAAAAGGTTCAAATATCCAGTTGATATCCTGCTCGGAAATACCCTCTCCGCTATCGGAAACGGTCAAAACCACGTAATCCCCCTCGGCGATTTCGTCATATCCTTGAACCGGCCTGTCCATATAACGATTTTGGGTGGCGATTGTCACCACGCCGCCGTCAGGCATGGCTTCCGCAGCATTGGAGACAAGGTTCATAATCGTCTTGGCAATATGGTGCGGCGAACCCTTGATATTTAGCGGCGCTGCATCAAGGCGGGTTGATATGTTCACGCTGGGATGAAAGGCTAAAATTCTTTCACATTCCGGCGTTTCCAGAAAATCGCAGATCAGGCTGTTCAGGTTAACAACCTCTTGTAACTGAACGCCCCGTCTGGCAAGAGTCAGCATATCTTCGATAATGGCCGCGGCTCTTTTCCCAGCGTTCAGAATATGAGTCACATGTTCCCTGACCGGGTCGTCTTCATCGACTTGAAAAAGCAGCAGTTCGGAATACCCGAGCAAAACCCCCAGCACATTATTCAGGTCATGGGCCACGCCGCCGGACAGCAGACCAAGGGCCTCCATCTTTTCCGACCGCCGCAGGCGCTCTTCCAACCCCCTGCGCTTTTCTTCCGCTTTTTTACGTTCGCTGATATCAATCAGAGACGCCACGCTTTTGCGAGTATTCGGTATAATATCGACGGTTAAATACATATCCCGGATTTGACCGTTTTTATGCATCAAACGGAATTCGCAGCTTTTCTCCGCCAGTTTATTATCGACCCGTCGCAGTTTATGCTGCTCAATCATTCGCGCCAGATCGTCGGGGTGAACAAACTCCGTCCACTTTCTTTTTCCTTCGGTTTCCTCACGTTTGTAACCGGTCAGATGCTCAAACTCTGCATTGACAAAGGAAATCGTCTTATCTTCTTCCACAATCAGCATGCCGGTACCGGTATTTTCGAAAATACTCTGGTATCTGGCTTTGCTTTCCCGCAGCTCCTTTTCCGCCTGCTTGCGTCTTGTGACATCACGGATGGTTTCAATCGCCCCGACAATGGCACCGTCGCTATCGCAGAGCGTCGTAGCTCTGGCCGACAAATATGCGCCCCTGCCTCCGTAAAGATTAGGGATGAATCCCTCCGCGGCCAGCATGGATCCCTGGCGATTGATTTCTCCGAAGCCTGTAAAACCATTTATCAGTGCTTCATCCGTCAGAAGAGCGAGATTGATGAGCACCGGTTTTCTCTCCCTGTAAAAGGGAAGCGCATATTCATAATCGCCTTGGCCGACCATCTCCACCGCTTTGACACCCGTCATCTTCTCCATCGCACGATTCCAGGCGATTACTTTACCTGCTTTGTCGATCACAAAGGTGGCGTCGGGCAGGAAATCGATGATCTCCGCCATCTGGCGCTGAGACTCCTCAAGCGCCTTCTGCGTTTTCTTAAGCTTACCGATGAGTTCGGACAACGCTTCGGTTTCCCGCAAACGGATTACACCGTTTTCCCGTGACAGCCGTTTGAAGTAGGCGATCTGTTTCACCGCCTCTTCAAGATCCGTCATTAAACCCGCTTTTGTCTTATCCGCCATAAAGTTACCTTTCTGTCATCACCCACAGAGTGCCGGTCCAGTCCAACCCTCTACTCTTGCCGAGCAAAGGCGCCACTTCCACACCGGAATAGAAACCCAGCAGCGGAATGTCTCTTTGTTTAAAAATCTCGCATATTATATCGGCCTCCTCATGAATGGTCTCCGACATGCGGGCGGTTCTTCCAGCGCAGTCGATGTAAAATCCGAAAGCCGGTTTCCGCCCATCTTTTTCGATCCGCTGCATCAAATCAGAACATTTTTTCCGGGCCGACTCCATCATTTTACTGGAATCGCGCAGCATGAACAAAAATTCCGTTCCCACTTCCAGGTCCGGTTCAAATATGACGATGCCCTTTGCGTCGGGTAAGGCACCCGTGATCAACCGGTTGACATACTCCTCTTCCTTATGATCCCCGTATCTGTCGCCGTAATTCACACCGATTGTGAGACGTTTGACGGGGATCTGCTTCCGCCAGGTTTGATTGCCGTATACCGCATCAATCAGTTCAACAACAGGCTGTCCATCGACTTCGTAAATGAAAGCCCCGTCCATCTTCGTAATCGTATGGTAGATACCATCCAAGGGGGTTGTCCCATGCATGATCTGATAGTAATGGTGATAATCGCCTGAAAAAAGGGTACCCACGACGGTTTGGCGCGTCACGGCATATCCGCTGAACAGCCGGGGAGGACTGAAATCAAAATCCCCCAATAAACCGGCGCCCAGGATCGGAACGGACGGGACAAGCACCTCTTCCATTCCTTGAATCAACAGCGGAGAGGCGTTCATGATCGGCGGCGTAGCAGCGGTCGGAGGATTTTTTAAGG
>ERZ795058.5831-NODE-5831-length-10942-cov-4.030311_pt1 | contig 10942 bp, 7 predicted proteins | sample MGYA00375142_ERZ795058 | MGnify/ENA primary metagenome ERZ795058 (study PRJEB30187, sample SAMN05720210) | activated sludge metagenome | isolation source: anaerobic digester from wastewater treatment plant | place: Japan | collected 2015-04-20 ...
AAGGAAATCCACTGAACTTTTATAAAAAACTGTATTGACAAAAGGGCTCACTATAGTTATAATATTTTATGCAATATAAATAAACAGGAGATGAAATGAAAAAAGATTATTGTAAAAAGCTAATTCTTACATGTATTTTTATTGCAGTGATGTTGCCCGCCCTGAGTGCTAACTCGTTTGCAAATCCCAAAAATGTTTCGGTCATTGTTACTGAATATTTTGACATTATTTACACCCAGGAGTCAGCCTACGCAGCACAAATGCTGGCAGAAAAGGCTGACAGCCTTTATTTAAAAGCCTGCGAACTCTTAGAATCTGAGCCGTATTTCAGGATGCCTGTGGTTCTTTCCCCTGACACCGATGTATTAAACGGCGGCTTTTTCCCTGCGATGTATAATTACATCATCCTATATGATACCCTGCCGGACAGCGGTTCTCTCGCTGTATTCAGCGAAAACCTTCTAAGTGTTTTTTATCATGAAGTAGTTCATGCAGTAAGTATCCAGAAAAAAAGCAATTTCTGGCGTTTTGCAGGTATGGTTTTTGGAGATATACTAACGCCTGCCCCTCTTTTTAATCTTCCCTTATCTTTTATAGAAGGAGTGACTGTTTCCTTTGAGAGCATGGACGGGGAAGGCCGGCTTAATGATGTGTTTGCAACCCATATTATTGCACAGGCAAAACTTGAGAATAAGTTTCCTGACTGGAAGCAGGCTGCCTATACAAGAGATATTTATCCGGTGGGGCAGCTTCCCTACCTTTTCGGCGGAGCCTTTGCAGCCTATATTCAGCAGAAGTACGGTATGGAAAAGTATGCTAAGTACTGGGAAGAGTGCGGAAAAATTCAGTTATTTAAACTTGTACCCGGTGTTTTCAAATCTGTATACCGCAAAGACATTGAGACTGTGTGGAAAGATTTTAAAAACTCTGTAGTTCTCCCTACTCAAGCAGGAGTTATAGCTGAACAAGGCAAAGAACTGCCGCAGACAACTCCAATGCTCAATATTGCAGATTATCCGGATAGTACGCTTTTGAGCACTAGGAATGAGAGTTTATACTCTTCTGTTGCTGCAGGTCCAGCCGGGATTGCATGGATCGATGAGGCTTTATCAGGTGTGTATTATCTTTCAAATGAAGATATAAAAGGTTCAAACAGTGCCAAACCTGAAAAATTATTCAGCTGCAGCTACGGACAGACCCGGGTCACTTTTTCTAAAGACGGGAAGTATCTTATATCGTCCTATGTATACCCGTATCCGGAAGGACGCAATACCGTCCAAATTTTCGACATGGAAAAGAGAGCTTTCACTAACGAAAAAATTCAGGGTATTCGGGATGCTGTAGTAATTACGCTTGATGACGGCAAGGAATACATTGCGGGTGTAGAAACAAAGTCGCAGTATGCTTCGATTGTTTTATATGACAGAGCTGCCTTGACCGAAGTTATGCGCCGCGAGTTCCCCGTTAACAGTATTCCGTTTTCTCTTGTGAATGCAGGAGAAGGCAATCTTGCGTATGTACTTAAAGAAAAAAATGACTGGTATATAGTGCTTTACGATCCGCTTTCCAAAGAAGAAGTGCGCATCTATGATCCGGAAAATCCGATTATTATAAAACATCTTAATCCTGTGTACGGCTCAAATTCAACAGGATTTACTTTTTCCTATGCTCACGGGTTTGTGGACGGAACCTTTCCCAGGATGGGACACCTTACTTTGAACAGTACCGGTTCTTCTCTAAAAGATACAACAGCATCTGTAAAAACACAAACTAAGGATATATCAGGCGGTGTCTATTATCCTGTGTTAATAGACGGTACTGTGATCTTTGATGCCCGATACTATGAAAATGATACACTCCACCGTATTCCGTATGATGCTCTGTGTAATTCTCAAAACTATGCTCTGTTATTGGACTCTGATTTTTCTGAGGATAAGGTTCAGGAAAATAAGGTAAGCGGGTTTGAGGAAGAAAGTTATAATCCCTTAAAGTACATGACAGACGGTATTTTTATTCCAATGATGTCATTGACTATGACCTCCGGGATAGAAGCAGATGAAGTAACATTGGAAGATTTTGGGGTGGCTGTAGGATTCAATTATATGACACAGGATCCAGCAAGTGTCTGGATGCCTACTCTTGGTTTATTATTCGATACAAAAAATCTTTCTGCGCAAACTCAGTTGTCGGTTGTTAATAGTGCAACTCCTGTAACATTTACGGGGAATTTTAATACTTCCTTTAATTTTACCGGTTATTTTGAATCACTTGCATCGTTAGAGGCTTCCTATACTCATCCTCTTGGAAATTCCGGCAACACACTTTCTGCTGCTAACTATGTTGAGGGAAACTGGGTAAGTGATCAGGGAGTCTTTGCTCATACTTATGCAGATTCAGCTAAGATTGTTTTTTCAACAATTAAACAAAAGGGAATCGGATTTTATGAATCTGAGGGCTTTGAAGCTGTGGCAGGCGCAGGGCTTTTCTTTGATCCCTTAGTTCCAGAAGGCGATAAGCTTCAGTATAATTACAGTATTGGTGCAGGTTATATGTTTGCCCGTCTTTTGCCTGTGGATAATACCAGGTCTCTGACCTTTAATCTTCCAACGCTTATTCAAGCGCATCTTTTCCCTTCGACTATACTGAGACCGGATACAAAGACGTTATGGGCGGCAATGGCAGATGTGACTCTTTTTTCTATGGAAATTCAAAAGGGAATTCCTTTCCTCTGCCTCTATGCAAATAGGTTAACCCTTTCTGCTAATTATACTGCGGGTCAGGTAATTGGGGGTGTAAACTTTAAAGACCCTGTCAGCAATTTTTCAAACATCGCGAGTCTTCCCTATGAGGACTCAGTTGCTTTACAGTGTAATATTACACTTCGTCCAATCTTCGGTATGCTTTTAACACAGATATCAATGGATTTCGGGGGCGGTGTCCGGTATTACATACGGCAGCAGAAATTTGAATACTTAATAACTATTTTTAGTGCTACACTTGGATTATCTCCCTTAGGAAGATAATGATAGGTAAGGCTGTAAAAGAAACACTTTTACAGCCTTTTTTTCTACATTGTAAACTTGTTTTTCATACTTGCTAGAATATTGAGAGCCATATCATCGGAGACTTCGCCTTGAGGTTCATGATATTCAACAAGGTTTGCAGGAGTTTCATCGAGAAAGGGGGAGGGTGTGCAGTCTACAACGTTCTGCATCTTTCTTCTTTTTCTGCAGGCCGATATAAACAATTTGTCCCGCGCCCTCGTTATAGCAACATAAAAAAGCCGGCGTTCCTCTTCTACGTTTCCATCCCCTTCTTCAACGCTTCGTGCATGGGGAATTAATCCTTCTTCTGCACCTGCAATGAAAACAACAGGAAACTCAAGTCCCTTTGAGGCATGGATGGTCATGAGACTTACCTTGCCCTTTAATGAGTCGTCTTCCATGTCGTCGCGTGATATAAGCGTAATTCTATTAAGATAGGCGTAGAGACCGGTGTCAAAGTTATCGGGATTATTTTCCCAGGTGTCGATTGAGGTTATAAGGTGTTCAATGTTTAAAAACTTAAAGCGGGCGGCCTTTTCATTTTTCTGATACTCCTGCATAAGGTAGTCCATGTAATTGACAGTATCTACCATTGCACGTACTTTTTTTGCAAGTCCCTTTCCTCCAAGAAGCAGAGATCGCTGCTCAGTAATCATATTTACGAAGCTTTCAAGTTCAATTTTCATTTTATCGCCCAGAGGAGATTCCTGAGCAGAAATGAGTGCATTAATACTTGTCCAAAGCGAGCATTTTTGATTTTTAGCAATTTCGTTTATCTGTTCAATGGTTTTGCGCCCTATACCTCTCCTTGGAGTGTTAATAATCCGCAGCAGATTAATATCGTCATCATGGTTGGAAATAACTCTCAAATAGCTGATAATGTCTTTTATTTCCTTGCGCTGGAAAAAACTCGTACCGCCTGAGACTGTATAGGGGATGTTTGCCTGTAAAAAGCCTTCTTCAATTGCCCGGGTGAGGGTGTTAGCCCGTATGAGTACTCCAAAATCCCCGTAGCTCCTTTTCTCGCTGATGCACAGACTTTGAATCATCTCGCAGATAAAGTCTGCCTCTGCGCTTTCATTTTCCGGCATAAAAATTTCTATGGGTTTACCCGAACCGTTTCCCGACCAGAGCGCCTTATCCTTACGGTTTGTGTTGTTGGAAATAACTCCATTTGCGGCCGCCAGAATTGTCTCGGTTGAGCGGTAGTTCTGCTCGAGCCTAATTTCTTTAACACCGGGAAAATCGCGTTCGAACATTAAAATATTTTCATAGTTGGCGCCTCTCCAGCTGTAAATTGACTGGTCATCGTCGCCTACGACTGCAACATTCCGGTCTGCAATAGCGTGCATCAGAAGATACTGCTGAATAGATGTGTCCTGAAATTCGTCAACCATAATGTATTTGTAGCGGTCCCGGTATTTTTGCAGCACTTCGGGAAACTCACGGAATAATTTTATAGGAAGACCAATAAGATCGTCAAAATCTACGGCATTGTACAGTTTTAATCCAGACTGATACTCTTCATAGAGTTTACGGTACTGATCGTTTGCACTTTCCCAGTCCCAGCGGCCTATTTTTATATTTGAAAAAAGATTCCCTATTTTATACACATCAAGCGCATCGGCCGTAAATCCGAGTTCACGTCCGGTTTCTTTTATCAGCTGGTTGCGGTCAACATCATCATAAATTGAAAAATTAGACCTCCAGCCGAGCATTTCTATATCCTGCCGTAATATTTTTACTCCAAAAGCATGAAAGGTTGATATTGTTAAATTCTGGAGTTTTTTACCTGTAAGTTCCTTAACCCGCTCCTCCATTTCTTTTGCAGCCTTATTAGTAAAGGTGAGGGCGAGTATCTGGCTTTGAGGAATGCCCGATTCAAGCATATTTGCTATGCGGTATGTTATAACCCGGGTTTTCCCCGATCCGGCTCCTGCAATAATAAGGATGGGACCTTCAAGGGTAGTTACGGCTTCATATTGTTTTTCGTTTAGTGTATTGAATGCAAATGATGACATAGCGCTCATTCTACGGCATTAGAGCCTTTCTATGCAACAAGAAGTACTGAAAATTATTGAAAATACTAGGTAATAACTCCTATGAGATTGTTATTTTTCCGCCTCAATGCTATACTTCTTTCCATAATTTGCAGTGGAGGATCTTGATTTATGACTATTGTTCAGACAGTAAATGCTTTTTTAGGACGTCACGGATTTGCATACGGCGGACCGGATATTAATACAATTATTGACGGTCTTTTGTGGGATATGCAGCAGGGTTTAGATAAGGGCGCCGGCTCGTTTACTGCCATGGAAGCAACAGAAGATATGATACCTACCTGGGGTTTACCTCCATCTTCTGTTCCGGTAAACAAGACTGTAATGGTTATTGACGCAGGCGGAACAAATTTCCGTTCATGTCTGGTTCATTTTGATGCAGAAGGCAAAACCAGCATCTCCGATCTTGAAAAATGCGCAATGCCCGGTATTGAAAAAGAACTTAATAAAAAGGATTTTTTTGAAGCAATCGCAAAGAACCTTGATCACTTAAAAAACAAGGCAGACTGTATAGGTTTTTGCTTTTCATATGCTATGAAAATTACACCGGAGGGTGACGGTCAGGTTCTAGGTTTCTCTAAGGAAATAAAGGCAAAAGAAGTTGTCGGATCTCTTGTGGGGCAATCTTTATGTGATGCCCTTGTAGAACGCGGATGGAACCGCCCAAAAAAAGTTGTTTTACTGAATGATACAGCTGCCGCTCTTTTAGCAGGAGCTGCCAATGCATCAGGCGGCCGACGGTATAGTTCGTATGTCGGGCTTATACTCGGTACCGGAACGAACGCAGCCTATATTGAATCGGGTAAGATAAAGAAAATTGAGGGAATGACAGGTCTTAAAAACGGAATCCCGGAAAGTCAGATTGTTGTTTGTGAAACAGGAAAGTTTAATAAACTTCCCCGCTCAGGTTTTGATCTTGAGTTTGATAAAACTGCAAATACACCCGGGCTTTATGTTATGGAAAAAATGTGTTCCGGCGCATATTTAGGCCCCGTTTCTCTCATTGCCTTAAAAGAAGCTGCGAAAGACGGTCTTTTTTCAGAGGCGGTATCTGCAGAAATACTTAAAATCCAAAAATTTGAGCTTAGAGACATGGATCAGTTTTTCTACGCTCCATTTAAGACTGATACTCTCCTTGGTTCAATTATGGCTAAGGGGACTCAGGACGACTACGACACTGCCTATGCTCTCCTTGATGCCTTTGTAGAGCGTTCTGCACGCATTACCTCCTCAATTATTGCAGCTTCTGTTATAAAAAGCGGCAAGGGCACACAGCCTTCATTGCCTGTATGCATATTGTGTGAGGGAACTACATTTTATAAAACTCATAATCTTCAGGACCGTCTGCGGGGATATCTCAATACTGTGCTTACAGAACAGAGAAAGCTATATTTCGAAATTGTAAGTTTGGATAATGCCATAACCCTCGGAGCCGCCGCTGCAGCACTTTCATAAACTATAGTATTGCCTTTTTTACTGAGGCTTAAAAACTATTTACAAAACCGGTATCTGCCGATATACTTACAGTACCGGTTTTATTATTTTAAAAAAATGAACCATACAGGGAGTTACTGTGGCCGCAGGTAAAACTATAGGAAAAACAATTGTATTACTTTTTTTGGTAATAATTCTTATTTTAATAGGGCTCGTCTGGTTCGACTATCTTGGTGTAATTCAGGCTAAACAGCTTTTCGCGCCGGTGTACCGTCTGTTCGGACTGCAAACCCAATCCTCCGCCTCTATCAGCTCCGTTTCTGCTGTTCCCTATATCGATTTAGATTCTGAACGCTTAGGAAAGCGTTTGGAAGCCCTTGATTTAAGAGCTCAGGAACTCGACAAACGTGAGCAGACTATTAAGCAAAAAGAACAGGAAAGCCTTCAAATATCTCAGGAACTTGAAGATTTACGAATTTCTCAAGAAGAAAGAGAAAAAACATTCAACAATACGGTAAAAAAGTACGATGATAGAGAAGTAAACATCGTACAAAATGCACGGAACCTGACAGGAATGGCTCCTCAGAATTCTGTAAATATTCTTCTTGCAATGGATGATCAGGATATAATTGATACCTTGCGCAAAGTAGATGAAATTGCAGTTTCTGAAGGTACAAACTCAATGGTGTCCTATTGGCTGTCTTTAATGCCTGCTGAGCGTGTTGCTCAAATACAGCGCAAGATGACCAATAAACCCTCTTCCCTGCAGTAAATTCCGCTTTTTGCAGCCGATGTTTCAAGGAGGTTTGCCATGCAGGCACTGGACCTTCATCTTGAGCAGACGGCTGCTATACAGTCTCCGTCAACACATAATCTTCAAGGATCGAAGAATGTCTCTCATGATGAATCTGCATTTCAAAAAGAACTTCAAAAGGTGCGCAATGCATCCCAAGAGGTGAAAGACGCTCATAAAGCGCAGGAAATGCCGGGCACCACGGATGGTAATCAAAAACTGGAAACTACAAAAGCTAAAGAAGCACATTCAGTCGATGAACCTGCTTTTTTAGATTTCTCAAATGAAACAGTACCAGAAGTCAATGATGGTTTTGGGGATCTTTATCTGAACGAAAGCAGACTCGATCAATCAGGTAATACTGATAGTTCCTTATTGAACACCCCTGTTGATCTTAATGAAGCTGATGAATACTTTTCTGTATCCTCTGAAGATTCTTTTATTGAGCTCTTACCTGAACAGGAGTCGTATCTATTACAGGATAGAAGTCTTGTTCCGCCTGATAACAGCTTGCCGGCAGAAGAAAAAACACGTTCTGTTAATGCATTACTGTTGAATGAAAAGAGTGACAATGAGCTTAAAATATCTGGGGGTGACACTAATAATGAGGATGCCGTCCTTCAGTCTCTGCTGACCGGTCAAGTTTCATTGGCTCAGTATGCACTCAAAGAGGACTCTCTCTCAACGGAGTCCGGTTCTTCTAAAATTACAACAGATCAAAGGGACTTGATAGGAACAACCAATGAAGCCCTCATATCAGTTATTGATGAGCGGAGTATTACAAAAGAGGCTGCTGCCGGGGGAAAATTTGTTTCCGAAGTGAAATATGACGGAAACGGTAATGCAGAAATGTCATTAAATCTTCCTCAGAACAGCATGTATCAGGAGCCTCAAAGCGGTAATTCAGCTGCTGTTATGACTTCGAATGCACGTTTCACAGAAATGCTTTCATCAGAATTGCAATCTAATGCAAAGGAATTTGTAAAAACCGGTTCAGTAATCTTGAAAGATAACAATAACGGTACAATAAATTTAATTTTGCATCCGGAAGAGCTGGGAAATGTAAAGATACGGTTGGAAGTTACCGACAAAGTAATTGCCGGCAAAATTATTGTTTCGAGCGAGGAAGCCTTTAACGCTTTTAAAGTCAATCTAGATTCTTTGCGTCAGGCTTTTACAGACAGCGGTTTTGAAGCCGGCGGATTTGATCTAAGCTGGAACAGCGGAGGTCAAGGAAGCGGTCAGGATAAAGATCATAATCCCAGGGGCTATGTGTACAATGATGCATTGCCCGAAATATTTGATGATGATTATGCGCTTCAGCTTGCACGGGATGCGGTAATCTACGGAACATCAGTAATAAATATGATAGCGTAATAAATAAACAGGAGAATTACCATGGATTTTAGAGCAACAATGAGTGCTTCAGAGCAGCTGCAGTCAAAAACTGCAGTTGACAGCTTTAACAAAACACTCGCTGTAAACGGACGTACTGCAAGTTCACAATTGGGCAAGGATGACTTTCTAAAACTATTGTTAGCACAATTAGCTAACCAGGATCCGACAAGTCCTATGGAAAACACTGAATTCATTGCACAAATGGCTCAATTTTCCTCCTTGGAACAAATGACCAATATGAATACAGAGTTTTCAAAACTTGCTTCAATGCTCAATTCATCGGAAGCGGTGAATACCATTGGTAAAACTGTTGAAATAGAAGACGGAACGGTATCAATAAGCGGCATTGTAGAAGGTGCTGTTATGGGGCAGAAACCCCAGGTGCAGATTAACGGCATGCTTTACAGCATGGAATCAGTAAAAAGAGTATTAGCTTACTAAAAGAGGGTTACACATATGATGAGATCACTTTACTCCGGCGTTTCCGGAATGCAGAATCACCAGACAAGACTGGATGTTATTGGAAATAACGTATCAAATGTTAATACAACAGGTTTCAAAAGAGGCCGTGTTAATTTTCAGGACATGATTTCACAGCAGCTCTCAGGCGCTGCTAAGCCTACCACAGAAATCGGCGGTGTAAACCCCAAAGAAGTAGGACTCGGCGTTATGACAGCATCAATTGATACTATCTTCACTCAGGGAAATCTGCAGTCAACAGGTGTTGCAACCGATGTTGCAATTCAGGGGAACGGCTTTTTTGTTCTTAAAAACGGCGAAGAGTCTTTTTATTCCAGAGCTGGAGCTTTCGGTTTAGACAGTGAGGGAACCCTTGTAAATCCTGCTAACGGTTTCCGTGTACAGGGCTGGATGGCAGATGAGTTAAACGGCGAGATGGTGCTTAATACCGCAAGCAATCCCGAAGATTTAATAATTCCTGTCGGTTCAAAAGACCCGGCTAAGGCTACTACCAATGTTAACTTTGCCTGTAATTTGAATAAAAATACTCCTGAAATTCTTGAAGGCGCATCCCCTGCAGACATTGCACGCGGAACCTGGGCCACAGAGTTTAAGGTATATGACAGTTTCGGAAACGATCACAATCTCTCAGTATCCTTTGCCCGTGTGCCTGGAAATCCTAATCAATGGCAAGCAACCGTTCTCGTAGATCCTGATCAAGCAGATGCAACCCAAACACGTGTCGGTCTCGGTACAACAGACGGAACAGAAAACACCTTCCTTGTAAACTTTGATAATACCGGAACACTCCTTTCTGTAACAGACAGCGCCGGCAATAACACAAATCCGGAAGGTGAAATAATTCTTCAAACATCATTTAATGTTGTTGGTGCAAATCCGGATGAAGAGGGAAACCCCGCACGCCAGACTCTTAACATAAATCTCGGCACAATAGGAAGCCAGAAAAATACGGTAACACAGAGTGCTTCCCAAAGCTCAACGAAGGCATTTTATCAGGACGGCTACACAATGGGTTATCTTGATAACTTTAAGATTGACTCAAGCGGAATTATTACCGGCGTTTATTCAAACGGCACAAACCGCACCCTCGGTCAGATTGCATTGGCAACCTTTACCAATCAGGGCGGTCTCGAAAAAGCAGGAGACAACACCTATGTAGAGTCAAATAACTCAGGTCTTGCAAATATTGGAACATCCGGTATTGCTGGAAAGGGAAGCCTTTTAGCCGGCGCGCTGGAAATGTCAAACGTAGATCTTACAGAACAGATGACCGACATGATCGTAACTCAGCGTGGTTTCCAGGCAAGTTCTAAAACTATTCAAACTGCAGATACTTTACTTGACACAGTAATGAGTCTCAAACGCTAATAACATAGCCTTGTATCAGCTGTAATAAAAAAGCTGTCCGGATGAAGGTTGACTTCATGGACAGCTTTTTTTATGGCTACATTTGTTTTTTCTTACGGAACAGCACCCGTCTAAAAAGAGCGGCATTAATTATTACTGCAAAAAGACCGAGCAGAGCAAGCGTAATATACGGCTGTTCCGGTGCCAGTCCAAGCAGCAGGAGCATGGGAAACCCGAGCACAATTGCGGTAGAAGTACCGTTAACCATATTTTGCGATGCCGGAGTGTCAAAATTCGGATCCGCCTCCCGCAAAAGCGCAACGCCGGTAGATGCCGTTCCCATCATCATACCGTACATGCCTAAAAAGCCTTCCAATTTATATGAA